>OIEN01000357.1_pt1 | contig 29912 bp, 23 predicted proteins | sample 1581741 | NCBI WGS metagenome assembly OIEN01 (sample SAMN01760944, study PRJEB22395) | human gut metagenome | reverse complement strand
CATTTGGATTTAGCCGTGATGATGCAGGTAAATTCTTAGGAGATTACTATGCAAACAAAATATATGAATCAGACCCATTTGCAAAAATTGACCAAGATGGTGTTGGAAAATTAATAAAAATGGCAGTTGATTTAGGAAGAACTACAAGACCAAATATTAAACTTGGTATATGTGGAGAACACGGTGGAGAGCCATCAAGTGTTGAATTCTGCCACGAAGTAGGATTAACATATGTATCTTGCTCACCATTTAGAGTTCCAATTGCTCGTTTAGCAGCAGCACAAGCAGCAATAAAACATCCAAGAGCATAAGAAACAATAAATTATAACTTGTAATGGCAGGGATTTATCCCTGCCATTAACATTGGTTAGTATATAAAAGGACAGGTTATTTTTACATCTTCTATAAAGGTACATAAATAACCTGTCCTTGATTTTTGAATTTTAGCTAGATTTAAAACACATGTAATTTTAAAAAATGCCATAAAAAGTTGACAAAAAAACAAAAGAATAATATTAAAAAAATACTTCTTATAATCTTGAACAATGTTGGAAACATATGGTATAATATTTTAGTTAGAAAATAAACCAAAAAGAGGTGATAGTATGGAACCACCGAGTCCGAAAAGTAACTTAAAATTTAATTTAATATTATCAATAATGGAGGTTTATTATGCTAGAAAGAGTGAAAAACTTACTTGAAGAAAAAAACTATAAAGAAGCAAAACTAGAATTAGACGAACTAAACAGTTCAGACGTAGCAGAATTATTAGAAGACATAGAACCAAATGAAATTATAAAAGTATTTAGATTAATAAACAAGGATAAAGCAGCAGATGTATTTGCATATCTACCAGTAGAACAGGAAACTGAAATAATAAGTCTATTAAGTGATAAAGATGCGGTTTCACTTATAGATGAAATGTATGCTGATGATGCTACTGACTTACTTGAAGAAATGCCAGCAAATGTAGTTAAAAGATTATTAAAAAAATGTACATCAGATACAAGAAATGATATAAATAAATTACTTAACTATCCAGAAAATTCTGCAGGAAGTATAATGACTGTTGAATATGCGGAATTAAAAGAAGATCTTACAATAAAACAAGCAATTGAAAAGTTAAGAAAAGAAATTGAATATTATGAGACAATAAATACTTGCTTTGTTGTAAATGCAGAAAGAAAGCTAATTGGATACATTCATTTAAAAGATATTATATGTGCAAATGACAATGACTTGATAAAGGATATTGTACAAAAAAATGTAATATCTTGTAGAACAACAGAAGACCAAGAAGAAGTAGCAAAAATGTTTCAAAAATATGATTTAACATCAATGCCAGTAGTTGATAGTGAAGATAGAATGGTTGGAATTGTGACAATTGACGATATCATGGATGTATTGCAAGAAGAAAATACAGAAGATATTAAAAAAATGGCAGCCATTAACCCAATAAGCAAAAAATCATATTTAAAAACAGGAGTCTTTGAAACATGGAAAGCAAGAATACCTTGGCTTATGATACTTATGCTTTCAGCCACTTTCACTGGAAAGATAATTCAAAATTATGAGCAAGCATTAACTTCTTATGTGATTTTGACATCTTTTATACCAATGCTTATGGATACCGCAGGCAACACTGGAGGACAAGCAAGTGTTACAATAATCCGTAGTTTATCATTAGGAGATATTGAATTTAAAGATATTTTTAAAGTTATTTGGAAAGAATTTAGAGTTGCAATACTTTGTGGCATTTCACTTGCAATAGTAACTATTGTAAAACTAATGTTAATAGATAAAGTAACATTCCAAGTTGCAATGGTAGTAAGTTCAACATTGTTTGTAACTATAATAATTTCAAAAATAGTAGGATGCTCATTACCAATATTAGTAAAGAAAATACACTTAGACCCAGCGGTTATGGCAAGCCCAATAATAACTACAATAATAGATGCCTTAAGTTTAATAATTTATTTTCAAATAGCAACACATTTATTAAGTTTATAATATATGAGGTAAAAATATATATGAGTAAACAACCGATAACATATGTAATAAAAAAGAAGAAAAAACATAGATTAAGAAAAGCATTTGTAATATTATTAAAATTAATACTTATTTTAATAATATTACTATTAATAGGAGTACTTGTAGCAGAAACACTAGCTTTTTTATACCTAAAGGACATATATTCTACAATGGGTGAAGATATTGAAAAATTAATGTTAGGAGTAGATATTGATTATGCTAATTCAGTTATTTTAGATATTGATGGCAACTATTTAGCAACTCTAAATGGAGACGAAAAAAGAGAAATAATTACATTAAGTGAAATGCCGGACTATCTACCTAAAGCATACATAGCTATTGAAGATGAAAGATTTAAGGAACACTATGGAATAGATATAAGAAGGACTGCTAGAGCAATTATAACCTATATAAAAAATGATGGGTATTCATCATTTGGAGGAAGTACAATAACACAACAATTAGTAAAAAATGTAACAAATGATAGAGAAGATACAGTTGATAGAAAAGTAAGAGAATGGATACTTGCATACGAATTAGAGCAAAGATATTCAAAAGATGAAATATTAGAGAAATATTTAAACATTATATTTGTTGGTTCAGATGTATATGGAGTAGAATTAGGGTCACAGTATTATTTTAACAAAAGTGCTTCTGAGCTTACACTTTCAGAATGTGCATATTTAGCAGGAATTACACATTCACCAAACCTTTACAACCCGTTTGATGGTACAGACAATGGAGAAACTATAAAAAACAGGACAATAATTGTTCTAAAAAAAATGCTTGAAACAGGTGCTATATCACAAATGGAATATAATAAAGCATTTGCTGAAACTAATAGAGGTTTGAAATTTGAAAAAGGAAATGAAGTAAATACAGTATATTCATACCACACAGATGCAGCACTAAATCAAATTATTGAAGAAGTTGCTGAACAAAATAATCTTTCAATACCAATGGCAAAAAGTTATTTGTATTCAGGAGGATTTACAATATATACAACACAAAATTCTAATATACAAAGCATATTAGAACAAGACTTTAATAATCCTCAATTTATGCAACCATCATTAAGCAGAGAAGGAGAAACTACACAAGCAGCAATGGTAGTAATAGACCATACAAATGGATTTGTTGTAGGATGTGTAGGTGGACTTGGAGAAAAAACAGTATCAAGGGGACTAAACAGAGCAACACAAAGTCCAAGACAAACAGGATCTTCAATGAAACCAATAGCTGTTGTTGGTCCTGCAATGCAAGAAAGAATTATTATTGCTGCTTCAATATATAGTGATGTAAGAACTACTTTTACATTAAAAACAGGAGAATCTTATACACCAAAAAATTATAATTATTATAGAGGAAAGATTACAGTTAGACAAGCACTAGAAACTTCTCAGAACATACCATTTGTAAAAATTATGCAAGAATTAACAACAGATAAATCAAAGGAATACCTAAAAAAGATGGGTATAACAACCTTAACTGAAAAAGACAATGACCTAGCATTAGCAATTGGAGGACTAGATTTAGGAATAAGTCCATTAGAAATGGCAGGAGCATATGCAACTATAGCTAATGGTGGAACATACATAGAACCTACTTTTTATACTAAAGTTGTTGATTCTAAAGGAAATGTAGTTTTGCAAGCAAATCAAGAGAAACGCAGAGTATTTACAGAACCAAATGCCTATGTACTTCAAAATCTACTTATGCAACCAGTAGTAGGAAGTAGAGGAACAGCAAAAAACTGTGCAATATCAGGAATAGATGTTGCAGCCAAAACAGGAACAACAGATAAAGACTATGATAGATGGCTATGTGGATTTACTCCATACTATACTGCTGCTACATGGTTTGGCTATGACTATAATGAAACAGTTCGATATGGTGCTACAAATCCAGCAGGTCTATTATGGGCAGGAGCAATGTCAAGAATACACGAAGGACTTCCTGAGGCAACATTTAAAATGCCAGATGGAGTAGAAACATATAAAGTATGTAAATCAACAGGAATGATTGCAACACCACGTTGCTGGAGCACTTATGAAGAAATATTCTGGGTTGACAATTTACCAAAATCGTGCACAACCCACTCATATAGAGGATATTGACATAAAAAATAGAAATGATAATATAAGAAAAATTTGATAGTACTGAGTAGTTTATGAAAAGCGGAGCACAGTGTGCTCCATATAAAAAAGGAGAGAATTTTATGAAGAACAAATCAATTACAAGTAGAGATGTAGATTTTGCAGCATGGTATACAGACATAGTAAAAGCAGCAAGACTAGCATCATATTCAAATGTAAAAGGATGTATAGTAATAGAACCAAATGGCTATGCAATATGGGAACAAATGCAAAAAACACTAGATAGAATGTTTAAAGAAACAGGTCACCAAAATGTTTGCATGCCAATGCTTATACCAGAAAACCTAATGAGAAAAGAAGGAGAACTAATAAATGGATTTGCTCCAGAAGTTGCTTGGGTTACAATGGGTGGACAAAAAGAATTAGAAGAAAGAATGTGTATTAGGCCAACTTCTGAAACTTTGTTTAGTGACTATTATAGTTCAATAGTAACATCATATAGAGATTTACCAATAAAATATAATCAATGGTGTAATGTATTAAGATGGGAAAAAGAAACAAGACCATTCTTAAGAAGCAGAGAATTCTTATGGCAAGAAGGACATACAATCCATGAAACAGCTGAAGAAGCTGAAGAAGAAACATATAACATGTTAAATGTATATAAAAGATTTTTTGAAGAATATTTGGCAATTCCAGTTATAACAGGTAGAAAAACAGAAAAAGAAAAATTTGCAGGAGCAGAATATACTCTTACAATAGAAGCTTTAATGTATAATGGTGTAGCTCTTCAATCTGGAACGAGTCACTATTTTGGACAAAAATTCTCTAAAGCTTATGATATTTCATTCTCAGATAGAAATAATGAAAAAGCATATGCACACCAAACATCTTGGGGAGTTTCAACAAGAATGATTGGTGGATTAATAATGGTACATAGTGATGATAATGGTTTAATTTTGCCACCTAAAATAGCACCAAGACAAGTAGTACTTGTACCAATTGGAAAATCTGAAAAAGTTTTTGAACTTTGTGATAAATACTGTAAAGAGTTATTAGATGCAGGAATTACTGCTTATGTAGATAATTCAGAAAAATCTCCAGGATTTAAATTCGCAGAAGCAGAAGTAAACGGAATACCAGTAAGAATTGAAATAGGAGAAAGAGATTTAGCAGAAAATAAAATAACATTTGCAAGAAGAGATACTAGAGAAAAAATAGTAGAAAACTTAGATGTAAATGTTGTAGAATATACTAAAAAACTATTAGATACAATACAAGAAAACCTTTATAACAATGCTCTAAAAAGAAGAGAAGAATTAACATATGAATGCCATAAATTAGAAGAAGTAGAACAAATAATGAATACAAAACCAGGATTCATAAAAGCAATGTGGTGCGGAGACGAAGAATGTGAACTGAAAATGAAAGAAATAAAAGGAACAAAATCAAGATGTATTCTAGAAAACCACGAACATATAGACGACAAATGTATTGTATGCGGAAAACCAGCAAAACATCTAGTAGTGTGGGGAATACAATATTGATCAAAAATGTAGGGGCACCTGCCCACAGGTGCCTTAAGGAGAATAAACATGAAAATAATATATGGAACAAGCAATGTAAACAAAATAGCCGAAATCAAAAAATTATTTAAAAACCACAAAATAGAAGCCGAAATACTTTCACTAAAAGACATAGGTTTTAATACAGAAATAGATGAAAATGGAACAACATTTGAAGAAAATTCACTAATAAAAGCAAATGCAGTAAAAGAATTTTGTAATAAAAATAATATAAACGAAATTATAATAACAGACGATGCAGGGCTTTGTGTAGACGGATTAAATGGTAGACCAGGCGTGCATAGTGCAAGATATGCAGGAGACCATGCACCACAAGCAGTTACATTAAATAAATTAATGGACGAAATGAAGGATATACCACAAGAAAAAAGAAAAGCACAATTTGTATGTGTTTTAACAGCTTTATTACCAAATGGAGAAAAAGTAGTAGCCAAAGGAATAACCAAAGGCAGTATAGCAGAAAAAATTGGAACAATGGGAGGACTAACATTTTGCCCAGTATTTATTCCAGAAGGAAACACCAAAGTAATGAACGATTTAACAGATGAAGAAAAAGAACACACTCATAGAGAAAAAGCATTTAAAGAATTAATAAAAAAATTAGATATAAAATAGAGATATTGTAAAGGAGAAAAACTAATGAAAGAACAAATAATTGAATTATTAAAATCAACAAATAGAGAAGGAATGGACGGATTAATAGAATTCTTAGAAAAATCGGATTTCTTTAGAGCTCCAGCAAGCACAAGATTTCATGGCGCCCATGAAGGAGGGCTTGCAGAACACAGTTTTAAAGTATATGAAATCTTAAAAGAAAAAGTAAAAATAGCTGGGTTAGATATTCCAGAAGAAAGTATCATAATATCAGCATTATTACATGATATATGCAAAACGAATTTTTATAAAATAGATTATAGAAATACAAAAAATAGCTTAGGAGTTTGGGAAAAGGTCCCATATTATACAATTGAAGACACTATCCCTTATGGACACGGAGAAAAATCAGTAATGATGCTTACTGAATACATAAAACTAACAAACAATGAAAAATACGGTATACGTTGGCACATGGGATTTTCAGAACCAAAAGAAGTATATGGAACATTGGGACAAGCCTTTTCAAAATATCCATTTGCATTGTTATTACATGAGGCAGATCTAGAGGCAACACATTTTTATAATATATAGCAATAAAATAAATAATTTTAGAAAGAGTGATTACAAAGATGAATTTTATTGAAATAATCAAAGAAAAAGCAAGTAAAGATATAAAAACAATAGTATTACCAGAAGCAACAGATATAAGAGTTTTAAAAGCAACTGAAATAATTAATAAAGAAAAATTTGCAAAAGTTGTACTTATCGGAAACGAAGCAGAAGTAAATAAACTTTTAAAAGAAAATAATATTAACATTGGAAACACAAAAATAATAAATCCAGAAAAATCAGAAAAGAAAGAAGAATATGCAAATACTCTTTATGAATTAAGAAAAGCAAAAGGAATGACTAAAGAACAAGCAGAAGAGCTAATATTAAATCCAGTTTACTATGGAATGATGATGGTAAAATTAGATGAAGCAGATGGGTTAGTATCAGGTGCGGCACATTCAACAGCAGATACTTTAAGACCAGCACTTCAAATAATAAAAACAGCACCAGGAACAAAATTAGTATCTACTTTTGCAGCAATGGATGTTCCAAATTGTGAATTTGGAGAAAACGGTTTATTTTTCTTTGGAGACTGTGGTTTAAACCAAAATCCAAATAGTGAAGAATTAGCTCAAATAGCATTATCTACAGCAAGAAGTTTTGAAAACTTAGTAGGTGCAAAAGCAAAAGTTGCAATGCTTTCATATTCTACAATGGGTAGTGCAAAAGCAGAGGAAGTAACAAAAGTACAAGAAGCAACAAAAATAGCAAAAAAAAACGCTTCAGAATTAATGCTAGATGGAGAAATGCAATTAGATGCAGCAATTGTTCCAGAAATCGCTAAAAGTAAAGCACCAGAAAGTAAGGTAGCAGGTCATGCAAATGTATTAATTTTCCCAGAATTAGAGGCAGGAAATATAGGATATAAACTAGTAGAAAGACTAGGAAAAGCAGAAGCATATGGCCCAATATGCCAAGGAATAGCAAAACCAGTAAACGACTTATCAAGAGGCTGTAAAGCAGAAGACATAGCTGGAGTAGTTGCAATAACAGCAGTACAAGCACAAATAAATAGAGAATAAATTTAATAAAACTAATATTTAAAGGAGAAAAAAATCATGCCAAATTTTGTACACCTACATGTTCACAGTGAATTTAGTTTACTAGACGGAGCAAACAAAGTAAAAGAATTACCAGCAAGAGCAAAAGAGCTTGGAATGGATGCAATTGCAATTACAGACCATGGAGTAATGTTTGGCGTAGTTGATTTTTATAAAGAGTGTAAAAAAGTTGGAATAAAGCCTATTATAGGATGTGAGGTTTATGTGGCACCAAGAAGTAGATTCGATAAAGAGCCAGGAATAGACAATAAATACTCACATCTAATTTTGCTTGCAAAAAATGAAGTCGGATATAAAAACCTATCTCATTTAGTATCAAAAGGATTTACAGAAGGCTTTTACTATAAACCAAGAATAGATTTAGAAATATTAGAACAATATCATGAAGGATTAATATGCTTAAGTGCATGTTTAGCTGGAAGTGTAAATAAAGCAATTCTAAAAGACGATATGGAGGAAGCAAAAAAGGTTGCTTTATGGCATAAAAATTTATTTGGAGAAGATTATTATTTAGAAGTACAACCAAATGGGTTACCAGAACAAGTAAAAGCAAATCAAAAACTAATTGAACTAAGTAGAGAATTAAATATTCCTCTTGTTGCAACAAATGATGCACACTATTTAAGAAAAGAAGATGCATATAATCAAGAGGTTTTGCTTTGTATACAAACTGGCAAAAAGATGAGTGACACAGATAGAATGAGGATGGGAGTTGACGAATTCTATGTAAAATCACCAGAAGAAATGTTGGACTATTTTAAGAATATTCCAGAAGCAATAGAAAACACAGTAAAAATAGCCGAAAAATGCAACTTTGATTTTGAATTCGGAAATACAAAACTTCCAAACTATGATGTGCCACCAGAATTTAAAACACATACAGAATATTTTGAAAAACTTTGCTATGATGGTATAAAGAAAAGGTATGGAGAAAATCCATCTAAAGAAGTAACAGATAGAGTAGAATATGAGCTATCTGTTATAGAAAAAATGGGGTATGTTGACTATTACCTTATTGTATGGGATTTTATAAATTATGCAAAATCACAAAATATATCTGTAGGACCAGGGCGTGGGTCTGGTGCAGGTTCAATAGTAGCATATGCTGTAGGAATAACAGACATAGACCCAATAAAATATAACTTACTTTTTGAAAGATTTTTAAATCCAGAAAGAATAAGCATGCCAGACTTTGATGTTGATTTCTGCTATGAAAGAAGACCAGAAGTTATAGACTATGTTTGTAGAAAATATGGAAGAGACCATGTTTCCCAAATTATAACATTTGGAACAATGGCTGCAAGAATGGTAATAAGAGATGTTGGACGTGCCTTAGATGTGCCATATGCAGAAGTAGATAAGCTTGCCAAAATGATACCAAATGAATTACATATAACAATAAATAAAGCATTAGAGCAAAATAGAGAACTAGCAAACTTATATGAAAATGATGAACAAACTAAGAAAATATTAGATATTGCAATGGGACTAGAAGGAATGCCAAGGCAGGCATCAACACATGCGTGTGGAGTAGTTATTACAAAAGACCCAGTTATAGAATATGTCCCTTTATATGTAAATGAAGGAAATATAACAACAGAATTTATAATGACAACACTAGAAGAATTAGGCTTGTTAAAAATGGACTTCCTAGGACTTAGAACTTTAACAGTTATAGCAGATGCAATCAAATATGTTAAAAAAACTAGAGGTATAGATGTAGAATTTGACCAAAATATGAATGACCCAAAAGTGTTTAAAGAAACATGGCAAGCAGGAAATACATCAGGAGTATTCCAATTTGAAAGTCAAGGCATGAAAAACTTTATGAAGGAACTAAAACCAGACAGCTTAGAAGATATAATTGCCGGAGTTTCACTTTACAGACCTGGACCAATGGATCAAATCCCAAGATATATTCAAAACAAGCTAAATCCTGAACATGTAATTTATACTCATCCAGCACTAGAGCCAATTTTAAATGTAACATATGGCTGTATGGTATACCAAGAACAGGTTATGCAAATAGTAAGAGACTTAGCAGGTTACTCACTAGGCAGAGCCGACTTAGTTCGTAGAGCCATGGGTAAGAAAAAATTAGATGTAATGGCAAAAGAAAGAGAATACTTTATACATGGCCAAACAGATGAAAACGGCAATGTAATTATTCCTGGATGTGTTAGAAATGGAATAGATGAAGCAAGCGCAAATAAAATATTCGACGAAATGGCAGAATTCGCAAAATATGCATTTAACAAATCTCATGCAGCAGCATATGCAGTTGTATCTTATAGAACAGCATATTTAAAAACATATTACCCTACAGAATTTATGGCAGCAACACTTAATAGCTTTTTGGGCAACTTAGATAAAGTGCCAGAATATATAGATGAATGTAGAAGAATTGGAATAAAAATATTAAACCCAAGCATTAATAAAAGCTACACAAAATTTGCAGTATATGGAAATGATATAAGATTTGGATTAGGCAGTGTTAAAAATGTTGGAATAGGGGCAGTAGATGCAATAGTTGAGGAAAGAAAGAAAAATGGAGAATATAAAAGCTTTACAGATTTTTGTGAAAGAATATCTGGGGAAGCAGTAAACAAAAAATGTATAGAAAGCTTAATAAAAGCAGGTGCCTTTGATGAGTTAGGGCAAACAAGAGCAACACTTATGGCTTCATTTGAAAGAATTCTAGACACAATAAATAATGCAAACAAAAAAAGTATGAAAGGGCAAGTAACATTATTTGATATTGTAACAGAAGATAAAACCATAGAAGAAAACAAATATACATTTACAACACTTCCAGAATATAGCGAAAAAGAAATTTTATCAATGGAAAAAGAAATGCTAGGAATATACATATCTGGTCATCCGCTTGAAAAATATAAAAATTTGATAAAAAAAGTTGCAACAATAGACACTTTAAAAATGGCAGAATTACAAGAAATTGAAGACCCAAACTTTGATATAACAACCATGGATGGAAAACCTGTAAAATTTGCAGGAATTGTAACTTCTGTAAAAAAGAAATATACAAAAAATAATACAATAATGGCATTTGTAACAGTAGAAGATTTATATGGTCCTTGTGAAATAATAGTATTTGATAGTTGCTATGGCAGAGCAAATGGAATATTACTAGATGAAAACATAGTAATTGTTGAAGGAAGACTTAGCGTAAGAGAAGATGAAGACATTAAAATAGTAGCAAACAATATAAGAGAACTAACTGAAAATGAAATTACTAGAAATGAAAATAAGGTAGAAAATACAGTTAGTAGAGCTAAAATGCTTACTTTAGATATAACAAATTTAGAAGAAGAACAAAAGGCAAAACTACGAGGAGCAATAAGATTTTTTAGTGGAGAAAAGAGTAACATAGCAGTACAAGTATTAGACAATGGTGAATACAAACCATGTGGGACAATATACATAAATAACGAAATACTTGAACAATTTGAGGAAATATTAGGTAAGGATAGAGTTAAGGCAGAATAAAAATTCCCCATCCAAAATTCTTGGATGGGGAAGGCTGGTTATTAAAACATAGTTGAAAGACACAGCCAGCATGCACAAGAAGATATAAAAGCTACAAGGGTCAAGCAACCAAATTTCTCAATAAACACGGAGAATGTTTCTTCAAAAATATTCAGCCAAAGGGTTATGTGAAAAGATAATAAGAGGAACATTGCAAAAAGGCGCATAACGGTAAATTTGATTTCACCACTCACAAAGCCCTTATACCGGAAGAAACAAAAAGCCAAAGCCAATACAAAAGCAAAAAATGCTTTTAGCATGAACTTTCCGAGGATTTGCTCTCCACGGGTAAACTGTACAAAGTTTACAAAGCCAAAAACTACGCTAATGATGTAAATGATAACCAACATTTTTTCTTCTCTCTTTCTATTATGTAAATTTTTAATGTATACTAACTGGATTAGCTCCAGGAAAAAGGAATAAATTTATATAAAAAATCCGCTAGGATATATACATATATAATAACATAATTTTTGCAAAAAAGCAAATTTGATGCTTATAAGGAGACTAACTATGCTAACTATAAATATAATATGTACTGGAAAAATAAAAGAAAATTATTTAAAAGATGCAATCACAGAATACTCAAAAAGACTGTCTAAGTACTGTAACCTTAATATAATAGAATTACCAGATGAAAAATTACCTAATAATTTAAATGCAACTTTAGAAGAAAGTATTAAACAAAAAGAATGTAAGAATGTTATAGCTCATTTAAAAAAAGACTCTTATATAATTTCTTTGGATTTAAAAGGAAAAGAAATTTCATCAGAAGAGTTTTCTAAAAAATTAGAAGACATTTCACTAAACTTAAATAGCTCAATTACATTTATAATAGGTGGAACACTAGGGCTAACTAAGGAAATAATAGATATTTCTAATGAAAGTATATGTTTCTCAAAAATGACATTTCCACATCAACTAATACGAGTATTTCTACTAGAACAGATATTTAGAGCATTTAAAATATCAAAAGGAGAAACCTACCATAGGTAAATCTAATGGCAGGACTTGCTTTTACTAATAAAAGGAGTGAATTATATGTATGGAAAAATAAGAGAAAGTAGATTATTAAATATAGAAGTATATGAAGAAGGAGAGTTATTATATAAAGGAAAAATAGAAGATGCACCAGAAGAAATAAAAGACAGAAACTACAAATCTGTAGAAATAAAAGACAAATGGGTAATATATAATGTATAAAAAAACAATTTTTTTAATATGAAACTGTCTATTAACAAACTTTGAAGAACTACTGTATAATGAAAATATAGAAATAATTTTAATAATGGTTATACTATAAAAACAAAAAGGAACTATAACAGGAAAATCTGGAACACTTAAAAAGTAGTTAATACAGGAGAACACTATGGAGGATCAGGTAGAATTTATCTTGATACTATTGTTATTTATAAATAATTGCACATTAGGGCATAAGGAATGTACATTACTAAAATATAAGGCTATATTTATAGCCATTCAAAAAACAACCTTCGGGTTGTTTTTTTTTATAATATATGATAAAATAGCTAACATCAAAACAAATGAGGTGAAGGGAAATGGGATTTTTTGATAAATTAAAAAATGGTTTAGGAAAAACAAGGGACAATTTAAATGAAAAAATAAACAATGTATTTAGTAGTTTTAGAAAAGTTGATGAAGAACTTTTAGAAGAACTAGAAGAAATTTTAATAATGTCAGATATAGGAGTAGAAACATCAACTGAAATAATTTCAAACTTAAGAGAAAGAATAAAAAAGGAAAAAATTAATGATGAAGAGGGAGTAAAAAAAGCATTAAAAGAAGAAATGCAAGAAATCTTAGATGAAGTAGATAACTCATTAAAATTAGACACTACACCATCAATAATATTAGTTGTTGGAGTAAATGGAGTTGGAAAAACTACTACAATAGGAAAAATTGCAAACAAATTAAGGTTAGAAGGAAAAAAAGTTATAGTTGCAGCAGCAGATACATTTAGAGCAGCTGCTGTTGAGCAACTTGAAATTTGGGCAAAAAGAGCTAATGTTGATATTGTAAAAAAAGAAGAAGGAGCAGACCCAGCATCTGTTGCATATGATGCCATAAAAAAAGCAAAAGAGACAAATGCAGATGTTTTAATTTGTGATACAGCAGGAAGGCTTCATAATAAAAAATATTTAATGGACGAGCTTTTAAAAATAAATAAAGTTATTTTGAAAGAATTACCAGAAGCATCAAATGAAACCTTAATGGTAATAGACGGAACAACTGGTCAAAATGCAATAGAACAAGTAAAAGCTTTTAAAGAAATAGTAAATATAACTGGCTTGGTACTTACAAAGCTTGATGGAACGGCAAAAGGCGGAGTAGTAATTGGGATAGTACATGAAAACAAAATACCTGTTAAATTTATAGGAGTTGGAGAAAAAATAGATGACATGGAAATTTTCAATTCTCAGGATTTTGTAAATGCTATTATATAGGAGGTTAAAATGAAAAACAAAAAAAGAAAAATATTTGTTACACTACTACTAATAATATTTTCCTTAGTTATGTATGTTTCAATAAGGGGAGAATACTTACACATATTAGGAATAGGCGAAAAATATGTAGAAATATTTAAGGAAAATCTTAAACAAAAGATTATAGTTTTTATATGTGGATTTGCCATATCATATAGTGCTACATACATTACAACTGTGATTATAAAAAAAGGGCTAAAAAGATTTTTTGAAGAAGACAAAAAAGAAATGCCAAAGTTACCAAACAAATCTATTTCATTATTATTTGGTATAATTGCTGGACTATTTGTAACTAAGACAATTACACAAAAAGCAATTCTATTATTTAATAGCACTTTGTTTGCTGAAACAGATCCAATTTTCAATTTAGATATTGGGTATTTCGTATTTCAAAAGCCATTTATAGAAACTATGGTTTTATATTTAATAGGACTAGTTGCTATTTTAACATTATATGTTGCAGCATATTATATTATTGTTTTTAATAAATTCTTTGACGAAGGAATCAACATGGAAACTCTAAAAAAGAGTACATTTATTAAACAATTAATAGTAAGCATCGTCGCTATAGTTGTATTATCTTCAATTTTTATTATAATGAAAGTTCAAGACATAGTGTTAGAAAAATATATAACTATAGGTGAAAACATTGAACTAACCGGAGCAGGTTTAGTAGATGTTACAGTTAAAGTATGGGGATATAGATTTTTCGCAGTATTAATCTTAATTTGTTTAGTGTTTGCTTTGGTATATTTCAAACAACATAAATATAAAAAGATGAATATAACAATTGCAATTATTCCAGCATATTTAATTCTATTATTTTTATTCATGGTTGGAGTAGATTTAATATATGTAAATTCTGATGAACTAGACAAAGAAAAAGAATATATAGGTTATAGTATAAAATACACAAAAAATGCCTACAACATAAACACAAAAGAAATAGAGCTTGAAAACAGTGGAACAATAACAACTGAGGATATAGCACAAAACAAAGATGTAGTTAATAATGTAAATATATTAAGCAAAGACACTGTTTTAACACATTTGGAAGAATATCAAACAAACTTGGGATATTACACATATAAAAATACAAAGGTTGGATTATATGAAATAGATGGTGAAAGAACATTAGTATATGTAAGTCCAAGAGAAATATTAAGCAATGAAACAAGAACATATAATTCAAAAACTTATGAATATACTCATGGTTATGGTGTAATTGTTACATCTGCTTCAAAGACAGAGGAGTCAGGAAATTTAGACTATATAAAAAGCGGATTTATTGAAACAAATGATGGAATAATATTAACACAACCAAGAATTTATTTTGGAATGCAAACAAATACAAGTATAGTGATAAATAAAAACAAAACAGTGGAATATGACTATCCATTAACAAGTACAACAAATAGCTACAATACTTATGCTGGAAAAGCTGGACTAACTTTAAACTTCTTAGATAGATTAATATTAGGAATAAAAGAAGGAAATTTAAAACTTGCTTTTTCTGAGGATACAAATGGAAATAGCTCAATAATAACAAGTAGAAATATAATACAAAGAGCCAAAACAGTTATGCCATATTTAACATATGATGAAGAACCATATATGGTAGTAACAGACGATGGCGAACTTGTTTGGGTATTGGATGCATATACAGTGTCTGACTCTTATCCATATTCACAAAAAACAAATATTAAATTTTCAGATGGAACTACTCGAGAAGTTAATTATATTAGAAATTCTGTTAAAGTATTAATAAATGCTTATGACGGAACAATGAAATTCTATATAACAGATAGAACAGACCCAATAGTTATGGCATACTGGAAAATGTATTCTGAATTATTTGAAGCACCAGACGAAAAATTACCAGAAGATATAGCTAAACATATAACATATCCTAAATTTCTTTATGATGTACAAGCTGAAGTGCTAGAAATATATCATGATGTACAAGCAGAGGTTCTATATAGAGCAGATGATATTTGGACAATTGCAACAGAAAATACAAGTAAAGTTACAAGCTTAAATGGAACACAAATAGATAGCTATTATACAATGGTAAAAACAGTTAATAACCAAGATGCAGAATTAGGACTTGTAGTACCATATACCATTAGAGGAAAACAAAACATAAATTCATATTTAGTTGGAACTTATGATAGTGAATCTCAAGAATCAAAACTAGCAGTTTATAAATTTAACTCAGATACAGCAATTCTTGGAACAATACAATTAGATGCATTAATAGAACAAGATGAGAAAATATCCAAAGAAATAGAAGCACTAAATGTTACTGGAAGTAAAATAACTAAAAATATAATTGTAGTACCAATTAATAACACATTGCTATATGTTGAGCCAATTTACCAACTAATGTTAAATGAAAAAAATCAGGAACCAGTGCCAATTCTTAAAAAGGTTGTAGTGGCGTCTGGAAACAAAGCTTCAATTGGAAACAACTTAAACGATGCACTAAATAACTTATTATCACAAGAAGCGGTAAGCATAGAAATAGAATCAAATGACCTAGATGCACTAATTTCAGAAATAATAAAAGCAAATAAAAACTTAGAAGAATCAAACCAAAGCAACAACTGGGAAATGATAGGAAGAGACATGGCAAAACTACAATCCCTAATAAAACAATTAGAAGAAACATATAAACCACCAGAGAAAAAAGAAGAAACAGAAAAAAGCAGTATAATACAAGACATAGTGAATAACTAAATATCAAAAAGAAAAATCAGGAATAAAGGCATTAAAAGTCGAGATAAAAGGGGTTTAATATATGATTCAGGACATAAAAACAAAAAATATAAAATCAAGAATTAGGGAAAGAATAAAAGATTTTACATCAAAATTAATGGAACACCCTGAAGTGGAAGGAATTGTTTATTTAGGAGGATTGGCAAATACTGATTATAAAGATTTTATAGACGAATTTTCAGATATTGATTTAGGAATTTTTATAAATACTGAACAAAATAACTTACCGACTTGGCTCCAACCATTTTCTTTTTATATCCCTGTAGTTGATGAAAATGGAAATGAAAATATTATGGAAGTAAATTTACATCAGCAAATATTGAGCGAAGAAAGAAAATGTGAATGGGCTGACACCAAGAGAGAAGCCTATGCATATGCTTCAGAAGTGATATTTGATAGAAACGGAGAAATTACAGACCTAATTAAAGAAAAAACAAAATTAACACCTTACTATAGAAAAAAATTTTTAGCACATTTATTGTCAAGAATAAATTGGAGTGTAAAGATTAATCCTATCAAAGCAGTTAAGAGAGGATTTGAGCTTAATGCAGAAGAATTACTAAATCAAGGAATGGAAAATATGTTGGATTTATTATTTGTTTATAACCATAGGTATCCACCACATCCAAAATGGAAACTGGCAATGATTGAAAATTTACAGTATTGTCCTGAAAACATTAAAGCTAAAATTGCAGAATGTATGAAAATAGAAGAAATATCTAAAGAAGATATTATGAGACGAAGAAGTGCAATATTAGAAATAGTTACAGATATTGAACAGAGATTAGATAGAGAAGGACTCTTTAGAGATGATGAAGACTATTCAGATTATGAATATATCTATTGGTCCCCTCAAAAACAATTAAAAAAGCAAACAATTTATGATGACATTTCCTCTATGTTCCCAAATCTCTCTCAGCAGGATAAAAAGATTTTTAAAGGTTTATTATGTGAATATTTTGTACAAAATTTGGATGAAATATATGAAATCCCCAGAGACGCATTGGAGAAAAAATATAAAGATATTATTGATAAAATTATTTATCAAGACCCTCAAACTAAAAAATTAATTGCAGATTTTGTTAGAGCTTACAAAACAAACAATAAAGAAGGCATAGAAATAGCACTCAAGGCTTTAAGGAAAAGGCAGATTGAAATTATAGCCAAAGATGATGGAAAGTTTGATATAAAAAAGATAGATACTATAAGCAAAAAAAATGATGAATTATATAAATAATCTTAAAGGAGAAATCCTATGAATAATATTGATTTTAATATTTATAATAATTGTTTAAGTAATGTAAGTAATTCTATATTAAATTACTATAAAGTAAATACGATTCACAACTCAATTAAAGAAATTGATGATAAATTATCAGAAGATAATATAAATCATATTATATTAATTCTTTTAGATGGATTAGGAAGTTCAATATTAGACTATCATTTAAAGGAAAACGATTTTTTGAAAAAAAACAAGAAAAAGGATATCTTTTCAGTTATACCAACAACCACAGTTGCAGCTACAACTACAGTGATGAGTGGAATGAATCCAATTGAACATGGATGGATTGGGTGGGATGTTTATTTTAAAGACATAAATAAAATTGTTACATTATTTACTAATAAATTAAAAGATTCAGAAGAAGACGCAGAAAAATACAATGTAGCAAAAACAAAGTTAGATTATACAAATATATTTGAATTAATAGGTAATAAAAATAAAGATGTTTATATTGAAAAAATATTTCCATTTGGGGAAAATAAATATAATTCATTTAAGGAAGCAATGGAAAGAGTAAAATATATTTGCGAGAATCATAAAAAAAGTTTTTCATATGTGTATTGCAATAATCCGGATGAAATTATGCATAAAACAGGAACAAGAAGTACAGAAACCCATGAAGTAATAAATGAATTAAATGATAATATAGAATTGCTATCGAAAAATATAAACAATTCAACTATAATAGTCATTGCAGATCATGGACATATTGATTCAAATCCAATATATCTTACTGATTATCCTCAATTATTGGATACCTTAAGAATGGATATCTCGATAGAGTCAAGAGCATGTGCATTTTTTGTAAAAGAAGATAAGAAAGAGGAGTTTAAGAAAATTTTTAATAGAAATTTTTCTAATGATTTTATTTTATATGATAAAGACGAAATAATTAGAAAAAAAGTATTTGGAGATGGAAAGGAAAATAAATATTTTAGAGATGCAATAGGAGATTTTGTCGCTTTTGGTATATCAGATAAATACTTTAGGAGCAATAGAAAGTGCAGACAATTCTTGTCCCAACATGCAGGAATTACAAACGAAGAATTGCTAATTCCTTTAATTATAATATAAAAATAAGATGAAGGAGGAGTAGATGAATGATAAATTAGAAAATAAAAAAGAATTTTACTTTGGAGATATGGTTGCATTTATACCAATTATTTCTTTGATTGCTAGTATATTATTTATGGTTATTGAAAGAAAAGCCTCATTAAAGACATTTTGGATAGGAGGTTTCTTTTCGATATTTTTGGCATATCTTTTGGCAAAAGATAAAAAAAACTTTGGAAAAAAGTGTGTTGAAAATCTAAATAATAATACATTACTAAATTGCATTGTTATTTTCTTGTTAGCAGGAATATTATCTAACATACTGAAAGATTCAGGCATTTCAAGTGCTTTTTTAACACTCTGTATGAAAATTGGTGTGAATGCCAAAATTTTACCAGCAATTATATTTATAATTTGCTGTGTAATTTCTACTCTTATTGGGACATCTACAGGAACAATTTCAATGGCAGTCCCAATATTTCTTCCATTAACAGTAACACTAAAATGTAATCCAGCATTAATATTAGGTGCAATAGTATCAGGAAGTTTTTTCGGAGATAATCTATCACCTATATCTGATACAACTATAATTTCGGTAAGTACTATGAAAGTGGATTTATGCGATGCTTTAAAAGAAAGAGTGAAAGTATCTTTAATGTGCTTAGTGTTATCTAGTATAATTTATATTATACTAGGACATTTATTAATAACGGATTCATCAATAAATTTTACATATAGCAATTACTCATTAAAACCTATAGTAATGATGTTGACCTTTTTGTTAATGATTGTACTATTAATTAAAAAAAACGATATGGTTTCTGTTCTATTGGTATGTGATGTATTTGCAATATGTATAGCGTTAGTATGTGGTTTTATAAATATTGGAGAGATATTTAGCCAAAAAAGTTGTATTATCAATGGAATTGAAGGAGTTTTTGGAGTTGTAATCTTTTGGATTTTTTTATATATTTTAATTGGTTTCATACCCGAGCAAACAATAGAAAGTTTAATTGAAAAAAAGGTAAATGTTTGCAATAATACTATAAAAATTAATTTTATAGCTATTTTAACTATAATTTTATCAGTTATTATGGTATCGAATAATACAGCAGCAATGTCTATAATTAGTAAATTTATAGATAAAATTTTTAAAAATAAAACGCAACTAGAAAAAGCAAATATATATGATGGATTATCCTGTGCAGTTCCGGGACTATTGACATATAATACGGCATTTATGCTAATGGTAAGTTTAGCATATGATACAGGGCGTTTGCCTGAAAATTTTTCAGTTGTATCAATAGTACCGTTCTCAGTAAATAGCATATTATTATTAGTTACATATAGTATAATGGCTTTATATAGTCCAAAAAAATATATAGAAAATAAACAGTAATACCTGAATTTGTTAGCGATTGTACTAGGCTACAATTCTAGAAAATTTGTAATTTTATGTTAATTATGGTATAATATACTTAAGTACCACGGGAGTGGACAATATATATTTTTGGAGGATTACATCATGGTCACACAGGTTAGTTTGGTTGCCGTCGCAGTTATAACATTTATTTACATCATTGCAATGTGCGCATTGGCATATGGAGCAGTGGTAAAAAAAGAAGAAAGAATCCAATTCATATTGATTGCTATTGCAATCACAGTATTAATGTGGATATTATTCTTTGCACCGTTTAAGCTGTTTTCATGGTATGGTAAGAACTGGGCATAAAGCAACAAAACACAGTATTCCCAAAAGGCATATCTAATTAGATATGCCTTTTATCATTCACATTAGGAGGCAATTTATTAAATTAGTATATCTAGCATGTTTCTATAAAGAAAATTGTAAAAACTAATTAAAACCCCTTGCATATTTTGGAAATTTATAGTAAAATAGATACGTTCAAAAAGAACAAACCTTTTACTTAACTTAAAGAATATCCGACTTTATGTTCAGTTTGAGGCAATATTAGAAATAGGAGGAATAAAAATGACAAAGGAAAGAAAACAAGAAATCATTAATGAATTCAAAAGAGAAGAAAACGACACTGGTTCATCAGAAGTTCAAATCGCTCTTTTAACAGAAAGAATTAATGAATTAACAGAACACTTAAAAGTTCACAAAAAAGATAATCACTCTAGAAGAGGATTATTACAAATGGTAGGTAAAAGAAGAAACTTACTAAACTACTTAGCTAAAAAAGACTTAAACAAATATAGAGAAGTAGTAGAAAAATTAAATTTAAGAAAATAAAACATTAAAAAGGCGGATACTATTTTCCGCCTTTTTATCTAAAAATGTATAACATTCACAGTCAAACATAATGTATTACTAAAAAGGTTTAATATATATATTTTAAATTGAGTTCGACCATACTCATTTATTATTGTTAGAAGGTTAGAGTGTGCTAGTACAATTTGAATTTATACTATCTTAAACGCCTTAAAAAATGGAAACTTCAAATATATATATTAAACCTTTTTTATAAGCTGTGAATTGGAAATATATAAAAATTTAAGGAGGAATTAATTATGTTTAAATCTTATTCAATGGAACTTGCAGGAAGAACTTTAAGCATAGAAACAGGAAAATTAGCAGGGTTAGCTAATGGACACGTATTAGTAAGATACGGAGAAACAACTGTAATGGTAAATGTTACAGCATCAAAAGAACCAAAAGAAGGAATAGACTTTTTCCCATTATCAGTAGATTATGAAGAAAAAATGTATGCAGTAGGAAGAATCCCTGGAGGATTTACAAGAAGAGAAGGAAAGGCAGCAGATAAAGCAATACTTGTATCAAGAGCAATAGACAGACCAATAAGACCACTATTCCCAAAAGACTTCAGAAACGATGTAGTAGTTGTTGCAACAGTATTATCTGTAGAGCCAGACAATGAGCCAGATTTTTGTGCAATGATAGGTGCATCAGCAGCACTTTCAATATCAGACATACCATTTGGAGGACCTACAGCAGCAGTAAAAGTAGGATATGTTGATGGACAAATAGTTATAAACCCAACACTAGAACAAAGAGCAAAAAGTACATTAAGACTAACAGTTGCAGGAACAATTGAAAAAGTTGCAATGATAGAAGCAGGAGCAGATGAAATCCCTGATGAAATAATGTTAGAAGCAATAAAGGCAGGACATCAAGAAATTAAGAAAATTTGTGAATTTATTTTAAAAATTAAAGAAGAAATTGGAAAACCAAAATTTGAGTATAAATCATTTGAAGTTGACCATGATATTTATGAGGAAATAGAAAAAGAATTCTATGATAGAATGTACAAAGATGTACAAGCAGTTGATAAAGAAGTTAGAGATGCCAACATGGACAAAATTGCTGAAGACGTAAAAGCATACTTTGTTGAAAAATATGGAGAAGAAAAAGCTGAGGAAGAAAAACAAAATCTAGCAGATTCTTTATATAAATTAGAGAAAAAATGCGTAAGAGCAATGATTTACAATGAACATAAAAGACCAGATGGAAGAGCAATAGACGAAATAAGACCACTTTCATGTGAAGTTGGATTAATTCCAAGAGTACATGGTAGTGCAGTATTTACAAGAGGACAAACTCAAGTAATGTCAATTGCAACACTAGGTATGACAAGTGATGAACAAATACTAGATGGATTAGATGAAGAAAAATCAAAAAGATATATTCACCAATATAATTTCCCAGGATATAGTACAGGAGAAGCAAAAACATCTCGTGGACCAGGTAGAAGAGAAATTGGACATGGAGCATTAGCAGAAAAAGCTTTAGTTCCAGTAATTCCATCAAAAGAAGAATTCCCATATACAATAAGAGTTGTATCTGAAGTTGTAAGCTCAAATGGTTCAACATCACAAGCAAGTATATGCGGAAGTACATTAGCATTAATGGATGCAGGTGTTCCAATTAAAAGACCAGTTGCAGGAATTTCCACAGGACTTGTTTCAAACCCAGATAATCCAGATGATTATGTAATGCTTACAGATATCCAAGGATTAGAAGATTTCTTTGGAGATATGGACTTTAAAGTAGCAGGAACAGAAAAAGGTATAACAGCAATACAAGTAGATATTAAAGTAGATGGTTTAACATACAAAATTATAGAAGAAGCATTTGCAAGAACTAGAAAAGCAAGACAATATATATTAGACGAAATAATGTTAAAACAAATTTCTGCTCCAAGACCAGAAGTTTCAAAATATGCACCAAAAATGTTGACAATGAAAATTAAGCCAGAAAAAATTAAAGATGTAATAGGATCAGGTGGAAAAACAATAAATAAAATCATTGAAGAAACAGGTGTAAAAATTGACATAGATGAAGATGGACAAGTATTTATTGCTGGCACAGATAATGAAATGGCAAAAAAAGCATACAGCATTATTGAAAAAATAGTAAGAGAAATAGAAGTAGGAGAATTCTACGAAGGAACAGTAACAAAAATAATGCCATTTGGAGCATTTGTTGACCTAGGTGGAGGAAAAGAAGGATTACTTCATATATCAAAAATATCAAAAGAAAGAATAGAAAAAGTAGAAGATGTTCTTTCTGTTGGAGATACAATAATAGTAAAAGTATTAGATATTGATAACCAAGGCAAAATCAGCTTAAAGAAAATAGGAGAACAAACAGAAGAATAGTTAATTACAGATTGGGCGACCAATATGGTCGCCTAATTTTATAATAAATATTAATTTTTTTAGAAAAAATTTGCAAAAAAAGTAATAATATAGTATAATAAAAAACGGACATTAAATTAAAACAAAATACATATAATAAGTAGAAGGAGAAAAAAATGAAATATTTAAATGTATTGCAACAAGCAATAGTATTTATTATAACAGTTTTTTGGATTTATAATATTGGAATTAGTGTATGTGCTTTAATAAAATTTAAAGATAAACCTTTAAAAACAAACAAAAAGCACAAATTTATGGCTATAATACCAGCACACAATGAAGCAGCTGTTATTGCAAATTTAATAGAAAGCTTAAAGGCTCAAGATTATCCAGAAGAATTATTGGACATATATGTTATTGCAGATAATTGTACAGATAATACAGCAGAAATCGCAAAAGATGCAGGAGCAATTGTATATGAAAGATTTGATGCTACGAAAAAAACAAAGGGATATGCAATGCAATGGTTCTTAAAACAAAAAATAGAAGAAAATGCTGATTATGATGCTTTTTGCGTATTTGATGCAGACAATATTGCAATGCCAGATTTTATAAAAAATATGAATAAAAAACTTTGCCAAGGTGAAGAAGTTGTTCAAGGATATAGAGATATAAAAAATCCTACTGATAATTGGATTTCAGCAGGATACGCATTGTTCTACTGGACAATGCACAGATTTTACCACTTAGCAAGATATAATGTAGGACTTTCACCATTGCTAAATGGAACAGGATTTATGGTTAAGTTTGATGTTATAAAACCAGAGGGATGGAATACTCAAACTTTAACTGAAGATATAGAGTTTTCATTAATCAATATGTGCCAAGGAAGAAAATTAGGTTGGGCAACAGATGCAGTGGTTTATGATGAACAACCAACAGATTTCAAACAATCTTGGTCACAAAGAATGAGATGGTCTGTAGGACATATCCAATGTTTTAAAATATATACAAAAAAATTAGCAAAAAATACAATAAAAAATAAAAAATTAGTTACATTTGATGGATTACTTTATCTAATGGGAATGCCTTTATTAGTAATAACTTTATCATTACTACTATTGAATGTAGCCATATTCTCAGGACATGGAATGACAGGTTCAGAATTATTATGGAATATTGGAAAATATGTATTTGCAACATTCCTATTAACACCAATTACTGCAGCATTTGCAATGATATTGGATAAAAGAAAAATAAAACCAATGTTAAAAGGACTACTATGCTACCCATTATTCTTAGGCTCATGGATACTTATAAATATAAAAGCATTAATAAAACCAAACACAACATGGGAAAAAATAGATCATGTAAGAAGTGTAAAAGTAAAAGAGTTATCATAAAATAAAAAAAGTCGAGTAAAAACTCGACTTTTTTTATTTTCAATGATATAATTTGTTCATTAATTATTTAGGTGATGAATATGATAATAGATAAACTTATAGAAGCGAGAATAAAAACATATGCATTTGTAGGACCATCTGGAACAGGTAAAAGTTATAGGGCACAAATGGTTGCAGCTGAGAGAAACATAAAATATATAATAGATGATGGATTGCTTATAAACGATACCAAGGTAGTTGCTGGTGAGTCTGCAAAAAAAGCTCCAACAAAAATAGAAACAATAAGAAAAGCACTATTTACAGATGAAGCAGATGCATTAGAAATAAAAAAAGCATTTATGAAATATAGACCAGATAGCGTTTTAATACTTGGAACTTCTGATAATATGGTAGAAAAAATTAGAACAAATTTAGGGCTAAACGAATTTGTAGAAATAATAAATATTTCAGATGTGGCAACAGAAGAAGAAATTGAAGAAGCAAGAAGAACAAGAAGAGTAGAAGGAAAACATGTAATTCCAGTACCAACATTTGAAATAAAAAAAGATTTTTCAGGTTATATTTTAGACCCATTACAAATATTTAAATCTAAGGGGAAAAATAATAAACCATATATAGCAGAAAAATCAATCATAAGGCCTACATTTAGCTATTTAGGAAATTATACAATATCAGATACTGTATTTAAACAAATTATAGAATATTTAAGTGAGAAAGCTGAATTCATATACAAGGTTAGCAGAACAAGAATTGAAACAACAGATGAAGGCTTAAGCGTATATATGGAAGTTATTGTGAACTATGGTTATGATATAGTAAAAGGTTTAACAGATTTTAAGAAAAAAACTAAACGTGAAATTGAAAATCTAACAGCTATGAATGTAGATTCAATAGAAATAATTGCTAAGGGAATACAATTACCAGAGGAAGGAGAAAAATAGAATGTCATTTGTTGTAGGAATTGATGGACCAGCCGGAAGTGGCAAAGGTACAGTAACAAAAATAATTGCAAATAAATTAGGATTAACAAATATTGATACAGGAATAACATATAGATGTGTTGCTTTAAAATGCTTGAATGATGGAATAAAACTAGAAGAGAAAGATAAAATAATTAATGTTGCAAATAATTTAAAATTAACTATAGATAATACAAAAGATGGAGACATAGTATATTTAGAGGGGAAAAATGTAACAAAAGAAATTAGGTCAAAAGAGGTAACAAAAATAGTATCTCAAATATCGTCAATAAAAGAAGTTCGATTTGCAATGGTAGAATTGCAAAGGAAATTAGCTGAAGGCAAAGATGTGATAATGGAAGGAAGAGATATTTGTACATATGTTTTTCCAAACGCAGATGTTAAGATTTATTTAGAAGCTTCACTAGAAGAAAGAGCAAATAGAAGATATAAAGAAATGCAGGAAAAAGGAATAAATATGAGCTTTGAAGAAGTAAAAAGCAACATAGAAATGAGAGATAAAAACGATAAAGCCAAAGAAATAGGGGCTTTAAAACTTGCACCAGATAGTGTTATAGTAGATACAACGAATAAGGCAATAAATGAGGTAGTGGAAGAAATTACTGATATAATAAAAGAAAAATATAACTAAAAATAACACGAATTATATTTGAAGGAGAGGCTGTTATGAGAAAATTTTTAAAAGGACTTTTCTGGCTTATGTCAGTAATTGTATATAGAATAAAAATAAATGGTAAGGAAAATATTCCTGAAGATGGTGCTGCTTTAATTTGCCCAAACCATGTGCATGCTTTAGATGCGGTATTAGTTGTTGTACACGCAAAAAGAAGAATAAACGTGCTTGCAAAGGAAGAACTATTTGAGCATAGAGCATTAAGATGGCTTGCGAAAATTTTTGGAGTATACCCAGTAAAACAAAATAGTGCAGACTTGAGCGCAATAAAAACATCTCTAAAAATATTAAAAAATAAAGAACTACTTTTAATTTTCCCAGAAGGAACAAGAAACGGATTGGCAAGAGGAGTACCAGTAAAAAATGGACCAATGACAATTGCAATAAAAGCAGGAGTACCAATAGTTCCAGTTGGAATAAAGGGGAATTTTAAAGCCTTTAGTAAAGTTACTATAAATATAGGAAAACCAATATATTACGATGAATACAAAGATAAAATAAATGACAAAGAAGTAGTTTCGAAATTAACAGAAGATTTAATAAAAGAAATTGTTAGACTAAGAGATATGTAAAATCAACACCCAGTAGCATATGCTACTGGGTGTTGGCACCTAACTGGGTGTTTTGTGGAGATTTCTACTTTTTGGATTTACTCTCCTCAGGGAACATATTGAAGCGACTGATATCCTTTTTCGGTGATTGTGTTTGCTGTGCTCGCTTTTGGGACTGAGCTGCCGCTTTAGCCTCTGGTACAGGTTTCTGCTGAGGCTTTTCTTCCGGCTGCTCTTCCTGCTTGTCTTCAACGATTTTTACCGGAGGATTGGGCTTCCTGAAAACCTGCACATTGGGTTCATTGGTTAAACCATACTCCAAATCGTCGTCTCCTTCTTCGTAGTCATTGTCGTCAATTTCGATATCATCGATATCGTAGTCAGGAACATGTTTGACACTTCGGGACAAATAGCCCAAAAACCAAATGATGGCGCCGAGACTTAGAAGAATGCAAATCCCGCCAGAAAGCAGGAGCCAAGGAATGTTGCTGAAAGCAGCACCTATAGCACAAATGCCACAGAAAATGGCAAGCATGACTAGGGCTACAAACAGTCCCCGAGAGAAAGAGTTCCAGTTGTTCGTGTTGTTGTCTTTTTTCATGAGTATAACCTCCATATAAATTTATGACACTTACATTATAGCAAATTCTATAAAAAATGTCAAATTCTTCTTGACATAAAGCCATAAAATGGAGTATAATAAATTGTTGTTTTAATAAATTTAATAATATAAAAGGGGAAAATCAAAATGATTAATGAAAAGATAAGAAATGTTGCAATAATTGCACACGTTGACCACGGTAAAACAACTTTAGTTGATAGCTTACTTAGACAAAGTGGTACATTTAGAAGTAATGAACAAGTAGAAGAAAGAGTAATGGATTCAAACGATATTGAAAAAGAAAGAGGAATAACAATACTTGCAAAGAACACATCTGTTATGTACAATGATATAAAAATAAACATCGTTGATACTCCTGGACATGCTGATTTTGGTGGAGAGGTTGAAAGAGTTCTAAAAATGGTTGATGGTGTTTTACTTTTAGTAGATGCTTTTGAAGGTGCAATGCCACAAACAAGAGAAGTTTTAAAGAAGTCTTTAGCTATGAATTTAAAACCAATAGTTGTTATAAATAAAATTGATAGACCAGGTGCAAATCCATTAAAAGTTGTAGACGAAGTTTTAGAACTATTTATAGATTTAGGTGCAAATGATGACCAATTAGATTTCCCAGTTATATATGCATCTGCTAAAAATGGAATAGCAAAAATGGATTTAAATGAAGAATCTGATAATGTAAAATGTATATTTGAGACAATAGTAAAAACAATACCTGCACCAAATTGTGAAATAGAAGGACCTGTTCAAATGTTAGTATCTAACATTGATTATGATGACTATCTAGGAAGAATTGGAATAGGAAGAATTGAAAGAGGTACTATTAAAGCTGGTATGCCAATTATGATTTGCAAGGCAGATAAAAATATACAAGGTAAAGTTGCAAAACTATTTACTTATGCGGGACTTAAGAAAATAGAAGTTGAAGAAGCTCAAGCAGGAGATATTGTAGAGGTATCTGGAATGGCAGAAGTTCATATTGGAGACACTTTATGCGATATAAACAATATTGAAAAAATACCATTTGTAGATATAGATGAACCAACAGTATCTATGACATTCTCAGTAAATAATGGACCTTTAGCAGGACAAGAAGGAGAATTTGTTACATCAAGACATATTCGTGATAGACTATTTAAAGAACTAGAAAGAAATGTAAGTTTAAGAGTAAGAGAAACAGAATCAGCAGATAGCTTTGAAGTTTGCGGACGTGGAGAATTACATTTGTCAGTATTAATTGAAACTATGAGAAGAGAAGGATTTGAACTTTTAGTTTCAAGACCAAAAGTTATTATAAAAGAAATTGACGGAGTAAAATGTGAACCAATAGAAAGATTAGTAGTTAATGTACCAGACGATTCTATAGGAACTGTTATTGAAAAACTTGGTAGACGTAAAGGCGAAATGATAAATATGGAACCAGCAGAAGCAGGACATACAAAAATAGAGTTTAAAATACCAGCAAGAGGAATTATTGGTTATAGAACAGAATTTTTAACAGATACTAAAGGTGAAGGCACAATGAATAGCATTTTTGATTCATATGAACCATATAAAGGAGATATTTCTTCAAGAACAAGAGGAGTTTTAGTTGCATTTGAACCAGGAATATCTGTAACATATGGATTATACAATGCTCAAGAAAGAGGAGATTTATTTATAGGTGCTGGTGTGGAAGTATATGAAGGAATGATAGTTGGACTAAATGCAAGAAACGAAGATATTTCTATAAACGTATGTAAAGAAAAACATTTAACAAATACAAGAGCATCTGGTTCTGATGATGCATTAAGACTTGTACCACCAATGCAAATGTCACTTGAAAAAGCAATAGAATTTATTGCAGATGACGAATTAGTTGAAGTAACACCTAAAAATTTAAGATTAAGAAAGAAAATACTAGATACAAAAACA
>OIEN01000355.1_pt1 | contig 30080 bp, 26 predicted proteins | sample 1581741 | NCBI WGS metagenome assembly OIEN01 (sample SAMN01760944, study PRJEB22395) | human gut metagenome | reverse complement strand
TTCTCGTTGATACACGCTTCTCGCGGTGTCAACATGGGTATTTTACTATATTCCTTTCTCCTTTGTCAACACTTTTTTAAATATTTTTTCACTTTTTTCAAACTTTTTTTGACTTTTTTCTAATTCTTTCTCACAACGCTCCCTAGTGTATCATGGCTTCGCATTGTTTTTAACCAATTTCAACCACAATTTCGTCCTTAGCAAGCATCTTCTAATCATAAAAACCAACAAAAAAAACACCAATTACGGTGTCTTTAAAATATAGGCTTTCCATCAATTTTCGATAGAATTCTATTCCCTCTTTCATCAACTTCAAATGTGTATCTGTTTTTATTTTGTTTATATTCTTCAATGTCTTGCTTGGTTCTTTCTGTAATATCTTTCTCCAACTCTGCAAACTCTTCGTCATTCAAACTTATAGGCACACCCTCAAGCAGACAATAATGTTCGATATAGCTTTTTATTGCTTTTGGTGTAGCCTTATCTGTTAATTTTGATGTGCATTTTCTTGGATCAATATAATACCATCCTTTATCTTTTGTGTAATATGCTGGTTTATCAAACATCATAATTTTATCCCCCTAATCGCTCATATAATTGCAACAAATGATTTTATGGATCATCTTCATCAAGTTCAACTTCACCACTCATTTTTGCTAGCCATTCTTCAGCCCAATTTTCTGTTTCTTTTTCAGTTGGTTTGCCATCAATAGCAATAAGTGTAGGACCACTACGCTCAATATTTTTTATAGTATATCTGTGTTTGTTTTTGATATATCTCTCAATATCTTTTTTAGTTCGAGAAAGCAACTCTTCAAAAGTTAATTTTGAATTTCGTTCATTTCTCCTTTCGTCTTCTAAATAACTCTCTAATGCTTTTTGCGTAGCCTTGTCAGTCAGCTTTGTTCTGTAATCTCTTGGATCAAAATAGTACCAATCTTTATTTGTCATATAATATGGCATATATCTAAAAGTCATCTTCACCTCCCTTAATCGCTCACATAATTGCAAAAAAGAGAATTTTGAAAATTCTCTTTTTTTATTTCTTTATCCTCTGCACTTTCTACTTCTTTTTCATCATCAGCATCTTTTTTTGCAAGTGTTTTGTTCTTTCTATATTCTTTAAAAATTCTGCAATCATCTGCAATAATGTCAACTATACATTTTACAACCAAAACGATTGTTGCGATAGAACTTGGAATAAACACGCCAAAACTGAAGAAGAATGGGTTTGCAATTATAAAGTAGCAAACAGAATAGAACACCTTGTCAGAAAACTTCATATTGTCCCAATCTCTGATCATAAAAAGGAAAGGAATGATCATCAAAGTCATGCAATAACCATTGCATACCCCTGGGAACAACAAATAAGATCCAACTGCCAAAGCGACAAATTCTTTATTTTTAGAAGACTTAAATGAAATAAATGGAAGCACAGCAGCACAAAGTAGCAAACCATATCTCAAAACAGTACTTAGCATTGAATGAATCAAACTCATATCAGCGCCACCAAAAATTGCTGAGAGACCTTCGCAGAACCAGAACACAACCGTTTCAATAGAGATGTTTGTTGTCCATTGAGTTGGTCCCAAAGAATCAATGAATCCAATCATACCATCCAAAGATTGAGAAGAAGTTCCATCTCCAGAAAATCCTCTAAAATTGCCCCACAAAACAGCAATGTTAGAGAAACCTCCTTCAATAAACAAGAAAGGAACGAATATCAAAATCAAAGCATAAGCCAAAGTTTTCAAAACTGCAAAGAGTTTTTCCCAGCCTTTTTCTTTGTAGATCAAATAGAAGATAATCAAAGCTGGATAAATTTTTGTACAAACAGCACCAGCAAGACAAGCATAAGAAACTTCTCTTTTCCATCTTGTTTCAGAGTTGTTTAAATAGAAGAACAATAAAGTCAATATACAAGTAGTAAGAGTGTTGTTAGCTCTTAAAAATTCAAAAAGAAGAGGGCCAAAGCAGAACAAAATCCCCAACAAAAATACAAGATTTTTGCCTTTCAACTTTGTAAATTTCGCAGCAACATACATTATAATCGCCAAGTTAATCAAATAGTAAATTACAAAACTTAAAATAAACAAAGGGTTTGCAGAAAGTTGTTCAAGAGTAATAGTTCCTGCAACATATTGTTTTAAAGGTCCAAGACAAATAAGAGCAAAAGGATAAAATACCAAAAATGAAAGTGGTGGATAAATACTTCTAAATCCATACTCACCAGTGTAAGGATTTGGACAAATAGCAAAAGACAAAGTTTCTGCAAAATCTGAGAAAGGAATGTTTCCAGTAAACACATACAAAATGTTTTTATCGACATTTGGAGCAACACACCCCAAAACGATACCAACAATTATCCAAATGCCAAAGCCCACCATACTAGCGATAAAGAAAATTTTTAAAAACAAACTTAAATCAAATTTCTTTTGAGACTTAACACCTTCCATAAACACTTACTTCCCTTTAAATATCACATTTTTATAATAACAGGTAAAAATTTTATCTGTCAAATAAATAACAATAATAATTAAATCAATATAAACAATTTCTTATAATGCTTTAACTAAACCTTACTTTACCAAATTTGGATATTTTTTCTTGATTTCGTTAAGACAGAATTCCACACTTTGATCAAGGCTCTGATTTGTTGTGTCAATAATGATTGAATCTGGCAAAAGTTTAATCGCCCCGTGTTCTCTGTGAACATCTTTATAATCTCTTTCTCTCAATTCTTTCAAAACATCTTCAAAGTTAACATCATTCCCCAAAGCTTTTTGTTGTTCATATCTTCTTTCAGCTCTGACATTTTCATCAGCTGTGCAGAAAAATTTGAAATCAGCATTAGGCAAAACATAACTTCCAATATCTCTACCTTCCATAACAGTGTTGTTATGTTTAGCAAAATCTCTTTGCAAAGCCAAAACTTTGTTTCTTATGCAAGTAAATGGAGAAATTTTTGCTGACAGTGCACTTGTTCTTTCTGTTCTAAGGAATGGAGTGTAATCAATTCCGTTTACAAAAACATGTTCTGTTCCATCAATAAACTCAATCTTTACATTGATTTGTTTTGCAAAATTGCAAATATATTCATCAGAAATTTTGTTTACATCATAGTGCATATAAACAAATGCACAAGCAATGCCACGATAGATTGCCCCCGTGTCAAAAATTCTAAAACCAAGTCTTTTTGCCAAAGCTTTTGTTATGGTGCTTTTTCCACTGCAAACATAACCATCAATAGAAATGTTTATTTTTTTAGTTTCGTTTATTTTCCCATTTATAATAGCAAGACAATAACCGACAGTTTCATCAAAAGACATATCAGAGTTGTCAACAATAACGCTGTCTTCTGTTGGCATCAAAGGTGCGACATCACGACTGCTGTCTCTTAAATCTCTTTCTCTCAAATCTTTCAAGACTTCTTCATAAGTGACTTTTGCACCCTTTGCAATCAATTCATCAAATCTTCTTTTTGCTCTGACATTTTCATCAGCTGTCAAAAAAATCTTGACATCAGCTCTAGGCATAACAACTGTTCCGATATCTCTGCCTTCCATTATGCAGTCATATTCACGAGCAAATTTCTTTGCGATTTGCAAATATCTTTCACGAACTTTTGGAAAAACTGAAATTTTTGAAGCGAGTTGACTCACCTTTTCTGTCCTTATAAAACTTGTGACATCAGAATCATTTACATAAACATGTTGAACATTGTCAATAAACTTAACCTTCACATCGACATCATTTAAAAATGAAGTAATGTTTTCATCATTCATTTCTCTATATCCAGCCAAATCAAAAGCGTAACCCAATCCCCTAAAAATAGCTCCTGTATCAAGGATTTTGAAATTTTCACCCAATTTAACGGCAAGTGCTTTTGCCAAAGTTGATTTTCCACTACCAGTGAAACCATCAATAGCAATGTTTATCATATCTATCTCCTTAGAGATATTTTACACAAATGTTTTTAATAATCAAAATAAATTTGAAAAGAATTTTCTTTTATATAATCTTTTTTTGTATATAAGTTTATTAACAAAGTTATACAGCAAAAAGCAAATCTTTATATAAGTATAGCAATTTTCTGTTTTTTAAATTATGTAAAAAGTTTTTAAATTGAAAAGATAAATAAAAACAAAAAATAACTTAAAAAATTTATAAAATTTTCTTGACAAAACTATAAAATTATAATAAAATGGTTGAGCAAGCATTGATTACGGGGTGTGGCTCAGTTGGTAGAGCGCGCGGTTTGGGACCGTGAGGTCGGGGGTTCGAGACCCTCCACCCCGACCAGCAAACATGTGTTTGCAAAAGCAAGATTTTTGGGCCTTTAGCTCAGTTGGTTAGAGCAACCGGCTCATAACCGGTCGGTCCGCGGTTCGAGTCCGTGAAGGCCCACCAAAATTTTTTAGAAAAATTTGGTGATAATATTTGCAAAATAGCCTAAAAATATGATAGACTCAAAAAGTCTTGCTAGGACAAAAGACGACTTGGCTCGGTAGTTCAGTTGGTTAGAACGCTAGCCTGTCACGCTAGAGGTCGAGGGTTCGAGCCCCTTCCGAGTCGCCAATTATGCCCAGATAGCTCAGTCGGTAGAGCAAGGGACTGAAAATCCCTGTGTCGGTGGTTCGATTCCACCTTTGGGCACCAGGTGTGTAAGGTGAAAGAAATTTCACCTTTAAACACAAAAAAGGTTAATATATTTCGTATGCTGGCGTGGCTCAATGGTAGAGCAGCTGACTTGTAATCAGCAGGTTGAAGGTTCGATTCCTTTCGCCAGCTCCATTTTTATGAGGGATTTTTATAGGAATAAACCCCTCCCGTATGGGTAGGTTGCAGAGCGGCCAAATGCAACGGACTGTAAATCCGTCGACTATGTCTTCGATGGTTCGAATCCATCCCTGCCCACCAAAAGAGAATAAGAAAAAATAAGACTGTCAATTTTGACAGTCTTTTTATATTTTATGTAATTTTAAATCATAGTCCCCCAAAATATAATTTTATATAAAGACATCAGCATCTGCATAGTTTTTAACAAAAGTTAAATATCTTTTAGCGGTCTCCAAACTAATTGGTGCAAAATAGTGATAAGTTGTGCAGACATTAAATCCAAATTCTTTAACTAAAGCAAGGCTATGAACATGTCCAAACATGGTCAAGCAGTCTTTAGCATGATCTGTAGGCTTGTGTGTTAAATACACCTTTTGCCCCAATACTTTTTCATCAAGGTAAATCCCTTTTTGAATGACATCATCAAACCCAAGAGCAATCAAATTTTTCCTAAATTCTTCAAAATTTTTGCCATAATCTCTTTCTTCGTAATTCCCGCAAATCAGTTTAATCCTGCCATTTAGTTGTTTAACAAACTCATAATCACCAAAGTTCCCCAAGTGATAAACTATATCATTTGGCCCCACCTTGTTGTTCCAACGCTTAACCAACTCTTTGTTCATTTCATCGACAGTTTTAAAAGGCACTTCTTTATATCTATTTTTTTCTCATGCCCAAAATGAGTATCAGAAGTAAAGAATATATTTGGTTTAAGGTAATAATCTTTGTTGGAGTTTATTGCTCTTAAGAAATCACTCCAAACAAAAGAATGTTTAGGAATAGAAACAACATAATTGACTTTTCTATTTTCGTCCAACTTAACTTTTTTATCTTTACAAATAATATTTGCATCAATCAATTGAGTTTCAAACTTATTTTTATGAATTGGTCATCAATTTCATTTGCGACATCAGAATCAATCAAAACTTTAATTTTATTTTTCACAAAAACCTCTAAAATCAGTAAAAAGCATATTTCCTTATCTATAAGCAGACAAAAAAGCACAAATTCTTCACATAAAAATGTTATAACATAGCAATAAAAAAAAGGAAAACAAATTTAAGTTTTAACTAAAATGCTAAATCAATAAGCAACCTTTTCCAAACTCAAATCAACTTTCCAATTTTTTCTTTAAATTTTCCAAAATTTTATTTTCAAGTCTTGAGACTTGCACTTGCGAAACCCCCAACCTTTTAGCGATTTCACCTTGTGTTTTGTCGTAGAAATATCTCATAAGAATAATTTTCTTATCCCTGTCATCCAATTTGTTTATCATATCTTTCAAGGCGAATTTATCAACGAAGTTTTCATTTTCTTGCCCATCAAATCTGTCAATAACAGTCAAACCATCTTCATCTCCATCATCAAAAGGTGTATAGAGAGAAATAGGCATTTTAGAAGAGTCCATAGCAAGCACAACATCCTGCTCGCTTATTTTAAAGTGGTCAGCAATTTCAGAGATGGTTGGCTTCTTGCCATTTTCTACAAAAAAGACATCAACAAACTTGTTGATTTTTAGATTAAGCCCCTTAATAGCCCTAGAAACCTTAACAGCGCCATCATCTCTCATAAAGCGTTTGATTTCGCCCACAACCATTGGCACAACATATGTGGAAAATTTGACATTATACGAACAATCAAAATTGTTTATAGCCTTCAAAAAACCAAGACAACCAAGTTGAAACAAATCATCATTTTCAATGCCTTTATCCTTAAACCATCTAATCACACTTTTTATGAGCGGAGAATTTTCATTGATTAAAACTTCTTTAGCGTATTCATCACCAGATTGCGCTTTTTTAATAAGGTCAAGAGTCTCATCTTGCCCCAGCATATTAGCCCACCTTTTCGCAAGAAGAAGAGGCAATTTTTTTAGTCATCCTCACACTAGTTCCAAAGGAATTGCTGACAACTTGAACATCGTCCATAAAACTTTCCATAACAGTAAATCCCATACCAGAGCGTTCAGCAGAAGGTTTTGATGTGTAAAAAGGTTCTCTTGCCTTTTCAATATCTTTGATACCTACGCCTTTGTCAGAAACGGTAACAGTGACCATATCGTTTTCCAATTCACAGCGCAAAATAACATCACCCTTAACAGATGTTGGATAAGCGTGAACAACGCAATTTGTGACAGCTTCAGAAACAGCAGTTTTTATATCAGTAATTTCATCAACAGAAGGATTCAACTGCACGCAAAAAGAAGCGACACAAACACGAGCAAACCCCTCATTAACAGAAAGTGCTTTAAAAGTGACTTCCATAAAATTAGAATATTTCATAACAACTCCTTATCAAACAATTTTGGGCATAATGTCATAAAGCCCAGTAATCTTAAAAATTTTTTCAGCGTGAGCAGAAGGATTTGCAATATAAATCGGAATATCCTTATCCTTCATTTTTTTATATCTACCTATCAAAACACCAATCCCAGTAGAATCCATAAAATCAAGTTCTGACAAATCAATAACAATTTTCTTAAAATCTGGTTTGTCAAAAATTTCATCCAAAGTAATTCTTGTGTAAGTTGCAGAATGTTCATCTAGTTCCCCGCAAAGAAGAACATAAAGCACACCATTATGAACACGACTTTTTACTTGCATAACCACTCCTTTCGAAAAAATCTTAGCATAAGAAAAATGCATAAAAAAAAGAACAAATGTAAAATTTGCTCTAAATTTGTCAAAACAAAAATTTTCAAACAATAAACTTAAAAATCAAAATAATGAGGTATTATGCAAAGCATACTACACAATATATAGTGTATTATGCGATACACGCAACGAAATGAGGAAATGTAATAAAGTGCTATGAATTGTTTGTCTATAAAAACATTTTATGATATAATTGAGTTATAATATTTATATACAGATTTAACAATACGAGGACAAAATGGAAGACAAAAAGATAGACATTATCATAGACACCGACCCAGGCGTTGATGACGCCATTGCACTTTTGTATGCATTCAAAAGTGAATGCTTCAACATCAAACTCATATCATCTGCTGGCGGAAATGGACCAATAGAAAACATAACATCAAATGCAATACATATCACAGAGTTATTTAACGAGGAAATTCCAGTCGTTGAAGGCTCACCAACCCCTTTAGTTCGCCCTGCCAAATATGCAACAAATGCACAAGGGAAAAGTGGTTTAGGAGATTATTCTTACAACAAGAAAAAATTGAAACGTCACCCCGTTGAAGGAGAAGCCTGTGATGTTATTTATCAAACATTAAAATCTTCAAAAACAAAAACATCAATCATTTCAATAGGACCTATGACAAACCTTGCAAAAATGATTCAAAAATATCCGGACTGCAAAAAATATATAAAACAAATCATTTTTGAAAGCGGAACAAAAGAAAAGATATATGGAAAACCATACAAATCATTCAATGTTGGATACGATCCAGAAGCTGCAGAAGTTGTGTTCAAAAGTGGAATTAAATTAGTTATGGTTCCAATGGAACTTGGACATTTTGCATACCTTGACCACAATGATATTAAACGCTTTAAAAAAGCAAACAAAATTGGTAAAATTTACGCCAAAATGTTTAAAGGATATCATGATTATCATGTTGGCAAATTAGGTGCTGCTGTTCACGATGTTTGCACAATTTACTATCTCACCCACCCTGAATACATAAAGACAGAAAAAGCATTCATTGAAATCAAATACTATAAGACAAATACAGATGATTATGGCTATGTTGATATAGATTTCAACAAGAAGCCAAATGCCACTGTTTGCGTTGATTTAGACATAAATATGTTTAAATATGACCTTTTTGAAGCACTTGAAAAGTGTAGTAAAAATAAATAAATAAAAACAAGGAGAAAAAATGATAAAAATCCCAAAGAAAAAAGTTTATAAAAATGGAGCCACACTTATTTATAAGCACTTCAAAAGAAGACATTCTTCAGTAGTGGCTGGCTTTGTTTTCGGGAAAAACAGAGACAATTACCCAGAGCCAACTGCACACTTTTGCGAACATATGTTTTTTAAAGAAACACAAGACAAAAGCGTAGCACAACTCAAAGATGAAATGTTGAATGTTTTTTCTATGTATAACGGAAGAACCAATCTTTTTTATACAGAAATAGACTTTTGCCGTTCAAATAAGGCAATAGAACCTTGTTTTAAACTCGCAGCAGAGATGCTTTTAAACACAAAATACTCATCTAAAACAATCAAAACTGAAAAAGGTGTTATAAAGCAAGAATTAGTCAGAAAGCTTAACAATCCTGACGCTATATCTTATTATGCTTTTTCAAGATGTATCTACTCAAAATACAACCTAAATACAAATGTTTTAGGAAGTGAAGAAGAAATAGAACAAGTCAGTGCAAAATCTCTTAAAAAGTTTAAAGACGAAACTTTTATATCTCAAAACTTTGTTATCACGATAGAAGGCGGAATTTCATTCAACAAGGCTAAACATCTGGCAGAGAAGTATTTCATCAACAAACTTAAAAGCAACCCAGAATACCCTGTAGATCAGTCTATTACTTACCCCGTTGATAAACCAGGGAATCTAAATATAGAATACTTCCAATTCAACAAAGCAAACTGCAAAATCGGCATCAAATTGGATAAGGAAATAGAAAGCGTAGAAAATGACAATTATATTTCTATGCTTTGTAGCATTTGCAACAATTTAAATGGCAAATTGATGTCAAAATTGCGTGATAATGGCTTAGTTTACGGCGTTAGTATGTGGGCTGACTGTATCCCTGAAAATTATATGATTGGCATTGATTTTGGTTGTTCAAATGAAAATGTAAACAAAGTCATTGACAAAATTGGAGAATTATTTAGAGAATTAAAAACAACTAAAATCGATCAAAGTCTTATAGAAAGAAAGAAGGAAAACAAAAAATTAAACAAGGATGAAAATATAAGAAGACTTTATCCAAGCAATCTTTTTAGAAATTATCTATTTTATAAAGATGATATCTTCTCTAAAAAATTAAGAAAAGAAAGCAAAAAGATTTACGAAGATATCACATCAGATGATATACAAACCTTGTGTCAAAAAATCTTCAATAAGCCAGAAAACATATATATGTCAATTCTTACAAACGCTTCCCCTGAATCTTTTTATAATTATGAAGAAATCCAGAAGATTTTAACATCAAACACAAAACAAAATTTTCACAAAAAGCAAAAAACAGATAAACAAAACAAAAACAGAAATAAAAAAGAAAACAAAAACAAGTAAAACTATATAAATAAAAAAATACACTCAAACCGAGTGTATTTTTTTCTAAACACAAAATCAAATTAACAATTTATTTCTTAAATTACTTCAATTCTACAACAGCGCCAGCTTCTTTAAACTTAGCTTCAAATTCTTTAGCTTGAGCAGCAGCAACGTTTTCTTTAACCATTTTTGGTGCTCCGTCAACGATTGCTTTAGCTTCTGAAAGTCCAAGACCTGTAACTTCTCTAACAACTTTGATAACAGCGATTTTGTTAGCACCAACTTCTTTCAAGAAAAGATTGAATTCACTCTTTTCTTCTTCAGCTTGAGCAGCAGCGCCTGCAGCTGGAGCAGCAGCAACAGCAACTGGAGCAGCAGCACTAACACCAAATTCTTCTTCCAAAGCTTTAACAAGTTCTGAAACTTCAACGATAGTCAATTTTTTAATTTCTTCAACAATATTTTTAATATCAGCCATTTTAATATCTCCTTTTAAAAACTTTTAAGTTATGCGATTTTTTTATTTAAGTTGGAAAACCAAACTATTTTGTTGCAACCGCATTCAAAGCAACAACCAGCCCACGAGTTGGAGCTGAGAGAACTCTGCACAAACTTGCAGCAGTATTGTTCAAAGTTCCAAGAAGTTTTGCAATCAACTCTTCCTTTGATGGGAGTTTTGCAAGTGCTTCGATGTTTTGAGCATCAACGCTTACACCATTTAAAATTCCAAATTTGATAGCCATTTTCTTTGAATCTTTGATAAAGTCGCAAACGATTTTAGCTGGAGCAACTTCATCATTGTATCCAAGAGCAACAGCAGTAGTACCTTCAAAGTAATTTTCAGGACACTTAATACCAAGGTCAGAAAGTGCTTTCAACATCAAGCGATTTTTATAAACTTTGTAATCACAACCGTTTTGACGGAATTTTTTACGAAGAGCTGTATCTTCAGCAACGGTAATTCCACGGTAGTCTACAAATGCGATAGTTTTTGCTTTGGAGAACTTTTCTTTAATTTCTTCAACAACAAGTTTCTTAGCCTCTAAATTAGCACTCATATCCATACCTCCTTTTAATAAGATTTTGTGTTTAATAAGCATTAAAAAATCTCTGTAACCTCGGAAAAGCCACAGAGATAGAAAATTCAATCACCATACTTTTCCTCGGCAAGCACACCTAAAGTGTTTACGCAAAACGCACTTGCGGTCTTCGGAAGATTTTTAATACTTGCATATTATAACAATAAAGAAAAAGTTTGTCAACAAAAATAACAAAAATTTTCATTTATTTTTATAAAAAATAAGACTATGAATTTTACATAGTCTCATCTTCATTATTGTTTTTTAAATCAACCAAATCATCCCATGCATCATAGATAGCATAAGTATTTGCTTTAACTGTCACTTTAATAATCCCCTGTTCCAATTCATTCTGACCATTTCCATTTGGATCCTTTGGATAATTTACAATAACATAAACATTTGTTTGTTTCACACCACTTGTTTGACTTACCTCGAAATAAACATCTGTAAAATACAATTTCCCGCCAGAATATTTTCCTGACCATATCTTATTATCTCTAGAATAAATTTTAGAAGAATAAACCTTTCCATTTTGATATGTGAAAACATGTTCCTCTGCATATCTCAAACGAACATAATAAGTGTTATTTTGAATAAGTGATCCACCTGCACCAATTACAGTTGATGGAGGATCTAAAGTTTCTTCAATGCTGTAACTAAACAAACTACCACTAAAAATTGCAGAGATATATGGTTGACTGAAAGCCTTATCATAAACTTTCATAAATTCATTATATTCATCTTCGCCTTCAGAATAAGAAACACCATTAGAATTTCCTGGATAAAGTGCAACACTATCAAATCCATCAACCATGCATCTTGGTTTTAAACTTACAGGCACAGCTGCCAAAATAATGATTACCACTGCCAAAACAAAAGCAAATCCCATACCAACAATGGTAGCAATCTTTTTGTTTTGTTTTTTCTTTAAAAGTTTTTGAGTTTGAATTTTAGCATACAACTCATCATCAGAAAGTCCTTCATACTCAGACAAATCTTCTTGTTTTGATTTTTTCTTTTCTTTAGACTTCTTAACTTTTGGTTGTTTTTCGTCTTTCTTTTCTAAAGCTCCAGTGTTTGTGCTGTCTGTTTTGTTTTCTTCAGCATTCTCTACCTTTGCTTCTTTGTTTTGCACTTGAGCATTATCTTTTTCTTCCATTAGCCTTCCTCGTCATTTTTATTGTCTTTGTTTTCTTTATTTTCAGCATTTTCAACTGTTGTCTTTTTTGTTGTAGTTTTTCTAGTTGTTCTCTTCTTAGGTTCGCCTTCTACTTTTTTGTCTTGTTTTTTCTCAACAGTCTCTTTCTTCTCGATCTTGTTTTCTACTTTTGCAGGTTTTTCTTCAACTTTATTTAAAGATTTTTCAAACTCAACAAAATCTTTTTTCAAGTTATCAAGTTCTGCTTCAGTAATTATACCCATTTTTACAAGTTTTTCACCTTCAGAAATCTTTTTACGGAAGCTCTCAAGCTTATTATATTTTTCTTTTTCAGCTTTAATTTTTGCTTCTTTCTCTTTCTGCAATTTTTCTTTTTCTTCCATTATTTTAACGATTTCTTCAGTCTTCTTTCCTGCAAGAACCATATCAACTTCTTCTTTATATATAGTTTCTCTTGCCAACAAAAGTTTTGCCATTTCGTGTAAGATTTCAATATTTTCAGAAAGAACTTCTTTTGCTCTCTTATAGTTGTTATTCAAGATAGACATAATTTCATCATCAGCAATTCCTGCAAGTTTTTCAGAGAAATCATTTTTAGTTTGATAATCTCTTCCAATAAACACTTGAGTAGAATCTCCAAGTGACAAGAAACCAATCTTCTTGCTCATACCCCAGTCATAAACCATTGCCTTAGCAATTTTTGTTGCGTGTTGAATATCAGAAGAAGCACCACTTGTTATATCCTTAAAGATCAACTCTTCAGCGATACGCCCACCCATACTCATAGCAATTGTGTCATTAGCTTTGTTGAAAGACATAGTCATATCATCGTTTTCAGGACGGCTCATAGTATAGCCACCTGCATTTCCACGAGGTATGATAGAAACTTCTTGCACATCTTCGCAATATTTCATTTTCTTTGCAACAATAGTGTGTCCTGCTTCGTGATAAGCAGTAAGTTTTCTTTCTTTTTCAGTCAAAAGCCTACTCTTCTTTTGAGGCCCCATAATAACTTTGTTGATACCTTCAGTGATATCAGACATAATTATCTTTGGTCTTCCTGCTCTAGCAGCAAGAATAGCGGCTTCGTTTAACATATTTTCGATATCAGCACCAGTAAATCCAGTGGTGATTCTTGCCAAAACATTGAAATCAACAGATTCATCAAGAGGTTTGTTTCTTGCGTGAATTCTAAGAATACCCTCTCTTCCTTTAACATCAGGGATGTGAACATAGATTTGTCTGTCAAAACGACCTGGACGCATCAAAGCTGGGTCCAAAACATCACTTCTGTTTGTTGCAGCCAAAACAATAATACCTTCATTAGGTTCAAAACCATCCATTTCAACCAAAAGTTGGTTCAATGTCTGTTCTCTTTCATCGTTTCCGCCACCAAGACCTGCTCCTCTTTGACGACCAACAGCATCAATTTCATCAATGAAAACGATACATGGTTTGTTTTTCTTTGCTTGATCAAACAAATCACGAACTCTTGACGCACCAACGCCGACAAACATTTCAACAAAGTCAGAACCACTGATAGAGATGAAAGGAACTTTACTTTCTCCAGCAACAGCTCTTGCAAGCAAAGTCTTACCAGTTCCTGGTTGACCTACAAGCAAAACGCCCTTTGGAATTCTTGCTCCAAGATCGGTAAATTTTTTAGGATTTTTCAAAAATTCAACAATTTCTTGAAGTTCGGCCTTTTCTTCGTCCATGCCAGCGATATCAGAGAATCTAACCTTTGACATGGCATAAGATTTAACTTTAGTTTTGCCAAAGTTCATTGCACTACTGTTTGCACCTTTTACCATTCTAAACAACATCCAGAAGATAAAGATAGCAAAGCAAATATAAAGGATTGGCACCAAAATATCCCAGAAATTCAATCCAGCTGGAGCATAATCATATCTAACAGTTGTATCATTTGTTTCGATATAATTAACCAATTGAGCTTTGAAGTCTGAATCATACTTAAAGTAGAAATCAGAATAACTAGGAATTTGATTTTCTTTATATTTAGAATCTTCAACCAAAATATAACCAGTTCCATTCTTGAAGTAAATGAAACTTGCCTGTTGAGGACCTTCTTCACTTACATAAGTTCCTTTAACCATATCAAAGACTTCGCTTTGAGCGAGTTTTTGACCATTGTTTCCAAAATTAACAAACAAAAGCGAGAACAAAAGGACAACAACTAAAAGAACAATAATGTAAGATAGTTTAAAGCCTCCTTGTTTTTTTTCGTTCATATACACTCCTTATTTCACAAGTCGGTCCAAATTTATAATGTCTTTAGTATAACAAATTATATTCAGACCGATGCAACTAAATAATATCAATTTAGTTTGCACCAATTATTTTTGCAATAATTACTAGCATATTCTAACATAAAATAAAAAATAACACAACAAAACAAAAGCCTTTTATAAAAATTTTATGTCAAATCGCCCCTAAAAAATGCGAAAACTATTTTGACAAAACTTTGACACTCACTTTAAAAACTATATGATTAAGATAGTCATCTTTGTCTTCCAACGAGTTTAAAAACTTTTGAAAAGAAGATTTGTTTGAATTGTGCATAAAGGTGTAAAAATCAACAATGTCAGTTTGATTATCTCTCATAAATCTCAGTCCTTCCATAATTGAAGATCTGACTTTCTTTTCTATTTCATTGACAGCATCTTTTGTAATAACAAAAAACTCTACATTTTCTTCAATCATACCATTTTGATTTTCCACTTCAGTCAAAGATAAAGCCAATTCAATATCAATATTAAAAACAGGAACGCCATTTTGATAAACAACTTTCTTTCGCAAATTTTTGTTATATATTTCAAAGGTAAGATTTGCATTGTCAAAGTTTTCATCTGTAAAGTTTTCAATAATAATTGTCCCATTGTTGAAATTGTTTCTCAACAAATTTATATTCTCAATTTCTTCGCTTGAAATTTTCACTTTTTCTTTACCATCTTTCAAAATGACCGAATCTCCATTGTTTACTATTTTTTTACTTTGAGAAGAATCTTGTCCTCCACTGCTTTGCACATTTGTCTTTCCAGCACCTCCTGTTTCGGCATAACCTTCCGTTCCCTTTTCTTGCAATAATATCAAAGGTATTGTGCTAGTTTTCGTTGGACCTAACAGTCCTTTAAAAAATGTTTCTAGACTGGAATCTGAAGCATAAAGATATTGATTGTTGTAAGCGATAAGTTCGCTCACCTTAATAGAACTTTGACTATCCAATTTTTCTGCAACTTGCAAAAACTCTTTAGCAGAAGAGTCAGTGACAATCAATTTTGTGCTTGAAGACATATTTCGACTTCTTGAAAGATAATCCAAAAATTTTGTTATATCTTCTTTCAAAAGATTTTCATTGAGCACAATGAGTTTAACATGAGAAAGTCCCACCTCACGACCTATGTGCAGTCCAGCGTAGTCCATTGCTTCTGACACACTCTTCCCTTCTGCAGAAACAACTTTGTAAGTCTCTGTAAATGTTTGCTCCGCAATAGGTATAAAAGTCAAAAGAGAAATTTCAAATTTGTCATCTTCGTTTTCTGCGTTATCTATACCAATGGCCGTCACAATAGCATAACGATTGACCTCTGCAGTCATCCCCAAAGCACCAAATCCATAGACAACAACAATCAAAATAAAGACAAAAATCATAGGAGTTTTATAAATGTTTTTCAAATATTCTTTCATTTTCAATATCTCCTCTTTTTCCTATGGTTCATACAGAACAAACAAACGCACAAAATTGGAATAATAACAAAAGGCAAAGTTGAAAAATAAGGCAAAATATTCTCGCCAAAGACAATAGCCTTTTCAAGATTTAGGACTAAAAAATTTATAAGAATTAAAAACAAAAAATTGAATGTTAAAACAGAATATATCTCATCAATTTTATCAAAAATCACATTAAAAGATGCCATAAAAAGTTTTAAATAAATAGCCAAATGAAAATAAGTATAAATAATTATCAAAATCATAGAAATTATATCTATTCTTCCCAGTCCACCATACTCTTTGACATAACTCATAATCTCAAAAATGGCATACGGATGCATAAAAGATGTATAAGTGTAAGAAAAAACAAACACGACAGTGACAACAGCAACAATAATCATAGCAACCGTAGCAAAAGAAAATAGAACCTTCCATTGACCTTTTTTGATTTGAATTTTATCCATAAAAACAAACAAAAACAAAACATCACCAAATGACGAACTATGTTTTAAAGCAGTAAAAATCACATCAGAAAAAGAGGATTCAAAAAATAATGGAGTGTTGTTGATTCCAAAAAAACCAACAACAATGCAAAACAATGTCACCACCAAAATAATTGGAAAAAATAGCTGTGCAGTTCTCCCCATAACCCTCAAACCCGAGATAGCAAGATGGTTTATGACAGGCAAAAAACAAAACAAAAACAAAATGTTGTCAGCATCTTTATATATCAAATTTCTAAAGAAAATATAAGTCACATTGTATAACAAAACAGCTTTGCAAAGAAAATATACCATTATGAGAAGAAATATAAAGTTGGAAACAATTTTACCAAAGTGCATTTTCAAAATTTCAGCAAAAGATTGGGTAGGATATTTAGTTTTAATTTTATAAAAAAGGAACAATAGCCCAATTTCAACGAGAAACAAAATGATAGGCACGAAAAAAGCTTCTGTCTTCGCCCCATCATACAGCAAAGACGGTAAAATCAAGATTTTATTGGCAAAAAGAAGAATAAACAAAAGAATTCCAATTTGCCACACATTGACACTTCTATCTCTTACTATCATTCATTCTGTCCTTGTTTGAATTATTAAAAAATTTAGGTCTCTTTTTCATATCACTCAACGGCACTTTCAAAATTCCGTCTTTGTTGTCAGACAAAATAAACGGAGAAAATGGAGCCAAATATGGTGCACCATAGTTTTCTATAGAATTTGCATAAGCCAAAAAATAAATTGTTCCACCAATAAGACCAAGCAAACCAAGAGATGCTCCAATCATAAGAAAAATAAACTGCAAAACATTTATTTGAGCTGACTGCTCAGGGATTGTGTAAAGAGCGATTTTTGCTATTGCAACAACGATAACAGAAGGAGGAGAAATGAGTCCAGCCTTTACCCCCGTATCTCCCAAAATCAAAGCACCAACAATAGAAGTTGCAAGTCCCAAATAACTAGGAAGTCTCAAACTAACTTCATATAAAATTTGAAACAGCAAAGAAATAAACAAAATTTCTATAAATGGCGTAAATGGCACCTGTTGAGTGGCATCAGCAATAGTTATCAAATATTTTATTGGTAAAACATTATAATGAAAAAGTTGCAAAGCAATGTAAGTACCTGGTCCAATCACTGCGATAAGCAATCCAATAAGCCTTATCACTCTCAAAAAGCCAGAATAAATATAGTTTGTATAATAATCATTGCTGTTTTGCAAATCTTCCAAAAATACAAAAGGAATAGTCAAAACAATCGGTGAATTGTCAACCATAACAGCAACTCTTCCTTCCAACATTTTCGCCGCAACAATATCCGGCTTTTCAGAATTCCCAATTTGTTTCAACAAAGAATTTGGTCTGTTTGAAAGCAAAGATAAAAGATAATAAGAATCAACAATACCGTCAATTTTGATTTTAGACAATTTGTATTTTATCTCTTTAACGATCTTATGATCAACAATGTTATCAAGATATGTCAAAACAATTTGAGTTTGCGTTTCCTGTCCAACCACCACCTGCTCAAAAACCAAATCTTCGGTGTAAAATCTTCTTCTGATCAAAGTTATGTTTGTTTTAATATCTTCCGTAAACCCCTCTCTTGGTCCCATAATTACAGGAGAAGTTGGAGGTTCTGATGGAGTTCTCATATTAAACTTCATAATATCAATTGCCAAAAATTTTTCACTATTTGACAGAAAAACAACAACTGACCCTTTCAAAATTTTTGATATAATTTCATTTTTTTCAACAACAGCAACATCATTACATTTTATAATTTGCGACAATTTGTCAAAAGTCAACTCTCCTTGAAATAGAAAAATAGGATCATAAACAGCAGTCGAAAAAATCAAATTGTCAGTCATACTCTTAAGATAGACAATGCCGACCTCAACGCCATTTTTGACAAACATTCTGCTTGCAACATCAATAGAATTATGCAATCTGCTTTTCAACAATTTAATTTCTTTGTTTGTGTCCACTTGCACCCTCTTTTTTGCTAGTATAATCAAAAAAACAAAAAATATATAAAACATAAACATCAAAAAAAGAGCAAACACAATCCGTTTGCTCCGTATATTGTAAAATATCTAAATTTGCCATCTAAAAATTTGTTAACTCAATTCAACAAAATCACTTTCCAAAACATAACCACTTGCCAAGGACTTGATTTGAACTACTGACTTTTCAAAATCAATTTGTCCAAACAAAAAGCTTGAATTTTCAAAAGTATAATAATACAAATTGTCGTCTTCAGAGAAATCAGAAACTTTCAAAGTCCCTTTCAAAGTCCCGTCAACATAGATTTCAAAAACATCAACTTTTTCTGTTGAAGAAACACTCAAAACACCACTTTCTCTAGAAACATTGTTGATAACATTTTTTCTAGAGATTGCTATCTCAACTCCATCTCCAGCATAAGATTGAGAGATGTAGTCGTTTGAAGATTGTCCAAAAATATAAACAGTATATTTCCCCACTTCAACATCATCAACCAAGACAGAATTAGTCAAACTAGTTCTTTCAACAACCTGTCCTTGATCATCAACAAATTTAATCACATAGCTGTCAGCGAGATAGACACTGCCCCAACTCAAAGTTTCAGTATCTGCTTTGTAATTTACAGTTTGATAATCTACAGAATCAAGAGCCCAAGATGGTTGCCAAATCAAAGTCTCAGAGAAATCACTATTTCCTGCCCCATTTTCTGTTGTATAGCAAGCAGAAAAACGATAACTTTGACCTGCAATGATGTCAAGTTTACTCTCGTTTAAGTTAAGCGTATTTATATCACTGTCAACAACATCAATAACAACATAATCATCATCTAAAAATTGTTCAAGTTTAAATTGATAGCCATAATTTGCATTATATTTTGTCACCAAATAATAATCATCGTCAATTTTTTCTACTTGCAAAGAATCTGGCACTTCAGTGATGATTTTATTGCCCAAAAACACAAAATAAAAGCCTACGATTATAGCAATAATCGCCAAACAAATAGAAATATAGGTTATCCATTGTTTCTTTCTCATATAGATATTATACCTATAATTAGTATAATTTGCAATTTATTTAACTATTTTAATAAAAAAAGAAAAATTATTTTAAAACTCATATTGACAAACATAGGCAAACATGATAGAATATAAACAGAATTTGGAGGTAGATATGGTTTTCTCAACAATGTGCTCTAGTTTAAACTTTAGCAATTTAACAACTGAAGGATATGCTGCATTTGTACTCGCTTTGATATTCACAATAGTAAGTCTTGCTGGATTTATATATTTCGCAAAACATAAAGATGCTGGAAAAGTAGTCATTGCATTGACAACATTAGTTTTCCCAGTTTTAGCAATTTTCTGCTGGGTATATTTGATTATGAACATATGTGCATATAGCATTGCAGTTTCACTTGGAGTTGCATTAGGAACAAGCGTTGGATATGCAGTAATTGCAATCTGCTTGGCACTTATCATTGAAGCTTCAATGAAAGCAAACGCAAAGAAAAAAGCAGAACTTGAAGCAAAGAAAGCAGAAGAAGCTTCAAATGTTGTAGAAACAACAGAAGAACCAACTGAAGAAGTTAAAGAAGAACCAACTGAAGAAACCGAAGATCAAAAATTGTTGTCTGCTCCTGAAACAGAAGAAACAGTTGCGTTATTAGAAGAGAATCATGACGATGCAGAAAAAACTGAAGAAGTCAAAGAAGAAACAACAGAAAATGCAGAACCAGTAGAACAAGGTGTGATTTTCTCAAACGAACCTAAGAAAACATTTGACGAACAATTCAGTGAATTAGATGCAGATAGACAAGGATATTTCAAAGAAATTTTGGAATATGCAATGGAAAAACCTCAAACAAAATGTTCAAACGCAAAATATCATAAAACAGTAAAGATTGGTTCAATGAAATTGTTGGATGCAAAATTCTCTAAAGATGCTTTGTTGTGCAACTTTATGGCTGGTAGTAGCGAACTTAAATACTATTCAAAGAAAGAGAAAAATGTAAAGATCAAAGAAAAACCAGTAATCATTGAAATTGATTCTGCAGAAAGTGTTCCTGTTGCAAAGAATATGATTGACATTGTTTTCAAAAACATTTCAGATGCAAAAGAAGAATTGGTAGAAGACAAAAAAGCAAAAAGAAGAAAAGCTAGAAAAGCAACTGAAGAAAAACCAGAAGGCACAGAAAACACAGAAACAGAACAATCTTCAGAAACAAACGAATAATAATAGACAATAAAAAATAACTGCAAATTGCAGTTATTTTTTTGTTTTATTTTATCAAGTTAATAATTCTGTTAGGAATGTAAACAACCTTTTTCAAAACAACATCTTTGTTGTAAATTTCAGGATATTGTTTTTCAATCAAATCAAGCAAATCATTTTGAGCAATATCCCTTGAAACAGAAATAACTTTTGCCAACTTGCCATTAACTTGAACAGGCAAATTTACATTTTCTTCAACAAGATATTTTTCATCATATTTAGGCCAAGATTCATCAAGGATTTCAGTTCCAAAAACATTTTCAAAGATTTCACTTGTGATATGTGGAGCCATAGGATTCAACAAAATCAAGAAATCTTTAAGTTCTTCTTTAGTGATAAACTTGTCTTCTCTAACCTTCTTCAAGAAAATCATAAGAGCAGAAATTGAAGTGTTAAGTTTCAAATTCTCAAGATCTTCTGTGATCTTCTTAATCAATTTGTTAAGTTCAATTCTGTGTTCTTTAGAAACGCCATCACCCTTAACCATATCTTGCAAAGCCCAAACTTTATCCAAGAAAGAAGTAATACCAGTTATTCCATCATAAGTCCAAGGAGTGTTGTCTTCATAGCCACCCAAGAAATGAACATGAAGTCTTGCAGCATCAGCGCCATATTTGTCAATAACTTCCAAAGGAGAAACTCCGTTTTTAGAACTCTTGCTCATCTTCTTGCCTTGGTCATCTAAAATAAGTCCACTGCCCATTTTTCTTATAAAAGGTTCTCTTGTAGGCACTGCTCCAATTTCGTATAAGAAGTTTTGCCAGAAGAATGCATAAAGCACATGACGAGTGATATGTTCTGTTCCACCAGTGTAGCAATCAACACTTCCCCAATACTTCAATTTTTCAAAGTCAGCAAGAGCGTTTGGATTGTGAGGATCAGTATAACGAAGCCAATACCAACTAGATCCAGCCCAGTTTGGCATAGTGTCAGTTTCTCTGTGTGCCAATCTTCCACATTTTGGACATTTGCATTCTACCCAATTTTTAACTTTAGACAAAGGAGAATCACCATTTTCATTTGGAAGATAATCATCAGTATCAGGCAAAACCAAAGGCAAATCTTTTTCATCCAAAGCAACAGTTCCACAATGATCACAGAAGACAATTGGGAATGGTTCTCCCCAATATCTTTGACGATTGAAAGGCCAGTCTTGCATTTTGTAATTTACTTGCTTTTGACCAGCACCCATAGCAACAACTTTGTCAGCAATTTTTTTCTTTGCTTCTTTAACCTTCATTCCGTCAAATTCAGCAGAATTCATCATTTTGCTGTTTGCAGATAAATATTCTTTCTTTTCAACAGCTCTGTCAGAATCACCTTCAATGACTTGAATGATAGGAATGTTGTAAACTTTTGCAAAGTCCCAGTCTCTTTGGTCGTGAGCAGGCACAGCCATAACAGCACCAGTTCCATAATTTACCAACACAAAGTCAGCAAGATAAAGTGGAACTTTTTTGTTGTTTACAGGGTTGACAACATACAACCCCTCAACTTTGCAACCTGTCTTTTTCTTTTGATCAGAGATTCTGTCAAGTTCTGTTCTAAGAGCAGTTTCCTTGCGATATTCTTCAATTTTATCAAAATTTTTGATATTATCTTTAAATTCATCAATCAAAGAATTTTCTGGAGCAAGAACAACAAATGTTACACCATAAATGGTTTCAATACAAGTTGTAAAAATTTCCACCTTGCCCAATTTTTCATCTTTGTCATTATAAAGGTCAAAAGCGACCTTCATTCCTTCGCTTCTTCCAATCCAGTTTCTTTGAGCCTCTTTCAGACTTTCTGCCATATTGATTTTGTCGATATTGTCAAGAAGTTTTTCTGCATACTCCTGCATTTTCAAATACCAAACCCAGCGTCTTTTCTGCAAAACTTCTCCACCACATCTGTCACACTTTCCACTCTGACTTTCTTCATTTGAAAGCACAGTTTTACAATTTGGACAGAAGTTTACAACACCTTCTTTCTTATATGCCTTTCCGTGTTTGTAAAGTTGCAAAAAGATCCATTGTGTCCATTTGTAATAGTCTGGATCAGATGTGCAGAATGTTCTGTCCCAGTCAAAAGAAAGCCCAATCTTTCTAGATTGTTCAAATGCTTTTTTTGCACCATTTTCAACAAAATTGTGAGGATTTATTCCTTCCTTTATGGCAGCATTTTCTGCAGGAAGCCCAAAAGAGTCTCCCCCAATAGGAAACAAAACATTATACCCTTGAAATCTCTTCATTCTAGCCAAAGCGTCAGAAGGAACAGTTCCTTTCAAATGCCCCATATGAAGATTTCCGCTTATGTTGAAAAATTCATACAAAACATAATATTTAGGTTTAGTTGGATGAAAATCAACAGCCTTAAAAGAATGTTCGTTAAACCACTTATCTTGCCATTTCTTTTCTATAGCTTTAAAATCATAATTTTTCATATTAAACACACCCCATCATAAAAGTAAAATCAAAACAAATTATTCTTTCTTCTTTGCAAAAACAGAAGAAGTGGCGATCAAAAATAGTCCTGGAATATACAAATAAGTTTGAATAGCTCTGCTGTTTAAAAAGTCCACAAAAGAACCTGACAAATTGAGCAAAGTAAATCCACCATTTTTTAATCCAATAACGATGTCGCATAAAAACAACAGTAAACAACCTAAAAACAACAGCCATTCTGTTTTTAAATTAAACAAAAGCATAAGCAAAGACACAAAGAAATTTATGATATACATAACAGCAACAAGTTCCAATGTCCCCAGTTCCACATAGCCAGGCAAAACAAAATAAGCAATCAAGCACAACGCAACTCTTATTGCAATGTTGACAATCCTAACTCCAACACTTCCATTTAGGTAAAGAGTATAAATCATCAAGAAAAATTGAAAAGCACAGAATATGCAAAGACCAACCAATTTGTTTTCTTCAGAATTGTTTAACACCAAAAAATAATCAGCTGCAACAGTTGTTGCCAATGACAAAGTCAAAACAATTTTTTTAAAATCAAATCTTACAAAAATCAGCGAAAACAAAAAACATAACATGCCACAAGCATAAGCAAGATATTTAGGTTGGATTTTAGATTCTGCATCAAAAGTTCCAAAAATATAATAAAAAAACGATGCAAATACAAGAATTGCAAATAAAACTGTCATAACAACTTTAAAAACAGAAGTCTTATTTTTTTCCATAACAATATAATATCACAATTTTATTTAATTACAAAACATTTAGACAATTTTTTACAAATATAATATTCTATACAATCTATCAAAACAAAAATATGATAAACAAAGAAAATTGCTTTACATTTAGTGCAAAAATCTCTATACTTTAAACGGACACACAGGAGATTTGAATGAAAAAATATAAAGTAATAATTGACACAGATCCAGGAGTTGATGACACAAACGCTTTGGTTTATATCTTAAATGACCCACAATTTGACATAAAATTGATTTCAGTAGCAAACGGAAATATAAACATAGACAATGCAACAAGAAATATGTGTCACCTTTTAGACATATTCAACAAAGATATTCCTGTTGTAAAAGGCTATGACAAACGCTTCGGAAACAACACAGAAAACGCTGCATTCTTGCATGGAGAAGAAGGTTTAGGTGGATATGTTCCCCCAAAAACAACAAAACATAAACCTCTTAAATGTGAAGCTGCTGATGCAGTGTATGAAACATTAAAAAAATATCCAAAAGAAATAACAATGATAATCCTTGGACCACACACCAATTTTGCATACTTGCTTAGAAAACATCCTGACAGCAAAGATTTAATCAAAAATATACTTATGATGGGTGGAGCACCAAACGGCATTCTTACAAATCCAAATCACAACTCTTTTAATATCAGAACTGATGCCCCAGCATTTAAGGACACAATAGATTCTATGATCCCAACCATAATGTGCCCTTCAAGCATAGGCAGAGATGAAGGATATTTCACAGAAAAACAAGTTGAAGAGATAGAACACACAAATCAAATCGGCAAATTTTTGGTAAAAACATTTGAAACATACTGGGAACCAGGCTATAAAGATCGCAGAATAGCAACAAACGATATCTGTGCTGTATATTATCTCACTCACCCAAAATTATACAAAACAAAAAAAGCAGATGTAGAAGTTGACACAGAAGTAAGCATTGGAAAAACAACTGCACACTATAAAAGAAAAGGCAATTTCAAAATTGTCGTAGGCTTAAAAAGAAAGAAATTCCAAAAATTATTGTTCAAAAAACTTCAAGAAATGAGCAATATAAAAATCACAGACAAAACATTTTTAAAGAACATAAAGTAAATGGAAAACTTCAAAGGCTTCGAGCCGATATATGACATAAATTCAAAAGTTTTGATTTTAGGCAGTTTTCCAAGTGTAAAAAGCAGAGCTGTTGGTTTTTATTACGGAAACAAACAAAACAGATTTTGGAATATGTTAAGCAAAGTTTTAAATGAGAATATCCCTGATGAAATTGAAGAGAAAAAAAAGATTTTAAAAAAATATCATATTGCCCTATGGGATGTAATACAAGAGAGTGACTTAAAAGGATCTTCTGATTTAGAACTAACAAAGTCAAACAACACAACAAAAGATTTTTCATTTCTATTGCCACCAAACACAAAAATTGAAAAGATTTTATGCAACGGAAAAACAGCATTCACCCTGTTTCAAAAATTGTGTAAAACAGATTTGCCAGTAGTTTGCTTGCCATCAACAAGTCCAGCAAATCCACGATACAATTATGAAGAATGGGAAAGACAATTAAAAAACAACTCACAAAAATGAGTTGTTTTATTTTTATCAATTCAAAATTTTAATTATCTTTTTCGCTCTTTTTGCAGGAATTGGAGAAACTTGCTCTGAAATATGTTTGTCAATTCTTATAACAAAAGCTTCTGTCTCTTCATTGTTTCTGCCAACTGGCACCAAAACTCTGTCTCCCGCTCTTAAATTTTCAAAAGTTGAGATATACCAATAAATTTCTCCACTGTCAAATCTCACTTTTGCAAAGTCAAAATATTTTTTTTCACGGATAACCCCGCCCGATAAAGAATGTATCATTTTAAACCTCAAAATTATGATATCACATACACATAAATAAGTCAAATTTTCAAACTGGCAACCACATTAAAAACAATAAAAAAGACAGATCAAAATCTGTCAGTTTTCAAATGGCGCAGAGAAAGAGATTCGAACTCTTGGTGCAATTTCTCGCACACAGCCTTTCCAGGGCTGCACCTTAAACCACTCGGACATCTCTGCATAGGTTTAATTAAAAAATTTTATAATTTGAAAAATAAATTGAAACAATTCAATTCAGCGGACTTTCCAATCTTAGCACATTAAAAACAAAAAATCAACTAGTTTAAAACCAGTTGATTTTATTTTAATATTTTTTATCAATAATTCCGCCACCCAAACAAGTCCCGTCATCAGTGTATAAAACAACAAACTGTCCTTCTGTGATAGCTCTTTGCTTTTCTGCAAAATCAACTTGTATGTGAGTATCATCCAAAACTTTGACATGGACTTTTTGGTCAGGCTGACGATATCTAAATTTTGCAAAGCAATCAAATTCTTTTTCTTTAGGCACTTCAGGGATCCAGTTGAAAGTGTCTGCATAAAGACCATTTGAGAAAAGTTCTTCACATTCACCTTGACTGACATACAAAATGTTTTTGTCTAGATCTTTTTTAAGCACAAACCAGCGTTCACCATTTCCACCGTGTTTTCCTCCAATGTTCAATCCCCTACGCTGACCAATGGTGTAATACATAAGTCCTTCATGGCGACCAACAATAGTTCCGTCCAATGTGCAAATATTTCCTGCTTTTGCTGGCAAATATTGCTTCAAAAACTTTCTAAAATTTCTTTCCCCAATAAAACAAATTCCTGTTGAATCTTTTTTCTCTGCAGTGCTCAAACCAAGTTCTTTTGCAATTTGTCTTACTTGTTTTTTCTCGATATCAGCAAGTGGAAACAAAACAGAAGAAAGTTGTGCTTGAGACAATTGATTTAAAAAGTATGATTGATCTTTTGTCAAATCTTTTGCTTTTGCCAAATATGTTTTTCCATCTTTAACATAAGTTTTTGCATAGTGACCTGTCGCGATCATATCTGCACCAAGTTGTCTAGCTTTTTCCAAAAAAGGACCAAATTTAATCTCACGATTGCACAAAACATCAGGATTAGGAGTTCTTCCAGCTTTATATTCATCAAGGAAATATTGAAAAACTCTTTCGTAATATTCTTTTGCATAGTTGACAGAAAAATAAGGTATACCTATTTTTGTACACACTCTCTTAACATCTTCATAATCATCTTCAGCAGTGCATTGTCCATCTTGTTCTTCCCAATTTATCATAAAAAGACCAATAACATCGTGTCCTTGCTTTTTGAGAAGGTATGCAGCGACACTAGAATCAACACCACCAGAAATACCAACAACAACTCTCATTTTTTATCCTCATTTTCAATTTTGTCAGATTTTTTTGTAGTTTTATCTTTTTTGTTTTTCAAATTTTCTTTTTTAAGTTCGTCAGCAACCTGTTCAAACTTTTTGCGTTCGTATTCCACATCAACTTTTGCAGAAGACATATCAATCGTAACAGGCACTTTAAATTTTTTCAAAATAACATAAATCAAACTTGCTATCCAAGAAAAAGCGGCAATACCAATAGGCAGGTATAAATAATAAGTCTCCAAATATGTTACCATTTGAGCATTAAAGATTGTGCAAAAAACAAGATAAACAAAGCAAGCACTCATAAGCCCACCCTTAATATATTTTCCAACATAATAATAATGAGCACCAGTTATGCCTAAAAAAATAGTCAAAAGCAAAAGTTTTATATAATTGACATCTTTTGGATATTGATTTGTATAAATTACATAATCGGTATCAAAATGTCTTAACTTCTTTTTGGCAGCTTTGTTTGATGCAAATTCCATGCGTTCAAAAAGGAGCCCACACTCTTCGCATTGAGATTGAGCCTGTAAGCATTTATTGCCACATCTTGGGCATCTTTTGTAACCGCTATTTCTACGAAAATTCATAAAAGTATTTTAAAATAAACACTATCAAAAGTCAAGTAAAGTCAAAGACTACATACAAATATAATAAAAAAGAAAAAAGACACAGTCTAATGGTCTTTTAACTTTTCAGATGCTTTGTTGAAATAAACAAAAGCTGGTTTATCATCAGGCAATTGATGTAAAACATAAGAAAAAATTTCTTTTGCCTCTTCGTATTTTTTCTCGTTGTATGCTCTAACGCCTGATTCAAACTTGTTTTTCAGTTTTTTGAGTTTTTCTCTCTTGTTTTTTGGATAATAATCCAAACTTTCAAACAAAGAAATTTGTCTTCCTTCATCAAGAGAAAGATCCCCAGTATATCGATAATCAAAATCAAACTTTGGTGATAATTCATTTAAAGATTGTTTCGAAATAAGAAGTTTTGTATCAATATAATTATTTATCTCTTGAATTTTTGCTGACAAATTTACAATGTCCGATATTATTGTAGGATTTTTTCTTTCATCATCTCCAACAATGCCAAAAACAACTTCCTCAGTAATTATAGAAATTCTTGCATCTATCAAAGGGAAATCTTTTTGACTTTTGTTTTTGATTTCAATTGCTCTTAAAATTGCATGTGAACATTCAATAGCGTTTTCTGACTTTGAAAACACAGCCAACACCCCGTCACCCAAATATTTATCAATAAAACCATTATATCTTTTGATCAATGGAGAAACAATTTTGAGATAAGAGTTTATATAATTGAAATTTTCTTCCAAACTCAAAGTTTTTTCGTCATTGACAGAACTTTTTAATTTGCAAAACAAAATTGTTGCTTTTTTTGATACATGGTTTCCAAGTTCCAATTCTTCAACGCCATTTTTACCTAAAAATTTAAGAAACTGCTTAGGAATAAATTTTTGAGTAGACAAATTTATCTGTTTAATTTTGTTTTCTTTCTCTCTGTAATTGTAATTTATTTTATTTAAAGAATGTTCTATTTCTTTAAATTGTTTTCCTCCGCCAATTCTAAAATTATCATTTTTTGTGCTTCCATCTCCAAGTTTTTGAGTTATATGCTCAACTTTTGACAATGGCCTACAAGAAAACACAACAATCAAAAACAAAAGTACTAAATAAATCAAGGTGGCAAGTCCCGCCCAAAGAAAATTGTTGTAAGAAGTCTCTTGAGTTTGAATATTTAAAGTCGCTCTTATTGACTCAGCCATAACACCCGTCATATTTTTGACTGCAACGATATAAATCATAAATGCACCATAAACCAAAGTCAAAGGAGCAAGAGAGAAAAATATCATATTAGACAATCTCTGTGTTTTTAAAAATCTCACAAACAAAATAGTAAAGAAAATGTTATATAAAATCTGTAAAGACAAAGAAACCCAAGCAAGTGGTGTAAAATTAAGTTCAAAACCTTCTCCCGTTGGCACAACTGCAGCCAAAAGATATTTTGTCAAAAACAAATTGGGTATGAACAAAATTATGGTAATAACAATCAAAATTTTTGTAGATGTTCTCATGCCATTATTTTGAGAAAGAATGTTTTTTGTATTCACAAAAAAATTAAAAAAAATGCAAAGTTTGTCATATTTTGTCAAAAAATACAAACAATACATTCAAGGAGAAAAATATGAACGAAAAAGAAAACATAACAAAATATTTAAATGCCATTTATCAAAACACAAGGACAGCCATTCAGTCAATTGAAGATATCATAGAAAAAAGTGCTGACAATGATTTGATAAGCGAACTTTCAAAAGAGCAAGATAAGTATTGTTGCCTAGCAAAAGAATGTGAAAACTTTGCAAAAGCAGAAAAAATTGAAGGTTTGAAAGATAACAACTGGATTGAAAAAGCCAAACTTTGGACAAGTATAAACATTGGCACAATGATGGATAAAAGCACAAGAAACATTGCAGAAATGGTTTTGATTGGCACATTTATGGGCATCATAACATGCATAAAAGACAAAGAAGATCACAAAAATATATCAACAGAACTAGATGAAATAATAGATAAATTATATGAATTTGAAAGAGCAAATATAGACAGATTGTTGCCATATTTAAAAAATAATTAAAAATTAAATAAAAAATCATAAAAAATATATAAAAATCAATAATTTATATATTTTTTTATATTATTTCAATATTTTTGCATATAAAATTGATTATTTTTGACAATTATCTACAAAGTACGCTGAATTTCTTGCATTAAAATGTATCTAAAATAAACAAATAAATAATAAAT
>OIEN01000349.1_pt1 | contig 30862 bp, 25 predicted proteins | sample 1581741 | NCBI WGS metagenome assembly OIEN01 (sample SAMN01760944, study PRJEB22395) | human gut metagenome | reverse complement strand
ACCACTTGCATAATAAAATAGTTATTAATATTCTTACGAAAGTAAGCTTTAATAAAATAGAAAAATAAGGAGGAATAAACATGAAAAAATCTATAAAGGTAATATCTACACTATTATTAGCAATAATGTTAGTAGCAAGCATATCAACAATGGCATTAGCAGCAGTTGACTTAAATAATACTCTTAACAGAGTAGAGACCACAAACCTTACTAATACCAATGCAGACCAACAAATAACAAAAATTGGTGGTAATATAGTTAATATTATACAAATAGTTGGTATTGTTATAGCAGTAATAGTATTATTGGTTATTGGTATTAAATATATGATTGGTAGTGCTTCAGAAAAAGCTGAATACAAGAAAACAATGATACCATACATAGTTGGTGCACTTCTAGTATTTGCTGGAACATCATTAGTAAAAGTTATTTACTCATTAGCAACAGCTGTAAAATAGTATTACACGAGTATTACATAAATATTACAATAAAATTAAAAGTGCATGTAAATGCACTTTTTTTTGCTTTTAGGTTACATTTTGTTACAATATGTGCTATAATTTAATATATAATACTATGTTAAAACGGAGGAAGTCTATGGGAACATATAATTTGCCCAGAAATGTAAAAGGAGAAGGTAGAATTCTATTCATTTTTACAACAAAAAGTTTAATATACAGTGCGGTAGGAGCCGGAGTTGGATTAATATTTTACATAATGTTTAAATTGATGAACTTAGCAATAGTTGGAATTGCTATGGTTGCTTTATGTGCGTTAGTTGGATATTCAATTGGAATGCTAAAGGTGCCTAATATAGGTATATTAAAAGCTACCAAAGTTGTGGGCGGAGAAAACTTAGACGATGTAATAAAAAGAGCTATAAAGTTTAAACAAAAGAGAAACAAGATATATATCTATGATGATAAGGAGGAAAATACAAATGACAGATAATACAGACTTTCTAACTATTATATTATATATAATGCTTGCTGGAATGTTTATTCTTGCGGTTGCATTTGCTTTTGTATATATGAATATGAAGCTTAAAGAAAAGAAAAGAAAAGACGAAAATAATGCGACTGATGAAGAGAAAAAAGTAAAAAAAAGTTCAACAAAATCATTCAATGTAGATTCTGTATTTGATTTTATGGAATTTGATAAAATTGAAGATAACATGATTATACAGAAAAAAGGTGCAAGATATGTAATGGTTGTTGAATGCCAAGGTATTAACTACGATTTAATGTCTCAAGCAGAAAAAGTTGGAGTTGAAGAAGGATTCATACAATTCTTAAATACATTATCACATCCAATTCAAATATATACACAAACAAGAAAAATTAATTTGGAGAGCAGTCTTCAAACTTATAAAACAGAAGTTGACAAAATAGAACAAGAATACAGCAGACAAAAAGTAAGATATCAAAATATTATGGCATCTCCAAATGCAACAGCGGAACAGAAAAAACAAGCATTATATGAGTTTACAAAAGACAAAAACTTATATGAATATGGAAAAGACATTATATACAATACAGAAAGAATGAGCTTAAATAGAAACATATTGAATAAAAAATATTATGTTGTAATTCCATATTATTCAGAAGAACTTGGACAAAGTGATTTTGATAAAGACGAAATTAGAGAAATGGCTTTCTCAGAATTATATACAAGAGCACAAGCAATAATAAGAACATTATCTGTATCTGGGGTTGCTGGAAGAGTCCTTTCATCAACAGAATTAGCTGATTTATTATACTTTGCTTATAATAGAGATGATGCTGAAGTATACGGTGTAGATAAAGCTATAAAAGCTGGATACAACGAGATGTATTCTACTGCACCAGACTATATGGATAAAAAGATGGAAATGTTAGATAAACAAATAGAAGATGCAGCTATAAACTTAGCAAGTGATAAGATTGCACAAGTTCAATCGGAAAAAGAGAAAGAATACCAAAGAAAGGTTGAAACAGAAGACGACATTATAAATAATTTGGCACAACTTATTATTCAAGAAAACGAAGCAATGCTTGGAAAAGATGTTGCAGAGAAAGCAAAAGAAAAAGTAAGGAAGGAGAAGAAAGCTAATGTTCAATAAAAAACGTAAAGCTACGAATAATGATTTTCAATTTCAAAGAAATGATTATACAAGTGATGAGCAAATTCAAATATTGCATAAGAAAACAATAAAAGAATTGATTGCCCCTTCTGGAATAGATGCAAGTAATATTGACCATTTAGAGATTATATCAAATGTAAAAAGATATGCTAGAAGCTTCTTCGTTTCTGCATTACCAAGAATGTGTACATTTCCTGAACTATTTAGAGACATGTACATGTTTGGAGATATAAATACATCAATATACATTACGCCAATTCAAGAGTCTAGATCTCAAAACGAGTTAAATAGAACCATAAATGAGTTAGAGACAGAAAGAATTGTGGCAGCAGATAGAGGAAATATCAACAGAGAGAGTAACTTGGCGCAAAAAAGATATGAAGCAGAAAGCTTAAGAGATGAGATTGCAGCTGGATTTAACAAACTTTATGAAGCGTCCGTGGTATCTACATTATTTGCCTATAGTTTGGAAGACTTAGACAAGCTTACAAAATTACTAGCAACAGAAATGGCAAAATCTTTAGTTGGCATAAAAAGTGCATGGGCAATGCAAGAAGAGGCTTTCCAAAGCAACTTGCCACTTGCAGAAGATAAAATAAGAAAAACTCATACATTTGACCGTAGATCAATGGGAACTGTATTCCCATTTACTACATCAGAAGTTGGACATTCAACTGGCATTCCACTAGGATTTAACAAACAAACTGGTGTACCAATATTGTTTGATAACTTCCACAGCTCACTTACAAACTATAACATGGTTATATTTGCTAAGTCTGGTGCCGGAAAATCTGTAACAATGAAAACTTTAATATCAAGATCTGCAGTTCTTATGGGAATACAAAGTTTGGCACTAGATGCCGAAGGTGAGTACAGCATAGTTGCTGAAAGCTTAGGCGGAATAAACGTTGTGCTAAGCCCTAACTCAAAAACAGTTATAAATGTTTTCGATATTGAAACAGAAATTGTAAAAGACGAAATAACCGGTAGAGAAAGAGCAGTATTAAATGTAGAAAACAAGGTAGAGGATGTTACACAAGCATTACTTACAATGGCAAGAGGTAGCACAAGAAGCCAAGACATCAACGAGGTAACAAAGCAAATTATTGCAGAATCTGTTGCACAAGAATATGCTGCATATGGAATAACAAGTGATCCAATGAGCTTATATGAGGCAGCAGGAAGTGGCAATGGAGATATATTAGGAAGAGCAAGAAAAAAGATGCCAACAATTGGGTCATGGTACAAGCGTTTACAAAGAAATGCGGAGAGTAACACAAACCCAGATTATAGATTCCATTATAGCTATTTGCTAAAAGTTATGAAACAATATATAAGAGAATATGATGGTCAGATGGCATATTTTGATGGACAATCGACGTTTGATTTATTAGACGGAACATTATTTATAAACCTAGACATATCACAACTAGAAGAAAGATTTGCAAGACCACTTGCACAACAAATATTACTTTCTTGGATATGGGAAAAATATGTAAAGAAAAACAGTGAGGATAGAGAAAAAGCAACAAAGAAAAGGGTTTTAATAGATGAGGCATGGATGTTACTTCCATTCGAAGAAGCAGTTGACTTTTTAAACAAGATGGCAAGACGTGCCAGAAAAAGAAACGTATCTTTGGCAATCATTTCTCAAAGATTCCAGGATTTCTATGAAAATGAGGCAGCACAAGCAGTTCTAACATCAGCAGATACAAAATTATTCTTAGCACAAGATAAATCAGAAATTGAATACTTAAAAGAAGTATTTAAATTAAGCGAAGGAGAAGCGAACTTCTTAATAACATGTTTAATAGGTGAAGGGTTACTAAAAGTAGGTTCAGATACAGCAATTATACAAATAACACCAACTAAGAAGGAATTTAAGTTCGTTGAAACAAACTTAAATAAATTAAAAGAAAATAACTAAAGACTTAAAATTAAAGTTAAGGAGAAAATATGAAAGCTTACATAAATAAAAAAACAATAAAAAATTTAATAATAATTATATTAATAATAACTATTTTAAGTGCTTTAGTGCCAGTGTCTGTTCATGCAAAAACAAACACTGAAAATGGAGGAAAAATTTTAACCCCAATTGAAGACTTTGCATTATTTTTAGGAGATAAAGTAATGCAATGGCTTCAAAACACATTTATGAGTGGGGATGATATTGAAGTAGAAGAAGGAAAATGGGAGTTTAAGTATTCACCAGCCATCATATTTTCTGGAGAAGTACCTGCATTTGATATAAATTTCATTAAACCAAATGATAAGACAATAAGCATAACAGAGAAAGATGGATCGAATGATTCTAGAGAGACATTAGCAAGTGGAAGCATCATTAATGATATAGCAGAAACAGCAGCTGTGAAAATATTAAAAAAGTTAAATTGCCAAGAAGGGTCTTCAGAATATGAAACAAAAAAACAAGAAATAATTCAATTAATAAAAGAAAAAAAGAGCGAAGCTGCTACTAATAAAAATTCAGATGGATGGAAATCTAATTTCTCATATGATGGTATAAAGTTGGAAATTCAGTATGATTGGTATTCAAGTGTTTTTTATATCTTTTCTATAGGCTCACAAGGCACATCAACAAGAACTCTTGAAAGTACAGCAAAAGTATTACAAGGCACTATAGCATCATGGTACAATGCTTTGAGAAGAATAGCATTAGTAGGCTTGCTTTCAGTTCTGGTATATGTAGGTATTAGAATAGTTACATCTAGTTCTGCAGGAGATAAAGCAAAATATAAAGCAATGATAAAAGACTGGATAGCTGCAATATGTATATTATTTACTTTACATTATATAATGAGTATTACAATAACAGTAGTCAATGAAATCTCAAATATATTTGCTACAGGAGAGTCAGATGTTTTAGTAGATACACTAAGAGGAGAAATATTTAGTGAAAAAGATAGAGGAATAATACTTGCTAAAACTATAATGTATTTAGTAATAGTTGTACTTACAGTAATCTTTACTGTTCAGTATTTAAAAAGGGTTATATTTATGGCATTCTATACGTTAATAGCACCATTAATAACTCTAACATATCCACTAGATAAAATAAAAGATGGACAAGCACAAGCATTTACTATGTGGATAAGAGAATATGTGTATACAGCTCTAACACAGGTAATACACTTAATAATATATACAGTTATGGTTGGAAGTGCATTAGATATAGTTTCAATGTATCCACTTTATGCAATAATTGTAATGCTATTTATAAAAAAAGCAGACGGTATAATTAAGAAAATGTTTGGATTTGATAAATCTGAAACAGTTGGAAGCTTGGGAGCTGCTGCAACCGGTGCATTAGTAGTAAATGCATTAAACAAAATTGCACGGAAAAGGCGGTTCGAAAAAAAGTAGCCCATCGGAAAGCTCAGGCGGAACAGAAAAAACAAATGTAAGAACTACACAAAATAATGTAATGGAAAAAGCATATGAAAAATTAGGGGAAGCACCAACAGCAGGAGGAGCTGGACAAAACATAAATATAAGAACTAAAAATAGTGGAGGTCCAAATGCAGCTTCAGGAGCATGGGCTGTAACCAAAAAATATGGTGGAGCAACACTAAAAGCTGCAACAAGTGCGGCATTAAAAACTGCAACAGCAGCAACAGGAGCAATGTTAGGATTTGCAGGAGGAGTAGCAAAAGGAGATATATCAGAAGCACTTAAGGGAGCTGCAGCTGGTGGAACAGCGGGAGCAGGACTTGCTAGTAGTGGAATAAAATTTGCTTCAAATATAAAAGATAATGTAAAAAATTTAGGAAATGATATACAAGATACATATAACGGAGGAGCATATGGCTCAGAATATGCAGAAAACATGAAAATGATAAGAGCATATAAGCAAACAAGTGATTATAAAGAATTAAAAGAGCTTTATAAAGACCAGTTAACAGATGAAAAATTGATTGAAATATTAAATGCTGCAAAAGAGGAAGCAAAAAAATAAAAAAATAACTTCAACATGTTCTAAAGGATAGGTAAGATGAAAAAAGTAAAAGCAAAAAACTTAATTAAACAAATTATATGCATTATAATTGTTTTAATGCTATGTAATTTCATAATACCAAATTATGCTTATGCAATTGCAAAAAACCCAGAAATACAACCAAATGTGAATCAGGCTGGAACAAAAAATGGAGATAGCGGGGCTATATTTGCTCCTTTTTGCAAATTCATTACTTTCTTATGCGATAATGTTATGCAATTTATGCAAAATACTTTTACAAGTGTAGAAGATATTGAACAAGAAGATGGAACATATGATTTTAAGTATTCTCCAGGAATAATCTTCTCTGGAACAGTTCCAGCATTTGATATAAATTTTATTAATCCGGGAACTAGTTCAGTTGCAACATCCAGCATTGAAGATTATATAATAAAAAATGAAGCAAACTTTAGAATGACACAAGCTATTGATTCTGATGTTTATGAACAAAAATTAGCACAGATAAAAAGTACAAAATATGATGGCGTATTAGCAGGAAGAGAATATATGTATTCCGGTGATTATAGAGATACTATAAAATACGATATTTATTATAAAATCAATAATAATACTTTGACTGTAGAAACAATAGGAGAATTTGGAACAAAAGTTGGAAGCAATTTAGTAAGAAGATATTATGTATATGGAAAACAGGAGCTAACTATTGCTGATGGAGTGATTAGTGGTGTAAATGTTGATGGCACACCTAATAGTGCAAAACTATCATATGAATCTATTGCTTCAAAATTACAAAACACAATAGCAACATGGTATAACGCATTAAGAAGAATAGCATTAGTAGGTTTACTTTCAGTCCTTGTATATTTGGGAATTAGAATAGTAATATTAAGTGCATCAGGAAAAGAAAGTAGTAAATATAAAAAAATGCTTATAGATTGGCTAGTGGCACTATGTTTATTATTCACACTACATTACTTAATGAACATTACATTAGTAATAACTCAAAAAATTTCTAGTATTTTTAGCAATGGAGAAACAGATACAGTATTAAATACATTAAGAAATAAAATTACAGAGGGAAAAACATGGGAAGTGGTTGTATCAGAAGTTATAATGTATGTTATTATGACCATATATACAGTATTGTTTTCTTTCCAATACCTAAAAAGGGTTTTATATATGGGATTTTTCACTATGATAGCACCACTTGTTACACTAACATACCCACTAGATAAAATAAAAGACTCAAAAGCCCAAGCATTTACAATGTGGATAAAAGAGTATATTTTTAATGCACTAATTCAGGTAGTACACTTATTAGTTTATTATACTTTAGTAGGAAGTGCATTAAGCCTAGTAGACAATTATCCATTATATGGAGTTGTAGCAATTGGCTTTATAACTCAAGCAGAACGAATAATAAGAAAAATGTTCGGATTTAATACTGCAACAACAGTTGGAACTATGGAAGCAATGGCAACAGGAGGATTGGTTACTGCTGCATTAAACAAATTACAAAAAGTATCAAAACCAAATCAAAAAACAGGAAGTCCTGAAAAAAGTTCAAATAATAATGTTAGAACAGTTGCAAATAGTATAGCAAATAATTTAAGAGGTGATGGAACAACCTCTGGAGTAAAACTAAAATCAGGACCAAGTATACATTCAGGAGCATGGGCTGTAGCTAAAAAATATGGTGGAGCAACACTAAAAGCTGCAACAAAAACTGCAACAGGAGCAACAGGAGCAATGCTAGGATTTGCAGGAGGAGTAGCAAAAGGAGATATATCTGCGGCACTTACAGGAGCAGCAACAGGAGGAGCAATAGGAGCAGGACTTGCTAATAATGGAATAAAATTTGCTTCAAATATAAAAGATAATGTAAAAAACTTAGGAAATGATATACAAGATACATATAACGAAGGGGCATATGGCTCAAAAAATGCAGAAAACATGAAAATGGTAAAAGCATTTAAACAAACTAAAGAATATGAAGAATTAAAAAATGAATTTGGAGATAAATTATCAGATGATAAATTAAGTGAACTATTGGAAATTGCAATGAAAGAACAAGAAAAACAATAGAGTAAAAAAGGAAATAGATGAGGTGAACCATGAAAAAGAGACTCATAACGGTATTATTTATAATAATAACAATAATAGTAATACATATGATTATACCAAAAGAAGTACAAGCAGAATCATTCTATAGCAGTGATATTACTTGGAGTTGGGAATATCGTAGTGATGGGGAATATTCTAAACAAGGAAGTAAGATGGCTTATGGAATATGTATTCCATCTACAGCAAGCTCATCTAGTTCTCTTCCTATGATTGTGTGGCTTTGCGGTTCTGGACAAACAGCAGTATCTTCAACTGAGTTAAGGGATAATGGATTACCTGGTGCTGTTCTTAATGATTGGGAATCTTCAGGATATGATGGATTTAGTGCATATATCTTGTGCCCTCAATTACAAGAAAGCAATGGTTACTGGAACGAAGACAAAAATGTTAAAAAACTTAAAGCATTATTAGATGATATTATTGTACAATATAATATTGATAGTTCCAATATTGTACTTATGGGTAATAGTAGAGGCGGAACAGGAGCTATGTATATTGGAAATTATTTAGCAGAATACTTTACTAAATGTGTAGTATGTAGTGGATTTTCTGTTACTACTTATCCAACTATTGAAACAATATGTTATGTTGGAACATCTGACCAACAGGGGTGTATAAGTGCAGGACATACATATGAAAACGTAATTGGAAAAGATAAAGTTTTTTGGGTAAATACAAGTCATGGTTCAGTTCCTTATTTAGCAATATTTGAAGATAGTGGCGAATTTGTACGGAAAAGGACGGAAATAACCGATCAGACTTAATTGAATGGATGTTTGGAGACTTAGATACCGAAGAGGAAGATAATAAATTGGTAAAACCAATAGCGCAAATGCTATGCTTTTTACCAGATGCAATACTTGGAACTTTTCAAAAAATGTTTGTAACAGGAGACGATATTACTACTGGGGGCAATGGAAAGGGCAAATTTTCTATAAAGTATTCTCCAGCAGTAATATTTTCAGGAGAAGTGCCTGCATTTGATGTAAACTTTTTTAATCCAAGCAATAAGGAAATACAGATAATAGAGAAAAAAAAGTCGGATGATTCTAAAGAGCTATTGGCAAAAGGAGGATTTAGTAAGGAGATAGCAGAAGAAGCAGCAGGGAAAATATTAGCAAAGTTAAATTATCAAGAAGGTTCTTCAGAATATGATACAAAAAAACAAGAATTAATTAAATTAATAGAAGAAAAAATAGGAGATGCTACTATTAATAAAAACTCAAAATGGACAGCTAATTTCTTATATGAGGGTATAGAATTAGAAGCAGAACATGTTAGAGAAACACTGATTTCTTATGTTTATGCATTACCTCAAGGCACTACATCAACAAAAACTATTAAAAGTACAGCAAAAGTATTGCAAAATACTATAGCAACATTTTATAATGCATTAAGAAAAATTGCATTAGTAGGACTACTTTCAACACTTGTATATATGGGAATACGAATTGTATTAGGTAGTACATCAGCTAAAGATAAAGCAAAATATAAAAGTATGTTAAAAGATTGGCTAATAGCATTGTGTATTTTATTTACATTACATTATATAATGAGTATAACGGTTACAGTAGTAGAAAATATAAATGAAGTTTTAAAAACATCAACAGTTGCAGCTAATGGCGAAGATGTAATGATGACAAAATTAAGAAATAATATAGCAAATTCAAAAAATTGGAGTAGTGTTATTGTTGAAGTAGTACTATATTTCATATTAACAGTATTCACAGTTATTTTCACAGTACAATATTTTAGAAGAACTATATATTTAGCGTTTTTAACAGTTATAGCACCATTAATAACATTAACATACCCATTAGATAAAATAAAAGATAGTAAATCTCAAGCATTTGACATGTGGATTAGAGACTATATGTTCTTTATGTTATTACAAGTTGTGCAATTATTAATTTACTATATTTTAGTAGGAAGCTCTTTGGATTTATCAGATAAGGGAAATTGGATATTTGCAATAGTGGCAATAAGTTTCTTGGTGCCAGCAGAAAAAATTATAAAGAAAATGTTTGGATTTGAAAAATCAAAATCATTGGGAGCACTTACAGCTGGAGCTACAGGTGGATTAATAATGAATGCTGTAAATAAATTGTCACGGAAAAGGAGCTGCAAAAAAAGGCAAATCATCACAAGGCTCAGCAGGAGATGAAAAAAATAGTATAAGAACTGCACAAAATACAATAATGCAAAAAGCACATGAGGCATTAGGAGGAGGGCAAAATATAAATGTAACAGTTCAAGATGGAGAAAACCCGGTAGATTCTGGAAACGGCTCAAGTGGCGAGATAAGAACCAGACCAAGTGTACGTTCAGGAGCATGGGCTGTAACCAAAAAATATGGTGGAGCAACACTAAAAGCTGTAACAAGTGGAGCGTTAAAAACTGCAACAGCAGCAACAGGAGCAATGTTAGGATTTGCAGGAGGAGTAGCAAAAGGAGATATATCAGAAGCACTTAAGGGAGCTGCAGCTGGTGGAACAGCGGGAGCAGGACTTGCTAGTAGTGGAATAAAATTTGCTTCAAATATAAAAGATAATGTAAAAAATTTAGGAAATGATATACAAGATACATATAACGGAGGAGCATATGGCTCAGAATATGCAGAAAACATGAAAATGATAAGAGCATATAAGCAAACAAGTGATTATAAAGAATTAAAAGAGCTTTATAAAGACCAGTTAACAGATGAAAAATTGATTGAAATATTAAATGCTGCAAAAGAGGAAGCAAAAAAATAAAAAAATAACTTCAACATGTTCTAAAGGATAGGTAAGATGAAAAAAGTAAAAGCAAAAAACTTAATTAAACAAATTATATGCATTATGCTTATATTAATGTTATGTAATTTTATATTACCGAACTATACTTTTGCTGTAAAAACAGAAAAAGGTGGTTCACTTATGGAAACGATAGCGCAATTTCTATGCTTTATTCCTGATTCAGTAATGAATATTTTACAAGATATGTTCATAGTTCATGAAAATATTAAAATAGATGATGATACTTATAGTATTAAGTATTCGCCAGGAGTAATATTTTCAGGACAGGTACCAGCATTTGATATAAATTTTATTAATCCTAGTACTGAGACAAAAAATGGCAATAATTATGGAAGCTATGTTAGAGATAATATACCAAACTTTTTTGTTAAAAGAAATACCAATGATAAAGAAGCATATGAAAAGGCTAAAGATCGTAAAGACCGATTTGCTATAAGTGGAGGAGTTCAATTACAACAAGCAAGAGATACTTATACAGCATACTATTGGGTTGAAAATGATACACTATATATTGCATGTAGATTTGATGCCGGTTGGTTAAGTAATCCTAGATATAAGTATTATTATACTTCTTGCCCTGTAAGTGATCAGGCAGTTCAGGAATCGTCGTCAGATGCATTATATGGTTCAATAGCAAATGAATTACAGGCAACAATTGCAACATGGTATAACGCATTAAGAAGAATTGCATTAGTAGGATTGCTTTCAGCACTTGTATATGTAGGAATAAGAATAGTACTTTCAAGCACATCGGCTAAAGAAAAAGCAAAATATAAAAGTATGTTAAAAAACTGGATAGTGGCAATATGCCTATTATTTACTTTACATTATATAATGAGTATAACAATTACAGTAGTAAACAAAATTAATGAAGTTATAAGTGTATCATCAATATCTGCAGATGGAGAAGATGTTTTAATGACCAGTTTAAGAAATAAAATCTTAAATGGGGAAGAATGGAATGTAGTATTAACTTATGTTGTTATATATTTTGTTTTAGCAGTATATACAGTAAAATATACAATACAATATGTGAAAAGGGTTGCGTATATGGCTTTTCTTACAATGATTGCACCACTTATAACATTAACATACCCTTTAGACAAGATAAAAGATAATAAAGCCCAAGCATTTGATATGTGGATTAAAGATTATGTATTTTTTGCATTAATACAGGTAGTACATTTGTTAATTTATTATATTTTCCTTGGTAGTGCTATAGACTTAGCTTCTGAAGGAAATTGGTTATTTGCAATAGTAGCAATAGGATTTATAACACCTGCAGAAAAATTAATAAAGAAAATGTTTGGATTTGAAAAATCAAAAACATTGGGTTCAATGGCAGCAGGAGCAACTGGTGCATTAATGGTAAATGCATTACAAGGCATTTCAAAAGGAGGTCAAAAGGAAAGTGCTTCAGAAGGAAATGCAACAGCAGCAGAAACAGCAAGACCTGTAAGAACAGCGGGAGTAAATCCATTTGTAAGATATACAGAGGAAACAACACCAAGTACTTCTCCAAGGACAGGTGATAGTTCACCAGATTACGGAAGCTTTGATACAGGTAGCCCAATACAACCAAATTCTGATAAAAAACAAGAATCAAAATTTGCTCAAGCATTAAAGAATAACAAATTGGCAAAAAGTAAATCTTGGAATACATTTAAATCAAATGCAGGAAGAACTATAAAAGGAGTATCTGCGGTAGCCGCAAAATATTCTGCACCAATGGCAGTTGGAACAATAAGACTTGTAGCAAAAACAACAGGAGGATTGATAGGATTCTCTGCAGCAGTAGCTGAAGGTGGAGATGCATCTAATATAGCAACTAAAACAACATTAGGAGCATCTGCGGCAAATGGAGTAGTAAATGTAACAACTGATACAGTAAAGAGAGTAGCAAAAATTCCAGAAAAAGTAGATGAAGTAGTAGATACATATAGAGCAGGAGCATATGGCAGAGAAGTAGCTGAAAATGCAAAATTCGATAGAGTATTTAGAAATAGTAAGGAATATAAAGAATTACGAGAAGAATCAGGATTTACAGAAAAAGAATTTGATAAAAAAGTACAAAAAATCTTAGACGCTGGAATTACAGATGTTAAGAGAATGAAAAAAATACTAAAAAATCATAAGCTAGATCCAACAAGGTATAATATGGATAGTGCTATAAAATATAGCAAATTAGCTAAGGTTTGTTCAAAAGATACTTTAGAAAATCAAGTAAAATTTATAAGATTTTGCCAAGATAGAAAATTAGGTATTAGTGAGGAAGAAATGGCTGAATTGAAAAAAGATATAATGAATTTTAAATAATATTTGATATAGGAGAAAAATATGGGAAAAGTAAGAGAATTTTATAATCAAAATAGATATATGATTTGGATTATTATTTTAATATTAGTAGCAATTATAGTATTGATTCAGATTTTAAACAGTTTTATTTCTAAAAGGAATGACATAGAGGAGTCTAATAAACAAAATACTGTTATTAAAAGTAGCAATAATAATATTAATGAAAATTATTCAGTAATAACAGGGCAAGAAGTAAAAAAAGAGGTTTCACAAGTAATAGACGATTTTGTTTATTGTTGTAATAACAATGAACCAGAAAAAGCATATGCACTTCTATCAGATGAATGTAAGAAAGCATTATATCCTACACTAGATGATTTTACTACAAAATATTATCAAAAACTTTTTAAAGGAAACATAACTTACTTATATCAATCATGGATAACATACAATAACAAATATACATATAAAATAGATTTTATAGAGGACATGCTATCAACTGGTAAAGCATCAAATACAAGTATTACAGACTATTATACAATTGTAAAGCAAAATGAAGCATATAAACTAAATATTAATAAATTTATAGGAATAGAGAATATAGATAAATCTACAACAAGAAATAATATAAAAATAACCATAAATAGAAAAAGAATTTATATGGATTATGAAACATATGAAATAGAGGTTGAAAATAATTCAAATGGAAAGATAGAATTAGATAGTTTACAAAAAACAAATACTGTATATATAGAAGATGAAAATGGACAAAAATATTATTGGTATAATCATGAGATTTTAGAAGAAGATATATCAATAAGAAGGGCACAAAGAGGAAATGTGGAAGTAAAATTTAATAAATCATATCAGCCCAAAAAAGAAACTACAAAAGTAGTGTTTACTAATGTTGTGGCTAATGAACACAATGTAATAAGAATAGAAATAAGTTTATAGCAAAAAAGGGGGAAAACAGATGGACGAAGAGAAAAACAATGAGCAAGCTCAGGGAGCGAAAAATGTATTAACTAAAGGTGCTAAAAAATTAAGCAAGCAAACTGCTAAGAAATTTTTCAAAAAAATAATAGCAGTTATTTTGCCATTGCTATTAAAAGCTATATGTATAGGATTGTTAATATACTTACTTGTAGCATCAATTTCACATTTCTTAGATTGGTGGGATAGTTCGGAATCTAAAGAAGCTAATAGGTCATCAATAGTTTTTTCAACTGGAACTATAAAACCCGATGATATTAAAGCTACTCAAATAACAGTAAATGCAGATTATATGACGACAGATAAAGCATATGAACTTCAATATTCGTTTGTAGATGAGAAAAAGAATGAAATTTCTGAATCACAAGCGATAAATAATACAAAAAAGAAATTAGTAGAAGAAAATGAGAAAATAAACTTAGGTAAATTTTCAACATCAGAACTAAAAACATTAGGTGTACTAATGAGCAATGGGCTAGAAACAGGCAAATATAATGAGGAAGAATTAAAAGCATTAGCCGTATTTGTAAAAGCAGATATTGCTTCACAAAGCTTAGATTTAGGAAATAGTACTGGCGAAAAAAATATAAAAATTGAAGATGTAATTAATAATGACGAAGTGTATGGAACTATAGAAGTGCATAAAACTACAGCAACAACTACAGATGGCTCAACACCAATATATCAAGAAATAAAACTAGAGTATGTACCATATGAAACATTCAAAAGTATGGTTGAAAGCTTAAACAATGACGTTCTAACAAAATATACATTAAATGAAGACGGAAATATTGTAATTGCAAAACCTAGTACAACTAAAATAACATATACTTATCAAGATGAAAATGGTAATCCATTATCAGATGCAGATAAGGCAAGAATTGGTGAAGAAAACATAGCTGATGATGTGGATGAATATATAATAAAAGAATATCCAATAGAAATAGATTATAAACAATACATAAAAAAATACATAGTAAATTATGGATTCTTGACAGATTTATTAATAACAACAAATAATGTGGATTTTTGCTTAGATATAGCAGAATTAGCATTTAACAGTAAAATTGTTCTTAATATAAGGGAAGAACAAGTAGATACTGAAACACATGCTCCAACACACTATACAGAAACTAGTTTATTTTATGATCATGTTAAATATAAAATCGATGGATACAAAAAAACTACAACATGGACTAAGATAGGGAAAGGAACTGGAGAACCACCAAAACATATTGATGAAGACGAGCAAATAACATATTCAGGAGATGAATGGACTTTAAGTAGGGGTACAACAACAACTTCACATGTTGCAAGTGAATCAAATTCAGATAAAGATGGCGATTTAATAGCAAATGAACACTTGACAGAAAGTTATGATGATTATTCAGTAGATGAAACTTATACAAGGCAAGAAGTTTTTAACTATACTATAATTGTAGATTCAAGTACTAGAAACTATAAATATGATATAGATATATCTGAAATAGATTGTTGGTATTTACTATATGATAGACCATATGCAGCTCCAACAAAAAATATAAAAGAATATGACAAACCAGACGATGTAGAAGGACAATACCCACAAACTACGAGTGCTGTTGAAGGAGTTTCAACTGGAGCTAGTGATGCTGCAAATGCATTCCTAGAAAAGAGAAAAAATCAATTTGCTAATAGTTATCCTGAGGCGAATGTTATTGAAGGAAGCATAACAGCAATAAGAACAGAAAAAAAATCAAAAACAGATGGTGTAGTAGGAGATGATTATAAAGCAACAAGAACAACATATGAATTTGGAGACGAAAGTAGTATAGATACAACACAAGTGCAATTTAAAAATCTTGAATATTTAAATAATAAACCATCATATACACCAAATGGAAAAATGGGTCTACTATATATTTATGATAAATATATTAAAGCTGGAGAAGACTTATGCCTACAAAATGATGCAGAAAAAGAACTTTTTGAACTATTAGAAGATGATGCAAATACTACACATATATCAGATATAATGAGATTCTTATTATATGTTTATGATGGATTGGAAAGAGGGGTAACTGACCTTGACAAAACATTTAAAGTAGTAGATATGAGTTTAACAGATTATTATAGCATAGCAGGTAATGCATTTGGCTGTAATATATCAAGAGATGAATTCATTACAAAGGCTCAAAGCTATGGAAAGTCTATATTAGCAGATTTAGCACCATTGTTTTATGATATATGTTCAAAATATAATGTGAACCCATGTGTAGCATATGGCTGGGCAGCCCTAGAAAGTGGATGGGGAAAAAGTGCAGTAGAAGATAAAAACCTATTCCAAATGGGAAGTTATAATGGTTCATCATCAGGATTTTCGTATGATTCATATGAGGATTCAATAGAGAGCTTTTGTAAATGGGTTGTCAATGCAGCAGATCCAAGTTCATCTGCATATAGCCAAAATCAAGAAAGAGCTAAAGAATATGCAACAGTAAATAGTAAATTTGATGGAACACCAGATAAAAATATATATGCATTATTCTCTAGATATTCATGGTTAGGATATACTCATACAGGTAATGCGAGAGCATGTATAAAAAATACATATAACTTTTTAAATAATGGAGTATATGAATGTAATCATGCAGATTCAGATGAAACAACACTTAAAGAACGAGCAGATTATATGCAATATCAAGTAGATTTAAGACTTTCTATTGCAGAAGATGTATTTAAAACAAAAATTTTACTAAGCAATAAGGGAGACTTTACATCAATAGACAATATAATTATAGGTATTAGCAATGATGATGAAAGTCAATTCTCAGGTGGATATAGTTCATCATTTGGCAGAAAGTATATAGAATGGATACAAGGTGCTGGTTTAATTGGACAGCAGCCACTATTTGATTCAGGTGCTACTATGGGAAGTGCAGGATGCCATGTTTATGCATGTGGAACACTTGCAAGCTCAACAGGAATTGAACCAAGTATTTGGGAAGTTTGGGACATTTATAAACATAAGGCTGGAAACGAAGCATATGTCAGAACGATTGAAATGGTTCTTGATTTATATGGAGTTGATGCAAAGGTATGTACAGGAAATGCATGGAACCAAGAGGATGTTATTTCAGTATTAAAATCTGGAAAAGGTGTTATGATATATGTTAAAAATGGTTATGGAAATTTATATACAAAAAAAGTGCACTGGATTACGTTGGCAGATATTAGAGAAACACAGCTAAACTCAGGAATTGGATATGATATATATGCATTAACATCAAATAATGGAAGTGGTCATGGATGGCATCCAATTGAAACTGTACTAAAAAATTTAGCTGGACCTAATTTCTTTTATATTGAAGATGGAAAAACACCTAATAAAGTAAAAAAGGGGGACACATATGAAGAATTTTAAAAAAGTGATAATAATATTATTAGTACTTATAGCAATAATTTCTATATGTATTTTGATTATAAAAAAACGTTCACAGGAAGGTAATGAGTGGCAAAGGGAAGTAGACCAATCAGCAGATTTTATAAAAGATATGGGTATAGTAAGTGACAATGGTACTTTCTTTTCTGTAGAAAAAATGCTAGACAATTACATAGGAAAAGTAGCTTCTGAAAACAAAGAAGCTACCTATAGCCTTTTAGATGATACATATATAAAGAAAAACAATATAACAAAAGAAAATGTATTAAACCAAATACCTAGTAACATCAAAGACATTGACAATATGAGAATAACGAAAATGTATGGTCAAACAAATATGGAAAATGAGGTTTACTATATTGAATGTGTTTTAGAAAAAGATGGCAAAATTGAAGACGGATATTTTGTTTTATATAAAGACATAAGAAATATGACATATTCAGTTTCTCACATTAAAGAAAATTACACAAAAGAAAGCCTTGCAAAAAAAACAATAGAAAAAAATGAATATAACAAAATGATAAATGAGGTTTTATCAGAAGAAGAAATAGCAAATAAATATTTCAAAGATTTTTTAGAAAATGCTGTATATAATGTAGAAGCTACATATAGTATGCTAGATAAAGAATATAAAAGTAAACGTTTTCCAACATTACAAGATTTTGAAGAATACATAGATGGCAAAAAAGATTTATATACTGCAGCTGTAACACAAAAAGGTAATGATGACTTTGACAATATGGAAGATTATATTTTATATATTTCTAAAAAACAACAACTAAAATTACAAAGTTATCAAATAAGATACGAAGATGACTATACTAGATATATTTGTAAAGATAGCTATAACAACTATTATATATTTAATGCAACTAGTCCTTTAAACTATACAGTGATGTTAGATACATATACAATAGATTTGCCAGACTTCATAGAAAAATATGAAGCAGGAACAAAAGAGGAAAAAGTAGGATATAACATTCTAAAATTAGTAGAAGCCTTAAATTGCTCTGATTATGAATATATATATAGTAAATTATCAGATGACTTCAAAGCAAATTATTTTAAGGAATATAAAGACTTTGAAAAATATGCAAAAGAAACATTTAGTATAAAAAATGAAGTGTCTTTTAAGAGATATACAGAATCAGAAAATTTAAGCACATATGAAATCACAGTAAAGGGAATAAGTAAAACAGTAACAAAAACAATAGTAATGAAACTTGAAAAAGGAACAGACTTTGTAATGGCATTCAATGTTGAATAGAAACATAAATTAATTATAAGGGGCACTCTTGGGTGCCCCAAATATAAAAATAGGAGGAACAATCTATGGCAGAAAATGAATCAATGGAAGGAAAAGACTTAGCAACAGAGGAAAAAAAGGAATTCAAAGAACAAATATTAGAGCAGATTGAGAACTTAAAAAATGGTGAATCAAAAATGATAGTAGGGGAGATGGAAGCTACTAAAATAGGGGACCAAGCTATTTTAAAAGTAAGAGGAAAATCAATTGCAATAGTAAGAGAAAAACAAATAGAATATAATTTAGCAAACTTTGAAGCACTAAAAAAAGAACTAGAAGAAGAAGGAAAAACTTTGGACGATTTAGGACTTCCAGACTTACAAGAAGAAATAGATAAAATACAAAAACAAAATTCAGAAAAAGTAGAGGAACAGCAAACACAGGAAAAACAAAAGGAACAAGAAGACGAAGGAGAGAACATCGAAGAAGAAAAAGATGATGAAAAGCCTGAATTAGAAAAAGATAAAGACAAAGATGAGCAAAAAGAAGAAATCGCAAAACAATATAATGTAGATGCCAAAGATGTTATCCATATTTCAAAAGACGAAAAAATAACAGAAAATGAAAGATTCCAAGGATTAGTAAAATGGGCTGGAGATAGAGATGATGTTTATGTAATACCAGGAGAAGACCCATATACATATAAATTCATTGGAGATAAAGATGGAGAGCTAGAAGAAATAGAAGCAGGAAAAAATAAAGCAATTGGAGGAAAAAGTCCAGATGTTACAGTAAAAAGAGTTGACGGAGAAAAGATAACAGAAGTAAGACCATTAGCAATGTATGAAGTAGATAGTCAAACATCAATTGCAATAGTAAAGAATGAATATGGTGAACCAGAAGCATTATACTGTAGACAAGAAGGTGGAAATGGAAAAGCATATTGGGGAAGTGTAATACCAGAAGCAAGTGGAAAAAATGTGTTACAACAATCACCAGAAACAAGAGATTTCATGGACCATAAATATAATTCAGATTTAGACTTAGAAGAAAAGACATTTGCATTAACAAGACAAGAAGACCTTGAAAAAAGAGGAGTACCAAGTAAAGCAGAAGGCGTACAAGTAAATGAAATAGATAAAAGCCATGAACAAAACAGAGAATTAAATGTAGAAGAAATAGCAGAAGATTTAATGACAAGAGACGGTATAGTAGATAGGTTAACTGTACCACCAGGATTTTATGAAAATAAAGCAGAAAAAGTATTAAAATTAATGGAAGAAAATAAAAGTATAACATATGAGCAAGCATTAGAACAAATAGAAACTAAAGGACAAAGAGAAGCTGGAGGAAGAACACCAGGAGAGCCAAGAGATAAAAGAGAGTAATAAAAAAAGTCAAGATTTTTCTTGACTTTTTTTATTGGTATGATAATATAATTATATAATTTAAATAAAGGAGAATCTGCATGGAATCAGACAAAAAAACAAAAATAAAATTCAATATAATAGCCATAATCTCAATAATAATATTTGCTTTTGCAATATCACCAAAAACATTGCAAAACGATACATATTACACAATAGAAATAGGAAAATATGTTTTAGAAAATGGAATAACAATGCAAGACCCATTCTCATGGCATGAACTTTCATACACATTTCCACATTGGGCTTATGATGTAATGATATATTTAATATATAACATAGGAGGGCATCTAGGAATATATATATCAACAATAGTGTTTGCAGCAATTTTAGGAATAGTTATGTATATTACAACCGACAAACTAACAAAAAACAAACCATTATCATTTATATTTACAATCATAGGAATGTTTTTGATAAAAAGCTATATAGCAGCAAGAGCACAACTAGTAACATTTATATTATTTGAACTAGAATTGCTATTTATAGAAAGCTTTTTAGACACCAAGAAAAAAAGATATGTGGTAGGTTTAGTTATTATACCAATACTACTTGCTAATTTGCATGTAGCAGTATTCCCATTTTATTTTGTTCTATATTTACCATATATAGCAGAATACCTAATAAGCTTGTTAGCTAAATTCATAAAAAGAATGCAAGAAAAAAGAATAATATCATTAAATAAAAAAATAGAACAATGTACTGACGAAGAAAAAATAAAAAAATTAAATAAAAAATTACAAAAAATAGAACAAAAATCTAACAAAGAAAATAAAGAACCATATAAAATAACAATAACACACAAAAAAACCACAAAATGGCTAATTCTAATAATGATAATATGTGTATTTACAGGACTTGTAACACCATTAAAAGAAGTTCCATATACATATCTAATAAAAACAATGCAAGGAGATAGCACTAAAAATATAAGTGAACACTTGCCACTAACCCTTGCAAATAATATAAAATATGCATGTGTACTTATATCTTTTATAGCAATTATGATGTTTACAGATACAAAAATTAGATTATGCGATTTGTTTATGCTTGGAGGACTTACAGTTCTAGCATTTATGAGTAGAAGGCAAGAGTCAATGTTTATTATAATATGCTTGCCAATATTTGTTAGATTAATTACTGCATTCTTAAATAAATATGATAAAAATGCAATAACAAAATTAACAAAAACTATGACAAGTGTATGTGGAATGATTGTTACAATTTGCTTAATATTAATTGCAAGTATGTTTATGTATAATACAAGATATAAAGATGAATATGTAAGCCCATCATCATATCCAGTACAAGCATCAAACTGGATACTAGAAAATTTAGACATAAACGAAATAAAACTATATAATGAATATAACTTCGGAAGCTATTTACTACATAGAGGAATACCAGTATTCATAGACTCAAGAGCAGACTTGTATTTACCAGAATTTAATAAAGGAGTAAGCATATTTAGGGATTTCCTAAATATATCTGGTTTAAGCACTAAAAACTTAGAAGGAGTATTTGATAAATATGGTTTTACACACTTTATAGTAAACTCAAAGGCAAAGCTTACAATATACTTAGACGCAAAACCAGACGAATACAGAAGAATCTATAGTGATGATTATTTCTCTATATATGAAAAAAAACAATAAATTGGTAATTTATGCAAGGGAGGACTTCCACGTCCGCCCGAAAGAAGGATAAACAATGAATGCTTTAATAGGATTATTAATAATTATAATAGATCAAATAATAAAAACTATTATTATAACAAATATTCCAATTGGTACTACAATAGGAAAAGGAATAAGAGTAACAAATGTAACAAATACAGGAATGGCATATAGTATGCGGAGCAAACAGACAAATGATTGTAATTATTGCAAATATTGTAGTCATATGTACGCTAATATATTTCCTAATAAAAAACTACAAGACAATAGGCAAATTAGTAAAAATATCACTAATAATGGTAATTAGTGGTGGACTAAGCAACTTAATAGATAGAATATTTAGAGGACATGTAGTAGACTATATTGATATAAATCAGATATTTAATTATCCAGTGTTTAATATAGCAGATATATGTGTTGTAATAGGTGCAATTTTACTTATAGGATATATAATTGTACAAACAATAAAAAGACAGGAGAATACATAAAGTGAAAGAATATAAAGTGTTAGATGAAAATTGTAGATTAGATAAATACATATCTGAAAAAGATAGTGATTTATCTAGAGCAACAATTCAAAAACTAATTACAGAAGAAAAAATTTTAGTAAATGGTAAAAAAACAAAAAATTCATATAAGGTAAACCAAGGAGACGTTATTACTATAGAAGAACTAGAACCTAAAGAAGATACCTACCTAAAACCTCAAAAAATGGATTTAGATGTAATTTACGAAGATGATGATATAATAATAGTAAACAAAGAAAAAGGAATAGTAGTACACCCAGGAAATGGTAATCCAGACGGAACACTGGCAAATGCTATACTTGAAAGATGTAAAGATAGTCTATCTGGAATAGGTGGAACAATAAGACCAGGAATAGTACATAGAATAGATAAGGACACATCTGGATTAGTAATAATAGCCAAAAATGATAATGCACATCTAAAAATAAGCAAACAAATACAAGAAAGAAAAGTAACAAAAACTTATATAGCATTAGTAAGAGGAGAAATTAAAGAAAACGAAGCTACAATAAATATGCCAATAGGCAGAAGTACAAAAGATAGAAAAAAAATGGCAGTAACCAAAAATGGAAAAGAAGCAATAACACATTTTAAAGTACTAAAAAGATATGAAGGATTTACATTATTAGAAGTAAAAATAGAAACAGGAAGAACACATCAAATAAGAGTACATTTAGCAGAGATAGGGTATCCAATAGTAGGAGATGAAGTATACTCAAATGGAAAAAATCCATTTAATGTAAAAGGACAAATGCTACATGCAGCAAAACTAGAATTTGTACACCCGACAACAAACAAAAAAGTGACTTTTGAAGCAGAATTGCCAGAATATTTTAGAGACATATTAGACAAATTAATATAAAGAAAAAGGAAAGATTTTATGGAAGAAGAAATTCGTTTGCAAAAATATATGGCATCTCAAGGAATTGCCTCAAGAAGAAAATGTGAAGAATATATAACCCAAGGAAAAGTAAAAATAAATGGGGAAACAGTGAAAGAATTGGGGATAAAGGTAAACCCAAACAAAGTAAAAATAGAATTTAATGGAAAAGAAATAAAAAATACCCATGAGCCTCATGTATATATATTATTAAACAAGCCTATAGACTATGTAACAACAGTAAAAGACCAATTTGGAAGAAACTCAGTGTTAGACTTAGTACAAATAAATAAAAGAATAGTACCAGTAGGAAGGCTAGACATGTACACATCAGGAGCACTAATATTAACAAACGATGGAGACTTTGTGTACAAAATAACACATCCAAAACACGAAATAACAAAAACATATACAGTAACATTAAAAGGAATACCAACACTTGATGAAATAAGAAATCTAGAAAATGGAGTTGACATTGGGGGATTTACAACTAGCAAAGCAAAGGTAAAAATACTAAAAACAGACGAAGAAGCGGGAACTTCAAGACTAGAAATAACAATACATGAAGGAAAAAATAGGCAAATAAGAAAAATGTGTGAAGCAATAAACAAAAAAGTATTAGCATTACATAGAAGTAAAATAGGAAACATTGGAGTAAAAGACTTAAAAATAGGCACATGGAGATACCTAAGCCAAAAAGAAGTAGAATTATTACTAAAATAAATTGTAGTTTATAAAATCACAAAAGAAAGGATGGACAAACACATGAATTATCCTAGATTCATACCAAAGAACTGGAATGACAATCTAAAAGAAGGAGATATTGTAACAGGAAAAGTTACAAATATAAAGCCATATGGAGCTTTTATAGAACTAGAAGGAGGCATAACAGGCCTTTTGCACATAGAAGACATATCAGTTGCAAGAATAAAATCTCCAGAAGAAAGACTAAAAATTGGACAAAACATAAATATTATGATAAAATCAATAGATAGAGAAAATAAAAGAATACTTTTAACATATAAAGAACTACTTGGGACTTGGGAAGAAAATGCCAAAGAAATATCATCAGGCATGACAGTAAAAGGCATTGCAAGAGAAGTAGAAAAATTTAATAATGGAATATTTATTGAACTAAAGCCAAACCTAGTAGGACTAGCAGATTATAAACCCAATATTCAATATGGGCAAAATGTAGAAGTATATGTGAAAAAAATAATCCCAGAAAAGAAAAAAATAAAATTAAAAATAATTTAGTTGTTGTTACAATTAGCTGATTTTATATCTTATCGCTAAAAAAGCTTAATATATATATTTGAAATTTCCGTTCTCCAAGGCGTTTAAGATAGTACGAATTCCAATTGTAGTAACACACTCTAAATACAATATAATAATAAATGAGTAGGGTCGAACTCAATTTAAAATATATATATTAAACTTTTTTAGTAATAATTTTGAATATTGTAAATTGTAATTTAAGAAAGGTGGTAATTTTATGGTATCAGATGAAGAAATAAAAACGGAGGTATCTCCATTTGCAATGAGAGAAGGAGAAATTAAAACATTTGATGGAAAAGATGGATATGTATCAATGAACCAAATAATAAACAAAATAAATGTTGGTCATATTACAGACATTCACTTTAAAATATTAGAACTAGTAAATAAATTTGAATTTATAACATCAAGGCAATTATTTCAACTACTAGAACAACAAGGGGAAGATATAAAAACACAAGATAAACTAAATAATAAGCTAGAACAATTAGTAAAAACAAAAATACTAACTAGATACTTTTTCACAGCTGAAGATGGGAAAGGAATATATAGGATATACTGCCTAGAAAAAATGGGAAAATATTTATTAAATTCTAGAGGGATTGAATGTAAATGGCAACCAACAGATAACACAAAACCGGTAGGAATGATAAAGAAAAGACTAGCAGGAAACCAAATAATAATTGCATATTTAAGAAAAGTTGAGGCATTTGACAGCTATGAAGTAAAACCTGCAATTACAGCAAAAATGGCAGGAAAAACTTTTAAAGCACAAGGAGCAGTAAAAATAAGTAAAGCAGGAAAGTCAATTAGTTTATTGTTTGAAGTAGTAAGAAGAGAAGAAGACTGGCAGAAGAAATTAATAGAAAGAATGAGACTATACAAGGACTTTTATGAAAATTTTGTACCATTTGATTCTGGCTATGAAATAAAACCACAAATAGTAATAGTATGTGAAGACGATAGACATATGGTAGAGACATTTAAGGAAATAGTTACAAATGCAATAGAAATAAAAGGAGTAAAATTATGCTTCACAACAGACCTAAGACAAAATGATACCCACCTAAGTAAAAGCTTAGTAGAATTCAAAATGGACGAAGAAACAAAAAAATACAAAGTAGAAACATTGGAATTAAAAATATTAGAATAAAAATTAAAGACGCATAAGTAATGCGTCTTTAATCACATTATGGAAACTTATTTTGCAAAATTTAGAATAATGTATTATTTTGTAGAATTATAAATTTTCTTGGAATACGAATTTAAAGCAGAATAATTGGAAGAAATTGACAGGAAACATAAAATGTGCTATAATATATATGTTCGTATAGTTATTTTGCAGAAACTCTTGTTTCTGCACACGACATTAAGGAGGAAAAATATGAATGTAGAAATCAAATGTCCTGTTTGTGGTGGCGAAGGAAAGCGGGTTTTAGGAGAAAAAACCTTCAGCTGCCCGAAATGCCACGGAACTGGCTTGGATCCTTCGGCCATTACATTTAATGACCCGAAGGATGATGATCGCAGAAAGTAATCCTCGAAGAAAGACCAGTTGGAAACAACTGGTCTTTCTTTACGTTAAAATAATTTACATTTAACTATAGGTTATTTACTTGTAATGACATTTATTGCAAAAATTTACATAAAAGACTTGTTTTTTTTGCCATTTTATAGGATAATATATATGTATGAATATAAAGATTGGGGGATCTTTTGTGAAATTATTAGATAAATTTTTAAAGAAATTAAAAACAGATAGAAATACATTTTTTGCATATATTTTAACTTTAGTAACAGCATATATTGTTGTTGATAGAGTTATAGAATTATTATTTATGTGTTTTACTGGAATGTCTGTCTCATATTGGGGACCAATTCAGTATACTTTAGCAATGGCTTGCCCTGTATTTGCTTATGCATTTGCAGTGCCTTCTAAATTTGCTAAATCAGATGATGTAAAAATTTCCTTTTTCTATGTATACTGCATTGCTTTATACATAGTATTTATATCAATGATAGTCCAATGGGTTAACTATGTAGGTTGGTTCGCATTATTATCTATACCAAATATAAAAACAATTATGATGAACTTTTCAGAATTAATAAAACCTGCTTTTACAGCAATTTCAGTCTACATTCCACTTATAACATTTTATAATTTAATTGTATGGTTATATAGAGTAATTAATGACCCTATTTTCCCAAACAGTTACAAGGATTCAATTCTAGACTTCGCTGGTATTGACCTTTCAGCACCACCAGCAAATTCTGGACCATATAGTTTTGAAATTGACCTTTGCAAAGATAGAACAACAGGTAAACCAGTAAAAATTTTAGAAAATAGAAGATTTGAATCTACTTTAATTGTAGGACCTTCTGGAACTGGAAAAAGCTCTATGATTATAGAACCTATGATTGCACGTGATTTAGAAAAAAAATTTTTCTTCAGAGAGGTAGCTAAAGAAATGGGATTTACTGCTCTAAAAACAGGAATCGCAACTTTAGATTGCCCTTACAGTAAAGAATACTTAAACAAAAACTTTAACTTAAATATGCTTATACCTGTAACAGGTAAAGAAAAAGTTTATAAAACATATATGAAGAAAATGATATACTTTGAATCACCAGATGGAAAAATCACTTATAAAAATTTAGGATTGATATCAGTTACACCTGATTTTGAACAAACAAAAAGATTGGCTAATGTTGCTAAAAATCTTGATATCCCAGTACACCTAATTGATCCATGTGACCCAACATCGATTGGATTAAATCCATTTATCATAGAAGGACCTTCTCTTTGTGCACTTACAATATCTTTAGTTTTAAGAAATTTGTATTTGGCATCTAATAAAACAGAAGAAGCTGTGTATATGGATGACGTAGCATTCCAAGCTATCCAAAATTTAGTAATACTTTTAAAAGTTATGTTTCCAAGACTAAACAATGGATTAATGCCTACTTTAGAAGACTTATTAAAATGTTTTAACAATTTTGATTTAGTTGAAAGCATGGCTAGAGAAATGGAAAAAGACCCAGAACTTTCTGAACAATATGAATTACAAATTGAATATTTTAAAAAATGCTTTTATAAAGATGCTGATGGAAGAAAGGACATACAAAGATATCTTGTATTAGTAAGTGCTCAATTAGACACTCTTTTAAGATCTGCAGCAGTAAGAAATATTATTTGTAATAGATATAATAACATAGATGTATCTAAAATTTTAGCAAATGATGAAGTTGTATTATTCTCATCAAGAGCTAATGATATAGGAGGAACAGCTCATAAAGGATTTGGTAAATTCTTCTTATGGTTAGTAATGATAGCAGTTGAAGGAAGACCGGGAAATGAACAATCTCGTTCACCATTCTTCTTATACATAGATGAATTCAACAGCTACTATGATGGATGCTTTAATGATGTATTTACTCAATTTAGAAAATATAAAGTTGGAACAATTTTTGCAATTCCAACATTATCAAGTTTAGGTGGACCAAATTCACCAGTAATGCAAACATTGCTTGCAAATGCTCCTACAAAGGTTACATTTGGCAACTGCACTCCAGATGAAATGAGCTGGTGGACGCTAGAGTTAGGAAAAAGAAGAGAATGGGTTGTATCTCAAAAATATGATCCAGGTTCATCAGATGATTATGGAACAGACTTAGATAAACCAGCTTGGGCATGGAAAGACAATTTTGTTGAAGCTAAGATTCAAGGCTTGAAATTTAAAGGAATTATATATAAAACAAAAGATTCAAAAGGGAAAAATGTAGTAAATTATGGTTCTGTAGATTTCTTAGAATCTAAATATAAAGAACCTAGAAAACCTAAAAACTATGATTTCGATAAATTTAATAATGGAACTGTAGAAGAAGATAAAAAACCAAAGAAAATAAAATTTGATCCAAACCATTTAAATTGGGGAAGCTCTGACGAGCAAATAGACCCAATCCAAATGAATGTGACTGATTCTACATACCTATTTGATAACTCAGATGCAGTTATAGTAGACTTAAAAAATAAAAAGAAAAAATAAAAATAATTTTACCCCCACTGAAAAATCAGTGGGGGTTGTAATTTCCTATTGTATAAAATTTTTGGTCTAAATAATTTTAATGCATATATATTTAGAATACAAGGAGACCAAAATTTGAAAAAAAACAGTATCTTTAAAAATGTAACAGTACTGCTATTTTCACAAGCGGTAATAAAAATCATAGGAATAGTTTATAAATTATATTTAACAAATAAAACAGGATATGCAGATACAGGTAATGCAATATTTTCTGCAGCATTTCAAGTATATGCAATATTCTTAACAATTTGTTCAATAGGTGTACCAAATGCAATAGCTACTTTAATATCATCAAAATTTGCAGTAGGTGATAATAATGGTGCATACAGAATACTAAAAATTGCAATTGCAATTTTTGGAGGTGTTGGCTTCTTAGGAAACTGTATTCTATACTACTTTGCAGGAAATATTGCAAATTTATATTTAGAAATGCCAGAGACAGAAATGGTTTTAAAAGTATTAGCACCTTCAATTTTTATTGTATCAATTTCTGCGGTATTAAAAGGATATTTTAATGGAAAAGAAAAAATGGATATAACAGCAAAAGCTTTATCAATAGAGCAAGTTGCAAAAACAATTCTGACAGTAATACTTGTAGAAATATTATCATACATATCAAATAAAAATACAATAATCATGGTGTGTGGTGTTGCGTTAGTAACATCATTAGGTAGCATTATAAACTGCTTCTATATGTATATTAAATATATAAAAAATAGAAGAGAAATTTGGACTGATATAATAACCTCAAAAACATATAAAAAAGAAAAAAAACGAAATATAATAAAAAATATATTTAAAGTTACCTTGCCAATTTCAATATGTGCGCTAATTGGTTCTTTTAATAAAACCATAGATGCATTTACAATTGTAAAAATTGCAAAAGAATATCTGGGGGAAACTGAAGCTATAAGACAATATGGAATATTATCAGGGAAAATAGAAAGCTTAGTAACCCTGCCATTTTCATTTAATATGGCAATTACAACTACACTTATACCAACAATTGCCGGATTTAAAGCAAGAGGGGAAATAGAGAAAAACAAGTATATAATAAAATTTGCAATTTTAATTGGAATAATTATATCAATTCCATTTTTTGTAATAATGTATACTTTCCCTGAGCAAATCTTAAAAATATTATTTCCAAATGCATCAGATGGAAGTTTAATGTTAAAAATAAGTTCTTTTAGTATAATTATTGCAATAATCATACAAACTATTAATAGCTATTTTCAAGGAATAAACAAAATGAGAGTACAAATAATAGTAATTGCAATAAGTTCAGTATGTAAACTAGCATTAAATATTATATTAATATCAAATCCTAAGATTGGGATACATGGTGCAGTAATTTCTAATATAATAAGTTATCTGATAACATTTGGTATGTTAATTTTATATATGATAATACATGAAAAAATTCGCTTTGAAATTACAAAATTTATAATAAAACCAGCTATAATATGCCTAATAGTGCATATAATAATGAGAAAAATGTATGAAATTATTCTATTGGATTCAGAATTAGTGAAAACCGCATTGAGTATTGCAATAGGTATGACTTTTTATATAATATCAATAATTATTACAAAACTTATAACAAAGAAAGAAATAAAATTAATAATCAAAAAAAGGTAACATAAATTCTGAAAACCTAGAAAATAGGCAATTTTATAAAAAAATAGAACAAAAAAAGAAGGATTTTATCTAAAATTGGCGAATTATCTTAACAGTAGATAAAATCTACGCTAACAATATAAATCTTATTAGGAGGTAAGTTTAATGAACAAAGCTGAATTAATCGCAGCAGTAGCTGCAAAAACAGGAGACACAAAAAAAGGAGTAGAAGCATCTGTTAATGCATTCGTAGACGTTGTTACAGAAGCATTAGTAAAAGGTGACAAAGTTCAATTAGTTGGATTTGGATCATTCGAAGTAAGAAAAAGAGCAGCTAGAAAAGGAAGAAACCCACAAACTAAGGAAGAAATCAAAATACCTGCATCAAAAGCTCCAGTAT
>OIEN01000343.1_pt1 | contig 31071 bp, 30 predicted proteins | sample 1581741 | NCBI WGS metagenome assembly OIEN01 (sample SAMN01760944, study PRJEB22395) | human gut metagenome | reverse complement strand
CTTTTACCGGTGTAAGAATCGGTGTGGCAACGGTTAAAGGGCTTGCATTTAATGATAATATTCCTTGCATCAGCGTTTCAACATTAGAAGCGATTGCGTGTAATTTTCTTGATGAGGATTGCATTGTTTGCTCGGTTATGGACGCAAGGCGTATGCAGTTTTATAATGCACTTTTTGAAATAAAAAACGGCAAAGCGGTAAGACTTTGCGAGGATAGGGCAATTTCTATTGACGATTTGAAAAATGACCTTAAAAAGTATGAAAAAGTAATTATCGCAGGCGACGGCGCACGTCTTTGCTATGATAATTTAGGTATTGACAATATAATTTTAGCGCCTGAGGATAAAAGATATCAATGCGGTCAGGGTGTTGCTCTTGCTGCAGAAAATAAAGAAAAAATTTCAGCCGCCGCTCTTATGCCTGTTTATTTAAGGCTAAGTCAGGCAGAACGGGAGCTTAAGCTAAAAAAGAATGACAAGGAGAATTAATATGATAGCATTAGGCAGTGACCATGCAGGTTTTTCACTTAAAGAGGAAATCAAAAAGCATCTTGACGAAACAGGAGTTGAATATGTTGACGTAGGTTGCTACTCACCTGAAAGGTTTGATTATGCAATTTCTGCTCAAAAGGCTTGCGATAAGGTAGTATCGGGCGAGTGCACGGCTGCAATTCTTTGCTGCGGAACAGGTGTCGGCATTTCTATGGCAGCAAATAAGGTTAAGGGTATTCGTGCTTGCTGTTGCAGCGATTATTTCAGCGCAAAATATACAAGGCTTCATAATGATGCAAACGCTCTTTGTATGGGAGAGAGAGTTATCGGGGCAGGTCTTGCAATCGAACTTGTTGACGTTTTCCTTAATACAGAATTTGAGGGCGGCAGGCACCAAAATCGTGTTGACCAAATAATGGCAATTGAAAAGGGCGAAAAGCTTTATTAATTGATGTTTTTTGGAGAGTAATTATGAAATATAATTTTACTATGACCGAGGACGATTATTTAAAATTCAATGTTGAGAATTATAAGTATTCTCACGCATATAAAGTTATTTTTAAATTTATTGTGATTTTCGTTGTAATTTTTACGATTTTGATGAGTTATGTTTTCTTTTATTATTCGCTAAAAAACAGTATGCCGAGATTTATGCCGATGATTGAAACGGCTTTTTTGGTCATTTTTGATTTTGTGTATTTGTTTATTGCTACACGACCCAAAAATATGAATAAAAGTATTTCACGTTCTTGTAAAAGAACATTAAAAATGCTTAAAAAGGACGGCAAATTGCCTTATTCTCAGCATTATACCGTTGATTTTTTAGACGATGAATATATCGAAACAACTGAAAATTCGGTTTCGCATATAAAATACGGCGACGTTAATAAGGTGATTTATAGTGATGATGCACTGTATCTTTTTATTGACGCTCAGCGTGCAACTGCTATTTTATATTCCTGCCTCGGCGAGGATAAGCAAAAAATAATTGATTTCATTAAACAAAAAACAAAAGGTTAAATAAAAATAACAAAACCCTCCTTGTTGAGCACTCAACAGGGAGGGTTAATTTTATGTGTATGTTTAGTTGTTTTCGGCGTCGCTGAGCTTTTGACCCATAAGCACACCCATAACAGATGCCATCATAAGTCCTCTTGTCCAGCCGGAGCTGTCACCGAGGCAATGAAGTCCTTTGATATTAGTGTTAAGATTTTCGTCCATCTTAACCTTGTTTGAATAGAACTTAAGCTCAGGGCTGTAAAGTAATGTTTCAGTTGAGGCAAAGCCGGGTACAACAATGTCAAGCATTTTGATGAATTCAATAATGTTTGTCATTGCACGGTAAGGCATAGCTGCTGTGATGTCGCCTGCAACTGCGTCCTTAAGTGTTGGCTTAACATTACTCTTGTTAAGCTCATACTGCCATGTTCTCTTGCCGTCAAGGATGTCACCGAAGCGCTGTACCATAATGTGACCTGCGCCAAGCATATTAGTAAGTTCGCCGACCTTTTGAGCATATTCAATAGGCTGATTAAACGGCTCTGTGAAGTTGTGGCTTACAAGGATTGCAAGGTTCGTGTTTTCGCTCTTTTTATCCTTAAAGCTGTGTCCGTTTACAACAGCAAGGTCGTTATCGTAGTTTTCCTGCGCAACAAAGCCGCCCGGATTTTGGCAGAAAGTACGTACTTTATTCTTCCACGGTCTCGGATAACCGATAAGCTTAGATTCGTAAAGTGCCTCGTTTACTTTTTCCATAACTTCGTTTCTGCACTCAACCCTTACGCCGATATCAACAGTACCGGGTTTGTGGGCAATGTTGTGCTCAATGCAGAGCTTGTCAAGCCAATCAGCACCACGTCTGCCTGTTGCAATAACGATTTCAGGAGCATTGATGATAACGTCTTTACCTTTATCGTCAATAATTACGCCCTTGCAAACGCTGTCCTGTATAATGATATTCTTACATTCTGTTGAGAACATCATATCAACACCGTTGTCGGCAAGGAAATTTTGAATTTTAAGATAAAGCTCCTGCGCTTTTTCCGTTCCTAAGTGGCGAATAGGGCAGTCAACAAGCTTTAAGCCTGCCTTGATAGCATTCTTTCTGATTTCCTTGATAGCATCGCCTGTGTTAATTCCCTCAATCTTGGTATCCGCACCGAATTCAAGATAAATCTTGTCCGTATAGTTGATAAGCTCCTGAGCAAAGTCCTCACCGATAAGCATTGGCAAATCTCCGCCGACTTCATAGCTTAAGCTTAATTTACCGTCAGAGAATGCACCTGCACCTGAAAATCCTGTTGTAATTGCACAGCTCGGCTTGCAGTTTACGCAGTGACCGACCTCAGCCTTAGGACAATGACGCTTTTCAACAGGTTTACCTTTCTCGATTAAAAGCATTTTCTTTTTTGTACCACGCTTGATAAGTTCAAGTGCAGTGAAAATACCGGCAGGTCCGGAACCTACAATTATCAAATCGTAATTCATATATATACTCCTTTTTTGCAAAAAAATAAAGCCGTGCTGCAATAGCTCGACTTAAGTTTCATGTCTTATTATTATCTATTGCACATTATATTAGCATATTTGAAATAGTTTGTCAATACAAGAGCAGCTTTGTTTTAATTATTGTTGCATATAAAATAATAATCTGTTATAATTTATTAGTAATATTATTTTTTATGAGGATTTTAATGGAACAGAGTAAGTCAATTAAAGAAATACTTGATACATACGGAAAATATACAGGCCTTACCATGGGTACATCTATGAAGCCGCTTATTCACGAACAACGTGATAATATTATTGTCGTTAAAAATAAAGGCAGGCTAAAAAAATACGACGTTCCTGTTTATGTAACGAAGCAGGGAAAGTATATTATGCATCGCATTGTTGAGGTGTGCGATGATCATTATGTTATTGTCGGCGATAATTTAACTAAAAAGGAATATGTAACGGACGATATGATTTGCGGTGTGCTTGTGGGTTTTTATAAAGACGGCAAAAAATATATCGATTGCCAAAACTCTAAGGCATATAAGCTTTATTCCAAGATTTGGGTTGCTCTTTTGCCTGTTCGCCCTTTTATTCTTCTTTTCCCAAGAGGAATTAATTGGATTAAAAGGCATATTTTCAAAATGAGGTGACGTTTATTTATGGCTAAAAAAATCCGCAAAAAGGATAAAAATGTTCTTAAATGGATGTTCACTGTTTGCAAAAAGCAGGTGCCGTTGATGATTTTGCTTGTTGTTCTTAATGCAATTTACGGCGTTTCATCTGTTTTTTTTGCTAAGTTTTCTAAAAACATTATTGACGGTGCAACCCAAGCAAAGGATTTCAATATTGTCATTAAATTTGCACTTTGCATGCTCGGCTTGGTAGTATTTCAAATGGCTTTGAATATTACTAAAAACAGCTTGAGCGAGCGCTGCAGTGCAAGACTTGAGATGATACTTAAAAAGTATATTCTTGATTTGGTGATAAAAAAGGATTATCAAAAGGTAACTACGTTTCATACAGGTGATTTGCAAAACCGTATGTTTAATGATGCCACTCTTGTTGCATCGGGCTTTACAACAATTATTCCCGAATCGGCTTTCTTCGGCGCAAAGCTTTTGAGTGCGCTTATTTATTTAATTATCATTGATAAGATTTTTGCACTTATATTTATTGTCGGCGGGTGTACTGTTTTTATCATTACCCGCTTTTTTAGAAAAACGCTTAAAAGGCTTCATAAAAAAGTGCAGGAAACAGAGGGAAAAACACGTTCCTTTATTCAGGAAATCTTGTCAAATATTCTTGTTATTAAGGCTTTTTCGGTTGAAAACAGAATTAATGAAACTACAGATGAACTTCAAGATGATAATTTTAAAGCACGTATGAGAAAACGAAACTTCAGTATATGTGCTAATGTAGGTCTTGGTGCCGTTTTCAGTGTGGGAACTGTTTTCGCCATTGCTTTTGGTGCATACAGTATTTTGTTTAACGGTATGACGTATGGTACTGTAACGGCTATTATTCAACTTGTAAATCAGGTTCAGTCGCCGTTTGTTTCTCTTTCCGGTATTATGCCTAAGTATTATACCACTATCGCTTCTGCCGAAAGAATTATGGAACTTGACGATTTGCCGAACGAAAAAGAAATTAACAAAAAAGAAATTAATGTTTTAGATACATATAAAAACCTTAATTCTGTTGAATTTGAAAATATTTCGTTTAAATATGACCGTGATGTTATTCTTGATAACACCTCGCTTAGCATCAAAAAAGGTGATTTTGTAGCAATAATGGGCATTTCAGGTATCGGCAAAAGCACGCTTTTAAAGCTTCTTTTGGGTGTATTTAATCTTAATTTTGGTAAAATTTATCTTGATACAAACAACGGTAAAATCCCTATTGACAAAAATACACGAAAGCTTTTCTCTTATGTTCCGCAGGGCAATATGCTTATATCGGGAACAATTAAGGACAATATTACTTTTATTAATCCCGATGCAAGCGACGCTGAAATTGAAGAAGCAATAAGAATAAGCTGCGCTAAGCAGTTTATTGACGAACTTCCGTTGGGACTTGAAACCGTAATAGGTGAAAAAGGCTTAGGTCTTTCCGAAGGGCAGGTACAGCGCCTTGCGATTGCAAGAAGTTTGCTTGCCGATTCTCCGATTTTGCTTCTCGACGAGGCTACCTCCGCTCTTGACGAAAAGACGGAAAAGGAATTTTTAACTAATCTTAAAGCGCTTGATAATGTTACTTGCATTATTGTTTCTCATAAGAAAGCTGCGCTTGATATTTGTAATAAAACCATTCAAATCAAAAACGGTAAAATTATAAGTGAGGGGTAAATATGTTGCTAACTAAATGGGGCAAAAGTCTTGATAAAAATAATCCTCTTAGCGAATATCCAAGGCCGCAGTTCGTTCGTGACAGCTATATAAGTCTTAACGGAATGTGGAAATGTGCTTTTTACGGTATGCCTGATTGTGACGACGAAATGTTTAGGTACGATATTTGCGTGCCTTTTTCGCCTGAGTCTTATCTTTCGGGTGTTCACAGAACGCTTGAACCCGGTGAATTTTTGATTTATAAGAGAAAATTTGAAATTCCAAAAGGCTTTAATAAGGGCAGAGTGTTTATCAATTTCGGTGCAGTTGACCAAATCGCAACAGTTTTTATTAACGGCGCAGAGGTTGCAACTCATAAAGGCGGATATACACCGTTTAAATTTGAAATAACCGATTATATTAAAGACGGTGAAAATGAAATAAGAGTAGTTTGCCTTGATTTTTCAGATACTAACGAATTTTCACGAGGCAAGCAGAAAATTAAGCGTGGCGGTATTTGGTACACTTGTCAAAGCGGTATTTGGCAAAGCGTTTGGCTTGAATCAACCCCTAAAAAATTTCTTGAAAAGGTTAAAATTACACCCGACTATGATAATTCAAACGTATCGTTTGAATATTTCGGAACAAATGACGTCGAGGTGTCAATCTTTGACGGCGATAGATTAATAGCCAAAACAAAGGATACATGCGTATCAATCCCCGATTTTAAATCGTGGTCACCCGAATCTCCGTTTTTATATAATGTTGAATTTTCAGCTTGCGGAGAAACGATAAAATCATATTTCGGTATGCGTAAATTTTCAGTCGGCACAGATAAAGACGGTATCAAAAGGCTGTTTTTGAATAATAAGCCGTATTTCCATAACGGGCTTCTTGATCAAGGCTATTATCCCGACGGTCTTTTAACTCCTCCGTCGAATGAGGCAATGAAATTTGATATTGAATACGTTAAATCGGCAGGATTTAATATGCTTCGAAAGCACATTAAGGTTGAACCGCTTTTATGGTATCATTATTGCGATGTTAACGGCATTATTGTTTGGCAGGATATGATAAACGGCGGCGGCAAATACGGTCTTGAAATATCCGTTATTCCGTTTGTTAATATCACGCTTAACGATAATAATTATTCTACTTTTCACAGAACAGATAAAGAAGGCAGAGTTTTATATTATCAGGAGCTTGAAGAAATTGTTGATACTCTTTATAACTGCCCTTGTATAGCATTGTGGGTTCCGTTTAACGAGGGCTGGGGTCAGTTTGACAGCAAAAAGGCTTATGACAAGCTTAAATCTCTCGATAAAACTCGTATTGTTGACTCGGCTTCGGGCTGGCACGATATGGGCAAGAGCGACGTTATTTCAAAGCATATCTATTTTACACCTATTAAGGTTAAAAAGGGCAATCGTGCTTATGTTCTTTCGGAATTCGGTGGGCTCGGTCTTAAACTTAAGGGCCACACCTTTAATAATAAAATGTTTGGTTATAAAGTCTTTTTCAGCCGTGAGTCCTTGACTGAGGCTTATAAAAGACTGTTTACAAAAACTATCATTCCTCAAATTAAGGACGGCTTGAGCGCTACTGTTTATACTCAGGTTACAGATGTTGAGGATGAACTTAACGGTCTTTTAACGTATGACCGTGAGGTTGAAAAGGTAGATTTTGAAACATTAAAAAAGATAAATGAAAGGGTTAAATTAAATGACTAAGGCAACTATTAAAACAAATAAAGGTGATATGAAGTTTAATCTTTATGATGACCTTGCACCTAAGACTGTTGAAAATTTTGTTACACACGCAAAAAACGGATATTATGACGGTCTTATTTTCCACCGTGTTATTAAGGATTTTATGATTCAGGGCGGCGACCCGACAGGCACGGGCTGCGGCGGCGAGTCAATTTGGGGCACTCCTTTTCAAGATGAATTTAATCTTGATGCAAGAAATTATTACGGTGCTCTTTCTATGGCAAACAGCGGCCCTAACACAAACGGCTCTCAGTTTTTCATTGTTCAGGCTAAGGAAGTTCCAAACACGCTTATTGAACAAATGGAAGAACTTAAGGATAACGGATATCCGCAGCAGGTAATTGATAAATATAAAGAGGTCGGCGGTACTCCGTGGCTTGATTTTCACCACACGGTATTCGGCGAAATAACAGACGGAACTGACGTTTTAGAGGATATTGCTTCAACTCGTACAGGTATGGGTGACAAACCTGTTTATGATGTTGTTATTGAAACAATTGAAATAGAAGAGTGATTTTGACAAATTTACCCCTTCTCATTGATTATAATTAATCATAGAGAGGGGGTATTTTTTGGTTATATATGTTGACGTTTTATTTGTAGTCAATTTTTTTATTACTTATTTGCTCCTCATTTCCACATCCTTTTTTGCAAAATCGGAGATTAAGCAATACCGTGCTGTATTTGCTTCCGTTTTGGGCGGTTTGTATTCTCTTGTTATTATTTTCGATAAACTGAATTTTCTTTTATCGGCAATCGGTAAAGTTTTTGCTTCACTGCTTATTGTTTTTGTCGCTTTTGGCTTTATAAGGGTATGGACTTATTTTAAAAATTTTATCATATTTTATTTTTCAAACGTTCTTTTTCTCGGTGTGATATCTGCAATTTGTATGTTCTTTTCGCCTAAGGGTATGACGGTTAAAAACTCAAACGTTTATTTTGATATTTCAGCCACCCAACTTCTTGTAAGTGCTTTTTGCGCCTATTTGGTTACATATATTATTATAAAAATTACAAATCGAACGCTTGCAAAAGGGGAAATATATTCTTTAAGTATATTTGTTGATAATAATGAATACAAGTTTTATGCTTTTGCCGACAGTGGAAATAAGCTTCGAGAACCGTTTTCCGATTATCCGGTTATAATAGTTGACAAATCAAAAATGCCTGAAAAATGCGAGCGCCTAATTCCGTGCCAAACGGTGTCGGGACAGGGAATGTTAAAAGCGTTTAAGCCGGATAAAATTATAATTTCAAACGGCAAAAATAAAATTGAAATAACAAAGGTTTACGTTGCGTTGTCAGATGTTAATTCAAAAAAATTCTCGGCTGTTTTATCTAATGAATTGATTAATATTTAAGGTGATTATATGTTGAATTTAATTAAAAAACTATTTTTAAAGTTGTTTAAAAAGCAAAAATGCTTCTATATTAACGGGCCGGAAACTCTGCCGCCTCCGCTTTCAAAAGAGGAGGAACAGAAAATAATGGACGAACTTCAAAACGGAATTGAGGATAACAGAGAACTTTTGATAATACATAATTTACGTTTGGTGGTTTATATTGCAAAAAAATTCGAAAACAAAACCACCTCGACCGAGGATTTGGTCTCTATCGGCACAATCGGTCTAATGAAAGCCGTCAAAACCTTTAATCCCGAAAAGAATATCAAGCTTGCCACTTATGCCTCACGTTGCATAGAAAATGAAATCCTTATGCATTTAAGAAAAGTTAATAATATAAAAAGCGAAATGTCTTTTGATGAACCTTTGTCTGTTGACTGGGACGGCAACGAACTTACACTTCGTGACGTTTTGGGAACGGACCCTAACGATGTGTTTGAAGAAATCGAGTATGATGATGAGAAAAGGCTTCTTCGTCAAACGGTTGCCGCCCTGCCTGAAAAGGAACGTAATCTTATGACGCTTCGCTTTGGATTAGACGGAAACGAAAGCTTAACTCAAAAGCAGCTTGCCGACAAAATGGGTATTTCTCAATCGTATATCAGCCGTCTTGAAAAAAGAATACTTCAAAAAATAAAAAATGAATTGAAGCGCTTGTCCGCTTAAGCATCAATCTAAATACCAAATAATTCTCTTTCGCATAGTATAAAATGTAAAATAATTTATAATGTGAAAGAGGATTTTTTTATGACTTTATATATAAAGGTAGGCTCGATTACGAATGCTCAACGTTCTCAACGCTCGCTTAGGCAAAAAGGATATAAATCAATAATCAAAAAGCTTGAAAATCCGTCACCTCAAGACGGTTGCGGGTATATGGTTGTTGTAAACACTTATACAGAAGAGCCAATTTCGATTTTAATTAAAGAAGGTATACAGATTAGGGGAGTGGAACGAAAATGATTTATCTTGATAACAGTGCCACTACCAATCCTAAGCCGCAAGCAGTTAAAAATGCAGTAATAAGGGCAATGAATTATTATAGCTTTAACAGCGGCAGAGGCGGATATAAAGAAAGTGTAAACACTTCTGATATGATTTTTTCCTGCCGTGAAAAGCTTTCCGAAATGTTCGGCTTTTTGTCGGAAAATATTGCCTTTACACCAAATTGCACCACGGCAATTAATTTTGCAATAAAAGGAATTTTAAAGCCCGGTGACCATATAATCATATCTAATCTTGAGCATAATGCCGTTGCACGTCCTGTTTATGCGCTTTTTAAAAATGGAATTATTGATTACGATATAGCTGATTTTTCTTTTGATAAAGAACAAACAATAAATAAATTTAAAAAACTTATTAAACCTAATACAAAGGCAATTGTTTGTACGCACGCTTCAAATGTATTTGGCTGTGTTTTCCCTATTAAAGAGATAGGCAAGCTTGCACACGAAAACGGAATAATATTTATTGTTGATGCGGCACAATCCGCCGGAATTTTGGATATTGATTGCAAAAGTGATAATATTGATATCCTTTGCGCACCGGGTCATAAAGGACTTTATGCTCCAATGGGTATAGGATTTATTGCTCTTAGAGATAATGTTGAGATAGGTACAATTATTGAGGGCGGAACAGGTTCAAATTCAATGAAACTTGCTCAACCTGATAATATGCCTGAAAGGTTAGAATCGGGAACGCTTAATAATGTCGGTATTATAGGGCTTTGCGCAGGTATTGATTTTGTGGTAGGCAAAAGTGTTTCAAGTATATATAAACATGAAAAAAATTTAATGAAATATATTTACGGCGAACTTGCGAAAAATAATAATGTTACGTTATATACTCCAAGCTTTAATGATGCTTTTCTTGCGCCGATACTGTCGTTTAACTATAAAGATTATCCGTCGGAAAAAACAGCATCTTTTTTGGCTGATAAGAACATTGCATGCCGTGCAGGCTTTCATTGTTCAAAGCTTGCTCATACTGCATTTGGTACTGACAACAGAGGAACTGTACGTATAAGCCCAAGTGTATTTACTAAATACAGCGAGTGTGAAAAATTTATTAATATCTTAAAAAAACTTTGAAAAACTCAAAAAAACTAAAATAATTACTTTATTTATTAAACTGCGTGTGATAAAATATAAATAACAGTAATTAATAAACAAGGAAGTCAGTTTATGATAGTTAAAATAACAGATACATTTAATAAAATTTTGAGTGTATTTTCAACATTCGGAATATCGGATGCATTAGATATTATTTTGGTTGCCGTGATTATATATATTTGTGTTCGTATTATAAGAGAAACAAGGGCTATGCAACTTGCAAAAGGATTTATTTTTATTGCTATAGTTTATGGCATAGTAACTCTTCTTGATATGGAGGCATCAAGCTTTATTTTTAAAGCGATTTTCTCCAATATTTTGATAATTCTTGTAATTCTTTTCGGTCCTGAGGTACGTAATATTCTTGAACAAATCGGCAAGGGCACAACAGCTAAGAGTCTTAAGTCTCTTATCCATCCGGGTGTTGCTGTCGACATTGCAGAAATATCAAATTGTATTGAATGTGTATGCAAAGCATGTGCCAATATGAGCGACCAAAGAGTAGGCGCACTTATTTGTTTTGAAAACGATACTCTTTTGGGCAATGTTATTAAATCGGGTACGGTTCTTAATGCAAAGGCCTCAAGAGAACTTGTTGAAAATATTTTTTATCCAAAATCACCGCTTCATGACGGTGCTATGGTAATTCGTGACGGTAAGATTTATGCAGCAGGCTGCATTTTGCCGCTTACAAAAAAGACTGTTTCGTCTGCACTCGGCACAAGGCACAGAGCCGGAATAGGTCTTACTGAGGAAAGCGATGCTTTGGCTGTTATCGTCAGCGAGGAAACAGGTGCTATTTCGGTTGCAAAGGGCGGTATTCTTCAGCGTGATGTTTCTTACGGCGATTTAAGAGATATTTTAACAACAGAATTTGTTCCGTCAGGCTCCTCCGATGATGATAAAATCATTACCAAGCTTGTAAGGAGGATTAAAAAATAATGGCTGATAAAAATAAAAAAAAGAAGTTTTCATTAAAAAAGCTTATTTATAATGATAAATATCTTATTGTTTTTTCTATTATTGCGGCAGTTATTGTTTGGGTTTCAACTTCGATGAGCCTGTCACCTGAAACTACTAAGACAATTACTGTTGCTGTTAATGTTGATTTCAGCGATTCTGCTGCGGACCAACTTGGCATTAAGTGCTACGGCGACAGTAAAATTGATGTTGATGTTACTGTTAAGTGTAAAAAATATCTTGCAAGGGATATTACAGCCGATGACCTTAAGGTTCAGCTTCAAACTAATTCAGTCACTTCAAAAGGTAATTATGATGTTCCTATTAATGTAACTTCGGTGTCTGAAAATGCGGATTTTACAATTTCATCTTATTATCCTACAACATATAAGGCATATTTTGACGTCGAGGACGAAAAAACACTTGATATAAATTTGAATTATGAAAATAAAGATTTTATTGCAGACGGTTATGTGATGGGTGAAGCTCTTTTAAGTGAAAAAGTTGCAAAAATCAGCGGTCCTAAATCATACGTTTCAAAGGTAAAAAGTCTTGTAGCAAATGTCGATATCGAAAATAAACTTAAATCGACACAGTCTGTTGATATTATGCCTACTCCTATTGATTCAAGCGGAAATACAGTCGATTATATTTCTGTTGATACCGAGGCTGAAAATCTTACACTTACCATTCCTGTTTTAAAAGAAATGACTCTTAATGTTACAAGTTCTTTTACAGGAAAACCCGACAATGTTGACACAAGTAAATTTAATGTTTCATATAGTGTAGATAAGGTTTCAGCCGCCGCTTTGGCTGATTCGGGAATTAAAGAGGCAAATATCGGTAATATTGATTTTTCTCAGCTTAATGTAGGCAAGAATACTATTAAGTTTGACGTAACTCATCTTGACGCAATTATGATTCTTGACGATACTAAGGAAATTACCGTTACGGTTACTGTTCCGTCAAGCTTTAAAACCAAAGCTGTTTCGTTTGATAAAAATTCAGTTACCGTTGCCAATGTTCCCGATGGATACAAGGCAAACGTAATTTCTGTTAATGCAAACCAGCTTACTCTTGTCGGCTCTCAGTCGAGCCTTAATAACGATAAAATAGGGGTCGGTTTGGTTGTCGATTTGGCGTCTTATAAAAGTGAGGATTTGTCAGAGGGCAGGGATTATTACGATATCACCGCCAATATTGAAAATTCCACGGGCTGTTGGGTTTACGGCAGCTATAAGGCTCAGGTTGAGCTTGTTAAAAAGTAAATAAAAATAAGTAACCCCCTGCATGGCTGTCCACGCAGGGGGTGTTTGTTTTAGAATGATTATAATATTTCATCAGAATCATTACTTTTAAAGCTTACAACTTCTCTTAATTTTACATTGCCGTTTTCATCATTAGCAATTAAATATCCTTGCGATGCTTCGTTTAATTTCAGAGGTATCAAAAACGAATAATTATTTCCTGATTTTTTTATTAAATAGGCGGTACATATATTATCTTTTGTTTTAAACTTAAAAGATGAATCTTCAATAAAAGCGTCTATATTACAGTTAATTACTGTGCTGGTCGTTCCGAATTGCGCAAAATTAAATGTCATTTCCTCGTTTGCTGTTTCTATATTTTTATGCTTCGCAATGTTTCCTTTAATGAAAAATTCTTTTGTGTTTAAATCATTATATGACACATAATATTTGTTTTGTTTGTCATATTTAAAGGAATTAAAAACTACGAGAGCAAAGTTGGTTTTTTCTCCGATAATTGCTTCTAATTCTTTGCTATTATAAATAATATCAGCTCTTTTTTTGTAGCTTTTTGAATTTATATAAAAAGAATTTAGATTAAAATCAGTTGATGATTTGCTTTTTTCAGATGTAACAGAAATATATAGTCTGTTTCCGTCAAAGTAATAACTATTCAAATTTAGCTCTTTATTTGAAAATTGAATATTACTCTCAATCAAAAGATTTTCAGATATTACAGTTTGGGCGGCAAGATCTACGCTTTCAACATTTTTTGCCGGTGAAGTATCAACTTGATTTTTTAAATGCAACGCAGATGCCAATAATGAACATATTAATATGGTAACTAATATTGCACTAAAAGTAATTGCTTTTTTATTCATGAAATGTACCTCGTTAAATTGTTATCAAATCAGTAAAGCTTAGTAGGTTGCCGACAATTGCACCATTAGCATCAGTTATGGATATAACATCGCCCATTTGATTTGTTATATAGAAATATTGAGTGCCGTTCCAAACAAAGCCGAGCGGTGTTCCGTTTACTGCGGTTAGTTCGTCTTTCCACTCGTTAGCATAATCGAAAACTGTGCTAACGAGTGTTTTTATAATTGGGTACACTGTTATATTTATGCAAAGTAAATTTATTTCTTATAAGTTGCAAAAACAATTGTGCATAATATCATTGCAAATCCGCAAATAAACATTACTGTCGGGTTAATTACTTTTTTTATGGCACAATAAAATGAGATAAAGCAAACAATTATTGTAAATATAACTGCTAAAATAAATATCCAATGCTTATTAAGCATGCAACCACCTCTCGTATACTTTAAATGTGCCTTTTTCTATTCCTTTAGTGTATAATCTTAAAGTAAGATTGCAACCTTTATTATGTGCACTAAGACGAGTTGATACCAATCCCACATACCCACTGGCTATTGAAGCTGCAGCTGCTAATGCTCCTGCTGCAATAGTCAAAGCACTCGTGCCGCCTCCAGATAATAAAGAACAAATCGAAGTTACAACAGTTATAGCTGTTGCTGCACCAGCGACCAAATTCAATATGTTGCAAATAGTGTCAAGATTGTTACATACTGTTGAAATTTTATATTTTGCAATTTGAAAATCAACATACGATGACAACACGTACTTTTTAATGAATTTTAAGTATTTATTGAAAACTTGAACGATTTTGGATTTGGCTTGGGAAACTGTATATTTTTTTGCGGCTAATCCATTAATATCAAGACTATTAATTGGTTCATTATTACAATAAGCAAAAAGGTTAATTCCAGCAAAATCTTCTTTTGAGTTCTGTGGTATGTTATATACATCCGCATTAATAAACCTGCAAATGTCAGGGTCATAGTAGCGTGATTGGAGATAGTAATATCCTGTTTCAGAATCGAGATAATAACCACGATAGCGAATAGGGTTGATATTGGCAATGTCATTTGCAAACTTTTCGTCTGCAATCATTGGCTGAAGGAAATTACATTTACCCCAAGGGTCATAATCATATTGAACAATCTCATTGCCTTGTGCATCGGTTATGGATATAACATCACCCGTTTGGTTTGTTAAATACAAATATTGAGTGCCGTTCCAAACAAAACCTAAAGGTGTACCGTTACTGTCATACTGAAAATAAAGAGTATCTGTACCGTCAGTTTGAGAAAGAATAACTCCGTCCTTAGTATTATAGTAAGTGGTTTTACCCTTTACAGTCTTTGATGTTCTGATACCGTTTTCATCATAAGTATAACTGTATTTGTTGTTTCCGTCAACTATACTTTCAAGATTTCTGCCGGTATTCCAAGTGAATGACTTATCACCGTAAGTGAGAACATTTCCGTTTTCGTCATAAGTAAGCGGAGTGCCGTTTACTGCGGTCAATTCGTCTTTCCACTCATCATTGGAATATGAGAAAGTTTTTGAAGTTAATACAGTTTTATTATCAAGATTGTCAAGCGTATGATTTTCGTCATTATATTTATATTTGTCAACCTTTAAAATGTTGCCTCGGCTGTCATAAGAGAAAGTTGAAGTGCAATCGTCTAAATAATTATCAGCATAAATTAACTGACCGTTTTTGTCATACTTGTAATAATCATCAATACCGTAATATCCTGTTGCGGTAATTCTGTTTTGGCTGTCATATTCATGCTCAACAGTTATATATTCTCTTTTGGAATATTCTAACTTTTTGACAGTAACATTTGAATTATCATCATAAGTATAATTAGATTTTAACGATGTTTCACCATTAAAATTAACAGAATCGGAAACAGTCTGCGATTTATCATTAGACTTTGCAGAAAAAGTGAGAGAATTATCGCCGTATTGATACGATATTGAATCATTCTTAGTTGTATAAGAATAAGTATCGCCGAAATGGGATTCGGTTACATCGGTTTTAGCCTCAATGCCGTTTTCTTCGTTTGCTTCGGTTACGTCCTCTGTATATGACTGAACAAGGGTATCGTCAGAAAGCCTATAAACCTCAACGCTGTTATTTTCACCGTAAATATACTTTAATCCTGTGTCGTGATTTACTTTCTTTGTAAGTTCATTATCAGTATTGTATGAATAGGTTACATAAGGTGATGTATCATCATTGTGGTACTGCCTTGCGAGGTTACCGTTGTCGTCGTATTCATAACGGACACTATCGCCGTTTGCATAGCTTTCCGATAATAATTTATTCTCATCGTTATAAGAATATGAAACCTTGGTTTTGCCCGAAATCTTAACGCTTTCAAGCTCGCCGTGAGGAATGTAGTTGAACTCATAAATGTCAAACTTTTCCTGAATTTTCGCACCGACATCGTTATATTTATACGTTGTGGTTACGTCAAGGCGGTTGATTTCACGGTCGAGATTACCTGTTACTTTATTATAGAAATATCTGTGACCTACATTAGCGTCTGAATATGTATTTTCACTCGGCAAACCATCCTTTGTACTATCATAATCCTCAGGAGCAATTTCCTGAATCATTATACCTTCATTATCATAAAGAATACGGGTGGTTTCGCCGTTTTGAGTTATGCGAAGTGTTCTGCCTGCTTTATCATAAACATATGTAGCAGAGTCACCCTCACTTTGAGTGGTGAGAAGATTTCCCATATCGTCATATGTGTATGTAGTAACGGTAGTTTTTGCTTTATCATTTTCAAGTATAACATTTGTTTCCTTAGTTACATTACCTGTTATATCATATTCATACGATCCAGACGAGCCGTCGCTGTTCTCTTCTTTTGTTACTCTGCCTTTATTGTCATAAGTATATGTTGTAGTGTCAAAGCAGGTCAAGCTTGAATCATAAAGTTCAGGTGCTGTGTCTGTATAATCTTCTTTAAGAGTTGCATAAACAAGATTATTACCTTTGGCGTCATAAGTATAATAAGTATAGTAACTGCCAATTTGTTCCCGTAACATTCTGTTGTTTGAATCATATGTGTAATAGGTATCACTTTCTGTATTTCCTGTAACATAAGACAAAATATTACCCTTTGAGTCATAGGTATATGTTGTCGTTTCATCTCCTGATTTTTCAGTTTTAACTCTGTAATTGGAATCGTAAGTATACTCTGTTTTAGTGCCTGATTCATCAGTATATTCAACAGGGAGAAAAGCATCATTATATACGGTCTTTGTTGTTTCGCCGCTTGATGTAAGAGTAGTATAATTCATACTGGCATCATTATAGGTGTACTTTATCCAAGAACCGTTTTTATATGTGATTTGCTTTAATCTACCGTTTGAATAATACTCAATCTTGTTATCATTACTTTTAACAAGAGTGAAATCGGTTGTATTATTAGTATATTCATATTTGCCTAAGATTACGCCTGCTTGGTCTTTAATCTCAATATATTTGTCTTGTTTAGTTGTATATTTGAGTTTGTTACCGTTAGGGTCTGTAATTTCTTTTTGGCTGTAATACTTAACGTCACTTCCGTCAGGTGCATTAATTGCCTGATAATCGGACAAGCTGAATTTTCTTCCGCTTGCGTCAGAAATTGAAATTTCATTGCTGTTTGTAGTTCTGTTAAGATTAAGCTTATTGCCGTTGTTATCCTCAATAGCACTGAGATATGCAACACTGTTTAATACCTTGATTGCAAAATAATATTTATATGTTCCGTCATCGAAGATATAATTATTATTTGTTTTAGTCAAGGTATATCCGTTAAGCTCGTCAACATAAGTTGTTGAATCTTTTCTAATCATAGGATATTTTGAGCCGTCAGGGAGAGTAACCTCAAGTCTGCTGTCGGTAACAAGAACTTTACTGTGGATTGATTCAAACCAATTTTTATCGGCACTGTTATATATTCTTGTATAGCCGAAATCAATTCCGTTATATGAAAATGAAAAATCAGTATTGCTTTCGGTATACACGCCGAGAGCTTTATTGGTGTTGGATAAGTTATAATATGCAATCTTTCCCGTTTCGCCGATTCGTGTATAAACTTTAGTGGTTTTATGAGCAGGAATAGCAAACGGTACGGAATAGTTTGTCCACTTTCCGTTTTCGCCTATTTTATACTGTAACTTTGTTTTGTTGGAATAATTTACTCTGTAAAGACCGATAAGCTCGCCATGTCTGTAGTACAAAGGAACAGGGTTAAGAGTTGCAGCATTAGCCGTAAGCATGGATTTTAAATCAACATAATCGGATAAAAGTACATTTGAAAATGTCATTGTAACAAATGTGCCAAAACCGATTATCACTGCAAGAATTACGCTTAATATGCGCTTCCATAATTTCGTTTTGTATAAATTATTTTCCATAGTTTTCTCCTTTCTTCAAAAACAATTGTTTTAATAACCACTTATTTGTACTTATAAACGACTACGGTTTCTTTACCTGCCGTAAATGTAACCTTCAATCTGTATTTACATAAAACATTGATATTTCTTGATTCGGACATAGCCAAAAGAGTTCCCGTTTTACTGCTTGTCCATGTTTCAACAGTTTCGTAGCTTTTCGACTTTTCTTTCTGCAACTCCATTTTGATTTTTAAAGGTACAGAATTATTAGCATATAATTTTGCTTTACATTCGGCTCTTATTCCTGATATTTCAAATTTTTCAGAATGATTTGATAAATTTACGAATAGAGGAGCAACTTCATTATCGTAATTAACAGCTGCATCAGCTACAGCTACATTACCGAATACCATTAAAAATGATAAAACAATCAGAACAAATTGTTTTATACTCTTATTTTGATTTGTCACAATACACACCTCCTTTCCGATTAATCCCCTCATTATACATAATCCCTAAATAATTCCATTTTTGTGATAAAAAAATAAAAAAGAGCCGAAGTTTCGGCTCTTTTCACAAATCATCATTCTACATTTTGTGCAATTTGCACAAGCTCATCTTTTTCTATATTTCCTGATATTATGTAAATGTAATTTCCGTCATTAAAAATTATTCCTTTTCCATTATTATTTGACCTATAATATACAGCATCAATACCGTTAATCTTGATGTTTTCAGGTTCGTAATTTTCCGTATCAAATCCTACGCTTCCTGTTAATTCAAGTTTTTCAACAACAAAATTTTTGTCGCCTTTTACATATTGGACTGTATCTCCGTAATCATCGCTTTTTTCAAATCCCGCAGGAATGTAATTTACATTTAAAGATGTCACGCTTTTGGAATTTTTCTTATCAACAACATTATATTCCGAATGGTTAGAAAATTTATCGACGATATATTCTCTGCTTGGCGGAATGGCAAATACTGTTGTTGCAATTGCAAGCAAAACAGCGGCAATAATTAAAACCTTGATTGTACATTTTGAAAATTTGATTTTCTTATCTTGCTTGCCGTAAATTATATCATTTATTATTTTGTTATGCTTTTTGCTGAACTTATGCTTTGGCAAATCTGTAGGGAAAGAGTCAACCCAATTTTCAGCCGAAAGCCATAAAGCCTCTTCAAATTCTGACATTTTATTATTTCCTTTCTTCTAATATTTTCTTTAATTTGTTTCTTGCGTATTCTAATTTTTTCCGCACATAGGAATCTTTAACATTATAAAGCTCTGCTATTTCTTTGCTTTTATAGTTATACAAATATTTCAAATGAAAGAATACTTTGCTTTCTTCTTCTAATGCATTATCAACAATTGCTAAAAGTTCAATTCTTCCAAAGCTTTCATAATATTTTAAATCTGCCGTTTCATTATCACCGTTGAATTCAATAAATTCTGCTTTTTGAGAAGCATTATAAGTATCTATTGCAAACCCTGTTATAATTGTAGATAAATAAATCTTTGTTTTATTTGAATTTATTTCACCTATTTTATCAAAATGCTTTGCTACATATAAAAAGGTTTCCTGAACGCATTCTTCCGCATCTTCAATGCAGTTTGTTTTTTTGAGTGCTATCCAATATAATAGGTCGCTATATGTATCATAAAGCTTAATGAATTTATTTTTTTCATTTTGAGTATCCAGCAAATTTAAAAAAAGTCCTACCATATATACATAATCCCTTAAAATTCCGTTTTTGTGATAAAAAGTTTTAATTTTATTAAAAAACATTAGAACTATTTTGTCAAGAGCCTTTGCCCGAAAGCATAAAAATATAACCAAAATGCATATTTTTCTTTTGTTATGCTATTGTTAAATAATTTTAATTTTATGTTAAATTGATAATAAGCAATATTTACCTGATTTTTACTCATTTTTTACTCTACCTTGATTATATTTTAATCGACGTGTTTTATACTTTAGTCAACGATTTGGGAAAGGAGAGATAAATATGAGCGAAAAGATTAAAACGGTTTTATCATCAGTTCTTGCAATTTCACTTGTTGTATCTGTTATGACTGTTTCAGGTTATGCTTGCTTTGCAGGCGCAAAAAATGATGATATTCCTTCAATTTAATATTCAACCTCTGAAAATTGATATACCGTAAGCGGCTTTTGCCTTTGTTTGCGGTTTTCGCTTTATTTTGATTAGTATTATGAAACAAATTAATGACTCGCAAATTGTATATACAGACGAAGCAATAACAGTAGAAAACAAAAACACATTTAAAGAAAATATAACTGAATTCGTTAATAAACACGCAGAAATTTGGAAATTTATAAAATTTACATTTACAGGCGCTTCAACCTCGGTTTTGGAGCTTGCGGTCTTTTGGCTTTTGCAATATGTGATTTTTAAATCGCTTAATGAGGTTCCGGTAACAGATAATCAAGTTCTTTCGTTCTTAGGCATTGAATATAAGGGCTATATGTATTCCTATTTCATTTCTGCGGTAATCGGCTATGCCGCCGCTTATGTTATGAACAGAAAGCTTACCTTTAAGGCAGACGCTAACCCTGTTCTTTCGACAATTCTTTATATAATAATGGTTGTTTGCACAATTGCCTTTAACACTTGGTTTGGCTCATTCCTCGGCACTCTTATTAAAAACAGCGGTCACGACAGCGTATTTATTGTTCTTTTAACAAAGCTTGTTGTTATGACGGTTCCTACTCTTTGGACGTATCCTTTAAATCGTTTTGTAATTCACAGAAAGAAAAAGGCTTGATTTTGAGTAGCAATATTTAATATAATTAATTTATAATATATTTTTGGTTGGGAAAATAATATGAGCTATAAGCTATTTGCGTGTGACCTTGACGGCACGCTTCTTGATGATAATTCAAATGTGTCTAAAGATAATTTTGACGCAATTGAACAAATGACAAAAGACGGTATTGAATTTGCACTTTGCACAGGCAGAACTTTCTATGAAATACCTCAGTCTTTACGTGATTTTCAAAGCATAAGATATATAATCTACTCCGACGGTTCTGTTATATTTGATAAAAAGAAAAATAAGAACGTGTATGAGCATTATATTGATATGCAAACTTTAATCAGGCTTTATAATCTTTTGTCATCGTATGACACAATGATTGAATTTTATGAAAACAAAGAGCCAAAGACCGATAAGTCAAAGCTTAATATAAATTCATATCATTATTATAAAATTGATGAAAATTATATTGACGTAATTGATAAAACAAGAATAGGTATTGATGATTTATCAAGTGCGGTTGATTTATTTGATAAAACAGAATTATTAAATGTATTTTTTAAAAATTTGGATGAAAGAAAAAATTGCTTTGAAAAATTAAAGCATTTTGATAATATTATTTTTACTACCTCAATGACTAATAATATTGAAATTACAGCCGAAAACGTATCAAAAGGCTCGGCACTTTCAAAACTCGGCGAGTTAATCGGTGCCAAAAGCAATGAAATAATTGCAGCAGGGGACAGTAAAAATGATTTGCCTATGTTTGAATTTGCAGGCTTGCCCATAGCAGCAGGAAATGCAAGCGATGAAATCAAGTCGATTACCAAGAATATCGCTTGCTCAAATAATGAGTCGATAGTTAAGTACATATATGATAAGTATATTAAATAAGAGGAGAAAAATGGAAGGGAAAATACATTTTTTAAATACGGGACACAGCGATTGCATTATTCTTGAAAGTAATGGAAAAATTGCAATGATAGATTCTGCAGAGGATACTGATTTTCCTAAGGATAAGCCTCATCTTAATTTAAAAGGATACGAGGATATAGTTGTTAAATATTTGTTAGATAATTTTAGTGATGAGAACGGAAATGTTAATATTGAGTTTGTTTTAGGCACTCATTGCCATTCAGACCATATCGGCGGATTTGATACTGTTATCAATCACCCGAATATTTTTGTTAAAACAGCTTATTTAAAGCCTTACAATGAGCAAAATATTTGCCGCTTTGAGCGTGTCAGATGGGATAATACAGAAGTATATAATCAAATGCTTGACGCAATTAAAAAGAATAATGTTGAGCTTGTTGAGGAATTTGATGAAATAAAAACCACTCTCGGTGACTTTAATATTGAGTTTTTCAACGGCAAGAACAGAGAACGAAAAATCAAATTCGGCGAAAATGTAAACAGTGTCGGAACTCTCGTAACAATCGGTAAATCAAGAGCCTTTCTTGCAGGCGATATTAATTATAAAGCAGGTGACGAAAAGCGTATTGCCGATAAAATCGGAAATGTTGATTTGCTCAAGGTCGGTCATCACGGCTATTTATATTCAACTTCATTTTATTGGGTAAAGAAATTAATGCCTAAAATTGCGATTTTCTGCAATGAAATGAAAGGCGTTTATCCCGACGTTAAATATAAACTTAAAAACATTTCTCATTCAAAGCTTTATGCTACAATGAATTCAAACGGCATTATTGTTTGTTTCGACGGCGAAAATATCATTGTTAAAGAAAATATTATGTAGCCCAACCTCCGTGTAATGCTACTATTACACGTTATTACACAAAAAGTCTTGAGTTTAACTTTTGTTTTACTCAAGACTTTTGCTTTGCTCAAAAATAATTAAAAGGAGCGATTTAGTCGGGAATTATGATATAAAATATGATTTTTGATATACGGTTTTAAAAATTCTGTTATTATATAGATGAAAGATGCACTTTCTAAACAAAATATAAAATAAATTGTAAAAATGCACAAAAATTATATTGATAAGATGAAATTTTTATAGTATAATAGATGCGTTATTAATTCGAAGGGAGCGTTTTTGTGTATGAGATACCCACAAATCGTTAAAAAAATGTCGCTTGAGCAGAAGGCTGCTTTTGTTTCAGGTTATGACTATTGGCATCTTGAGGAAGCGCCTGAGCTTGGTCTTCCTAAAATTATGATTACCGACGGACCTCACGGTTTACGTAAGGCTAAGGGCAAGGATTATGTTCCGGCTGAGGGTGAAGAAAAGAAAGGCGGAATTGGGCTTGGTAACTCTGTTCCTGCTACCTGTTTCCCACCGGCTGCCACTTCATCTTGTTCTTGGGATGAAGACCTCTTAAAACAAGAGGGTGAGGCAATGGGTCAAGAATGTTTAAAGGAAAAGGTTTCTACTATTTTGGGACCAGGTACTAATATTAAGCGTTCGCCTGTTTGCGGCCGTAATTTTGAATATTTCAGTGAGGACCCTTATCTTGCAGGTAAGTGTTCGGCAAGTGTTATTAACGGCGTTCAATCAAAGGGCGTAGGTACATCACTTAAGCACTTTGCTTGTAACTCTCAAGAAGCATTTCGTATGGTTCTCAATGAAGTTATTGATGAAAGAACTATGCGTGAAATTTATCTTCCTGCATTTGAAATTGCTGTTAAAGAGGCTCAACCGTGGACTGTAATGAATTCTTATAACAGAATCAACGGCGTTTATGCTTCTGAAAATAAGCATCTTCAGCAAGAAATTCTCCGTGACGAGTGGGGATTTGAAGGCTTAATTGTTACAGACTGGGGCGCATCTGTTGACAGAATCCCCGGACTTAAGAACGGTACTGACCTTGAAATGCCGAGTTCCGGAACACTTAATCAGCATAGAATCATTGCTGCTGTTAAGAACGGTGAACTTGATGAAGCCGTTCTTGACGAAAGAGTTGACAATGTTGTTAATCTTATTATGAAATCAAAGCCTGCTCTTGAAAAGGAGCATACATTTGACCCTAAGGCGCACCACGCAATTGCGCAGAAGGTTGCCGAAGGCTCAATGGTACTTCTTAAAAATGACGATAAAATTCTTCCTCTTAAGAAAGGACAGAAGGTTGCAGTTATCGGCGAAATGGCTAAGGCTCCACGTTTCCAGGGCGCAGGTTCATCTGTAATTAATCCGACAATGCTTTCAAATGCTTACGACGAACTTGAAAAGCTTGGCGTTGACCTTACATATTCACAGGGCTATTATAAATCTGCTCCTACTAAGAAGGATAAAAACAGAAAGAGTGATGCCGAACTTACTAAAGAAGCAGTTGCAGCAGCAAAGAGTGCAGATGTTGCAGTAGTATTTGTCGGCCTTACCGAAGATTTTGAGGGTGAGGGTTACGACAGAGAAACAATTAATATGCCTGCTAACCATAATGCTCTTGTATCTGCTGTAGCACAGGCTAATCCTAATACAGTCGTTGTTCTTGCAGGCGGTTCAGTTGTTCTTATGCCTTGGCTTAATGAAGTTAAAGGTCTCCTTAACTCAGGTCTCGGCGGTCAGGCAGGCGGTATCGCTGTAGCTAATATTCTTACCGGTGCTGTAAACCCATCGGGTAAAACATCTGAAACATATCCAACATCATTTGAGGCTAACCCGACATACGGCTACTATCCGGGCGGTCCTGTTACTTCAGAGCACAGAGAGTCGGTATATATCGGTTACAGATATTATGATTCAGCTAATCTCGATGTTGTATTCCCGTTTGGATACGGTCTTTCATACACAACATTTGAATACAGCGACATTAAACTTTCATCTGATAAGATTAAGGATACGGATACTCTTTCTGTTTCGTTTAAAATTAAAAATACAGGTGACGTAGACGGTGCTGAAATTGCTGAAATTTATGTTGCTGATAAGGAATCAACAATTTATCGTCCTGTTAAGGAACTTCGTGCATTTAAGAAAGTTTTCCTTAAAGCAGGCGAGGAAAAGGAAGTTACAATTGAACTTTCTAAGAGAGCATTTGCTTTCTATAACGTAAATATTAATGATTGGTATGTTGAATCAGGCGATTTTGATATTATCGTTGCAGCTTCAAGCCGTGATCCTAAGCTTACCGCAACAGTTAATGTTGAATCAACAGTTAAGGCTGAAGTTCCTGATTACAGAGCAACTGCTCCTAATTATTATAACAATGTTGCAAATATCACTCGTGATGATTTAGCCGCTGTATATGGTGAACTTCCAAATCCTGAAATTGATACAAATAAGAAGATTGACCTTTACTGCTGCCTTAATGATGCACGCCATACAAAGTGGGGCGGTAAGCTTTGCAATATGATTACTAAGATTATGAGCGGTATGGGCTCTGACGCTAACGGCGACGGCAAAATGCTTGCTGCTATGGCTACTCAAATTCCTATTCGTAACTTTATTGCTATGAGTATGGGAGTATTTTCACCTGCAATGGCTGAAGGTCTTCTTATGATGCTTAATGATGATGAATCAAGTTTTGTTGGCTTTAACAAAATTTTCTGGAGACTCGGTGGCGCTCTTACAAGACTTCCGGCTCTTCTTAAATCTATCTAACATATTTAAAAATTACAGAGACTTTTAATAATGTCAATACTATATAAGTATGTTTTAGACTAAAATTAAACGGTGCAACTCAAAATGGGTTGCACCGTTTTTTAAATCATAAAAAAGGGCACTTGACTTATAAAAAGTCAAGCACCCATTACGTTTAGAGTTGAGATGTAACTCAATCTCCGATAAAAGAATACCACAATATTATAATTTAGTCAATGTATAATATTGACTAAATATTATGTACTTATTTCCAACTTTGAATTATTGACGGATTGTCAAATATTTCATCAAGCTTTCTCATAAACGGAACAACATCGCCGTAGTCAAGTGCTCTGTGGTCAATAGCAATTGTGATAGGCAATATGAGTCTTATTTCTACCTTGTCATTTCCGTTTTCGTCTGTTACAACAGTAGGTCGTTTTTGAGCTGCATTAATAGCAAACGCTGTTGTTTGCGGAGGGATGATTTCAAGAAGAGCACACATACCTTTTTGTTCACGATAAACCGAGCCGAGGTTTGAAATCGTTGTCGTACCTTGCTCAATGTCATGCTTGGTAAGACGTCTTGTTATAGGAATTGAATAGTAGTCTTTTTTAGCTTGACCGGAAAGAGTTTTTACTTTGTGCTTTCCTGTTTTTGAACCTATAAGCCTGTGAATTGTTTGCAAAATCTTGCCTTGCTTAAGACCTGTCAATGTATTATCAAGGGAAACCTCAAACATAACCTCGTTCATATCCGAACCCTTTGCACGCATAGCTGTATTATTAATAGCTTCTGTCATTTGCGTAAGAGTTTTATTGCCCATATCGTGCATATTAACTGTCATCATTAAACCTGACGGTAAAATCATCGGCATTGAAATGTCGATATGGTCAAAATAAATAAGCTTGCCTCTTACAAGTTTTCTGTTAAATTCAAGATGAGTATTCATCTTCGGCGCTGCCTTTAAGCCTTCACAAATTATTTTAAGCATAATTGTGTTGATAGTGATTTTCTTTGTTTTGTCGGTAACGCCCTCGTTAAGTTTTTTACATTCTTTAAAAAGCTCTGTAACATCAGCATCGTATGTCATAGTAGCGTGGGGGATTGTTTCCCAGCTTTCAGATGTCATATTTGATACGATTTTTCTCGCAATACCGAAATGCTCTTCTTTTACCTTTGCCATTTGATTCTCCTTAAAACTATTCTTTGATTTTTGAAATGATTGACGCAACGCTCTCTTTAAGTGACTCCTTGGTATCAACTAAATAGTCTTTTATTTCACTGCGCTGTTTTTCCATTTCTTCGCCGGTAAACGGTTCTTCATTAAAACGCTTTTTAAATTCCAAAATCAAATAAGGTCTGAATTTCGGATGTGCTATTTTAATAAGAGCCTTAGCCCTCTCTTTTAATGTTTTGCCCTTAAGCTGTGCAATACCGTATTCAGTAACAACATAATTAACGTCGTTTCTAGGAGTGGTTACCGCACTGCCCTCGGTTATTAACGGAACAATTCTTGATATTAAGCCTTTTTTTGCTGTTGAAGGCATAGCAATTATAGAACGTCCGCCCTTGCTCATTGTAGCACCCCTGACAAAGTCTACCTGACCGCCGACGGCGGAGTATTGGTTTAACCCTACGGTGTCGGATACTACCTGACCTAAAAGGTCAATTTGTAAGCAAGAATTTATTGAAACCATATTGTCATTTTGAGCAATGACAGATGGATTGTTTACGTAATTAATTGGGTGAAGTTCAACTGATGGGTTGTTATTTATGTAATTATTCAGTTTTTCCGAGCCAAACGCAGCACCCAAAATAGTTCTGAAAGGATTTTTGTTTTTCTTTTTGTTGTTAATTATTCCTGCTTCAAGTAAATCAACAACACCGTCGCCGACAAGCTCGCTGTGCAGACCTAAATCCTTTTTGTCCCAAAGCTGAGCGCAAACCGCATTGGGAATACCGCCGATACCAAGCTGTAAGCAGTCGCCGTCATTTATAAGGGAAGCACAATATTTTCCGATTTCCATTTCAGTATCGGATATCTCAACTGCTTTTACCTCCGGAAGCGGCTCGTCATGCTCTACAAAGCAGGTGAAATCCCTTATATGCATAAAGCTGTTTCCGAATGTACGTGGCATATATTTGTTCACTTGAGCAATTTTAATATCACAGTAGTCCGCCGTTCCTCTTGTATAATCAACTGTTGTGCCAAATGAAACATAACCGTGTTCGTCCGGCGGAGATACCATAACTATGGTAACTCTCGGGCGTATGTAATTTTTAATTAAATCGGGAATCTCATAAAAGTGAGACGTTGTAAATTCACTTACACCTAATGAAATAGCCTTGCGGTTGCTTTGCGAAGCGAAAAGACAGTTTAATGTAAAATGACCTTTCATTTCAGGTCTGCACCAAGGTGAATCTCCGAGTGTGAGCATATTTACAATTTGAACATCATGATAATTTTGATAATTGTCAACCAGCGCTCTTTCAATTGCAAACGGTTCACCGCAACCAAATCCGGTTACAACCTTGTCACCGTCGTTTATAAGCTTAATCGCTTCTTCAGCAGTAGTTAGTTTGCTTTGATAAATTTCCTTCCAATTAGTCAATTTGTTACCTCTTAGTAAAAATAAACTTCGTATAAATATAAACAAAATGTATAGTTAATAAACTTTTATATACCATAAAGTTTATTAACTTTTCTAATGTTACAACTTTTATTATAAAATGTCAATTATATTAATATTTAATTTTATAAATATTAACACTTTTATAGACAATATTCGTTAAATTTAAATCAATTGTTGATTATTACATTAAAAATATGTATAATACCATAGGTGATGGTTATGAACATTAAGGTTACCGATTATTGCACTGCATCTAATTCGAGCATGGGTGTAAATGAGGCAATTAAAAATATGCAAAGCGGAGATACACTTTTGTTTCCGACAGGGGAGTATCATTTTTATAAGGATTTCAGTATTCATAAGGTGTGCTATATGACTAATACCGATTCATTTAAAGCGCCTGATAAATACTTTGCAATTGATATTGAAAATAAAGACGGCATTACTGTTGATGGCTGTGGTTCAACATTTGTAATTCACGGTGATATGTGCTCTTTTGCTATGTTTAATTGCAGTAATATTAAGCTTAAGAATTTTACTGTTAAATATAATTCGCCTACGAATTATGAGATGAAAGTTATCAAAAAATCAATTAATAAAATAACTTATAAAATCCCGTTGAAAAGCCCTTTTTATATTAAGGATAATAAACTTACATTTTTTGAACAAAGTCCTTTTACAAAGAAAAATTATTATTCATACACAGCTAACGAGCAATGTTACTGCAATGTTGTTCACAGAGGTGATTCTGTTTTCAGAACTGCCCTTTCGCCAACTAAAACAGCGATTAAGATAAAAAAAGTCGACAACGATACGGTTGAATGTAAATATTTGATATCGCCTAAGTTTAAGGTAGGCGATGTTGTAACTATGTCACGCAATAAACTTCGTGATAATTCAGGCTTGTTTTTTGATGAATGTTCAAACGTTGACTGCGAAAATATAACGGTTAATTATATGCATGGCTTTGGCTGGCTTTCGCAAATGTGCGAAAATTTGAATTTTAAAAATATTACATTTACTCCTGCAAAAGGCTATACGGTTTCTTCTTTTGCCGATTTGATTCATATTTGCGGCTGCAAGGGATATGTAAATATTATTGATTCGTATTTTGAACATCCGCACGATGACGCAATCAATGTTCACGGCGCTTTTTTAAGGCTTAAGAAAATTATTGATACAAATACTGCCGAGTTAGAGTTTGTTCATCATCAGCAGGGCGGATATAAAGCATTTTTCCCTGAAAATGAAGTGAAAATTTACAGGAGAGCGGATTTGTCGGAGCTTAAAGATGTTTATACCGTCGAAAGTACAGAGGACGATATTGATAATAAATGCGTTAAGGTTAAATTTAAAGAAGCATTGCCTCCGCTAAAGCCCGAACAGTTTGTTTTTGAAAATATTACATATAATCCCGAACTTACGATAAGCGGTTGCACATTTAATGCTATCCCTACACGTGGCATTTTATGCACTACTGACAGACCGTCTAAGATTTTTAATAATATATTTAAAAATATCTTAATGCCTGATATTTTTATTTCCTGCGACTGCAAGGATTGGTACGAAAGCGGTCCGTGCAGAAATCTTGAAATATTTAATAATACATTTTCAAAAAAGAACGCAGTTAAGCTTGAGCCTATTTGCGTAAATAAACCAGTAAAAGATGTTCACAGAAACATTAAAATATATGATAATGAAATCGGAGAATAATTTATGAGCAAAAATATGATTATCGGTCAATCCGGCGGACCTACGGCTGTTATTAATTCAAGTCTTGCCGGGGCAATCGAATATGCTTTTTCAAGCAACAAAATTGACACAGTTTACGGTATGATTAACGGTATTCAAGGTCTTTTGGAAAACAATATTATTGACCTTAAAGAACGTTTTTACGGTAAGCCTTATGATATAAACAGACTTCGCTTAACTCCTGCAATGTTCCTTGGCTCTTGCAGATATAAGCTTGGTGATGATGAAAAAATATTTGCCGAAATTATTGATGTTTTAAAAAAATATAATATCGGGTATTTTCTTTATATCGGCGGTAACGATTCTATGGATACTGTTGATAAGCTTTCAAAGTATACGGCAAGTCATAATATTGATATCAAAATTGTCGGTGTACCTAAAACTATAGATAATGACCTTGTGGGTATTGATCATTCACCGGGGTTCGGCTCGGCTGCCAAGTATATTGCACTTGCAGTTAAAAATGTTGCTTATGATACAAGTATATATAGTATTAAAAGCGTTCATATTATTGAGGCAATGGGTCGTAATGCCGGCTGGCTTACAGCTGCATCTGCACTTGCACGTGACGGTGACAGCGTTGCACCTCATCTTATTTATTTGCCTGAAATACCGTTTTCTGTTGATAAATTTGTTGAGGATGTTAAGGGTAAGCTTAATGAATTTAACTCGGTTATTGTTGTTGTAAGCGAGGGAATTAAGGATGAAAACGGTAATTATATCAGCGCAAGGGGAGATAATGTTGACAAATTCGGTCACGTTATGCTCAGTGGAACTGGAGCTTATCTTAAAAGCGTTGTAGAAGAAAAAATAGGATGTAAAGTTCGTGCTTTAGAGCCAAGCGTTCTTCAAAGAAGTGCAGGTCATACTGCTTCAATGACTGATATTACCGAAGCATACAATTTAGGTGTTGTTGCTGTTAAAGCGGCGCTTGACGGTAAGACAGGCGTATTTTCTACTCTTCGCAGAATAAGCGATTTGCCTTATACGGTTGATTATTATACCGAGCAGGTTAGCGTGGTTGCAAATAATGAAAAATTAGTACCGAGAAGCTGGATAAACGAGCAGGGTAACGACGTTACTCAAAAGATGATTGAGTATCTTTCACCCCTTGTTAAGGGTGTTCCGCAAGTCCCTTACAGAAACGGCTTGCCTGATTATATCGGTCTTTCACACCTTGATATTAAAAAGCAAAAATATAAAGACTAAAATAAAACGGAGTTGTCATTCGACAGCTCCGTTTAGACTGTCGATAAAGTGGCTAAACCGTGCCGTGCTTAAATTAT
>OIEN01000339.1_pt1 | contig 31455 bp, 25 predicted proteins | sample 1581741 | NCBI WGS metagenome assembly OIEN01 (sample SAMN01760944, study PRJEB22395) | human gut metagenome | reverse complement strand
CGCTAATATAATTATTACTATAATCGTAATAATCAAACTTATTAGCGAAATACCTCGATTTTGCTTTTTCATTTGCACTCATCCCTTCCATACCATATCTTACCAAAAGTATACCATTACTCAAAACACATTTGCAATACTTGTAACACAAATGTAATATTTTATAAATTACATTTTCTATTTACAATTATGGTAAACCATGGTATAATAGTTTTGGCAAAATTATGTTAATTGCCATTGTTAAACTTAACTCGGCTATCAAAGTTCGCATGACAGCCCATCATGTGACTTTAGAAAAATATAAGGAGGTTTTGGCGACTTTCATCTTTGACTGCTTCTTTGGGCTTACAACTTTAAGGATAAGCAAAATAGGAGGATTTTTATGGAAGATTACATTAAGACTAACGACTACTCCGAAAAAATCAAGAACCCTTTTAATTCAAGGTTTAATAAATATGCGATTGATACTTCAATCGCAGGTAATGACGATATTATTGAAAATCTTAGTAATCTATGTGTGAATGGTAAAAAAATCTACATTACTACCACAACGGTAGATGAACTTACCAAGCTAGTTAATAATCGCGACACAGATACAGCTGCTACTGCACGGAAGCTTCTAAAACTTTCTACGATAACATATCCAGAATCCTTTCAGATTATTGATACTAGCGAATATTCTGGTGTTAACAATCACATAAACCAGGTGCTCGGCATTTGTGATAGTAGGATTCTGCAATTCTGCTATGAAAATAGAGACGAAGTCATGCTGCTTACTGCCGATCGTGCAATGAGCCTCTATGCTCGCTCTTTGCAGATTAACGTCAGATGCCTAGAAACCCGTACAACTTTTGTAAATAAGGACGTGTTGTTTGATAGGGCAAAAACCTTTCAACTCGAAAACAACCCTGACTATCCTGCAATGCACGTTGCTAGGCAAGATGGAGGCTTGGTTATCCATAATCCCCAAAATTATGGAGCAGGAATAGGAATTAGAGTTGTTAACCCTTCAACAAACAGGGAGTTTAATTATGGGCCAATTTACATTTACAGTGGATACCTAATTATGATTGCCCGTATCGACCAAAGGAACGATATTCATTTTTCAGTATATCGAATGACATCCACGGAAGGACTCAAAGGAAAATACGAGTTGGTTTTCTCCAAGTTTTATCGCTCATTTTTCTCTTATTTCAATGTGGATGGAAATGAGATGTATGAACGGTTTTTGACTGATTTTAAGCAAAAATATACGAGAAGACTGGCGCGTGGCTAACACTCAATCCAAAAAATCGAGAGTAAAAACTACTCTCGATTTTTTTAATTCAATTTCATAATTTTATATTCTTTCTCAAGCTTTTCTGTTAAATACAAATTAGATAAAAGCTTAAGCTCATTTAAATCATTATCTGGTATTTCAAACGAAAATATCTTTTTTGCATCGGAAGACAATATATACAAAAGACTAGTATATGTAACTTCACTTATTCGTATCGCCCCTTTGTCGACTCTACTACAAGCGTCACATTTTATTCCGTTATCTTTTATACTAAAACTCTTTTCGTTAATCTCTGCTGCACTCTTTCCACAAGCCACACAAGCACCGAAGTCTAGGAATATATCCCAAAAGTGCAAGTAATCTCACACAAAATACTGAGTACACGAAATCAAGATTTTTATCTGTCTCTGAAAGTGTATATAATGTATTTAAGAAAAGTTGTAACTTTTTCATGCACAATTCTTCTTCTAAGCAAACATCATTCATAATTTGTGACATAGTAGTTGCATAAACTAGCTTTTCTATATCTATGCGCAAATTATAAAAAACTTCAATAATTTCTGCTGAAGACATTTTATACATGTCGCTACTACCCTCATATAAAACGAACTCACTAAAAGCTAAAAATTCAGTACTCGCCAAAATAGAATTTTTTATTTTTTGTGCACCCTTACAAAATACTTGAATCTTTCCTTGGTCAGCTGTTATCACCGTGAGAATTTTATCATTATCAGAATAATTAACTATTTTTGTAACTATCCCTTTGGTCTTTATAAGCCCCATCAAAATCTCCAATCTTACCTGTATTTTGCATATTTTGTATTTCTTCGCTATACTCTACATCTTTCAAAAGCATATATGCATCAATACTTCCAGTAGTTTTAAATAGCTCCCATGCAAACTTTCTATTTTTCATAGTTCCTCCTCATCATAAGTACACTACGCCTTAAAGATTTGATTTAACTTCTTTTCGTCATCTCTCCAGCCTTCTTTTACCTTTACCCATAATTGCAAATTGACATGACAATCTAGCATCTTTTCGATATCTTCTCTTGCCCTCTCCCCAATAAGTTTTAAGACACTGCCATCTTTTCCAATGATTATTCCTTTGTGAGATTTCTTTTCACAATATATAGTTGCTTCAATGTCGTATAATTCTTTATCTTCTCTCATTTTCATGCTTGTTACTTCAACACAAATTCCATGTGGAATTTCATCGTCCAAGCATTTTAGAGCTTTTTCTCTAATTGTTTCTTCAACTATTTGTCTTTCTGTTTGATCAGTCCATTCCTCGTCTGAATAATAAACAGGGCCTTCTGGCAAGATTTCTACAATCTTTTTAAGCAAGATATCTATTCCATCATCTTCTCTAGCAGATATAGGTATAATTGCCTCAAAATCATATTTTTTACTATAAGCATCAATAAGTGGTAGTAGATTTTCCTTTTTTACTAAATCAGCTTTATTGATAGCAAGAATTGCTTTGGCTTTAGATTCTTTGATTTTATTTAATATAAATTCATTCGCCATACCAATTCCTTTATCTGTAGCTTCTATCAAATAAAGCATAATGTCTACACCCTCTGTTGCATCTGCAATTGTTTCAGACATTTTTTCACCAAGTTTATTTTTAGGTTTATGAATTCCTGGTGTGTCTGTAAATATAATTTGTGCATTTTCTAAATTAATTATTCCTTTTATAGCTGTTCTAGTAGTTTGTGGTTTACTAGAAACTATTGCTATTTTTTGCCCTGCAAGTCTATTTAATAAAGTTGACTTGCCTACATTTGGTTTTCCTATAATTGCTACAAATCCTGATTTCATCTTAAATTTCTCCTTTTCTTTTACGTTCTTTTAAACTCTTTTGTATCATACAACTAAAGCTCAAAAATTTCTGGTAGTAGCTCTTTAAGTTTCATTTCTTTATATTTAATTTCTCCATTTTCTAAATATCCCATAACAACATCCATATCTTGATTAAAGTCTGCTAAAAACTGTCTACAAGCTCCACATGGTGTAGTATAGATAAGTTCGTCTTCATGTCCTCCAACTACTGCAATTTTAGTAAATTCTTTATATCCTTCTGAAACAGCTTTCACTAGTGCACATCTTTCTGCACAAATAGTCATTCCATAACTAGAACACTCAATATTTGCACCTTTAAAAACTTCTCCTGTTTTAGTAAGAAGTGCGGCTCCAACCTTAAAATGTGAATAAGGTACATGAGCATTTTTCTTTGCTTCAATAGCAAGTTTTATAAGCTCTAGATTTTCCATATCAAATTCCTTTCAAAATTACTCAATTGTGATAGTTCCACTTACTGGTACGATTTGTACCCAAGTGATACCATTATTAACTTTTAATTCATTTCCATTTAAATCACAGTAAATTGTTCTACTGCTTCTAGAATCTTTTTTCCAAGTAATAGGCTCATATTCACCGTTTGTTATATAATATCCTTTACCTGTTCCTACGTTATATAACTCTTGACGTCCTTTATTTTCCGGGTCATCTAAAAGTTCATTTTTAACGTTTAAGATAATAATATTTTTTGCATAAAATTGTTCATTAGTCCATCTATCTCTATGTTCTATTCCTCTCATACTTCTTAAATAAACTTTTCTATCTTTATCATATACGTAAGAAGTATTTTGAACATAAGAATACTTTATTTTTACGTTATTTGCTGTCATTTCACTTTCAATATTTGTGTCTTTATCATTAAATTTTACTACGCATTCTTTGTCCGAAGTGGTTCTATATTTTTTTCTAGTTGCAAATTTCATTATGTTTGACATACTTGTAAATGCGTTATGATATGAACCTTTTGGTAATTCTCTCCAATAAAAATTATCATATATTCCGTTGATATTATTTATTCCAAGTGTCTTTATATTAGACTGTGCAAGAGGGCTCCAACCAAAATGTACATATATAGCATCATGTTCTAAAACATAGTCAAGAAAATAATGTCTTGAACTTCTTACTGGTCCTATTTTTGCAGTATCTTGTCCTTTGAAAAATGCAATAAATCTAGTTTCTCCACCTTCAACTGTGATTTCGTATATCATATACGCATCATTTAATCCAGCTTGTGGCCAAGCACCTTTTTCGTTATCAATCATAACAGCTATTGGTCTGGCATCACCACTAAATATCTTTGGCTCGTCTACTGATTCTTCAATTTCACCACTTTCACCAGATAACTCACCACTTGGGATATCTGAAACTCCTAAAACATCTCCAGATTTTGTTTCATTATTTGGATTTCTAAACAAAACACTTAAAGAAAAAACAATTACTAAAATAAGTATAACACCAACAGCTGAAAGTATTACTATACTCTTCTTATCCAATATTATTCATTCCTTTCTACATTTATGAATTTTATCTTGTGATATTTAAAGTTTCTAAAATTTCTTCTTCTCGTTTTCTCATAACTGCCTTTTCCTCTTCTATCATGTGATCATAGCCTAGTAAATGGAGCATTCCATGAGTTACAAGATAAGCAAGTTCTCTTTCAAAAGAATGTCCATACTCTTCGGCTTGTTCTCTTACCTTTTCAATAGAAACTATAATATCTCCTAAAATTTTTTCAATCTCATCATCTGTATCATTTTTTAAGCCTGCAATCTCATCTCTTTCGTACATCGGAAAAGATAGCACATCAGTAGGCCTGTCCACATCTCTATACTCCTTATTTATTTTATGAATCTCTTCATTATTTGTTAAAGTGATGTAAACATCAACCTCTGGTAAAACTTTTTCTTCTTCTAGTACTCTACTTACAACTTCTTTTATAAGTTTTTCTTCGTTTGGAAGCTCGCTAATTGCATTATAATTTACTTCAATCATTTTTATACTCCTCTTATAATTTGTCAAAACATTAATCAGCTGCTAATCTTCTTTTAGTTCTCCAAGAACCTTTCATCAGATTTGGCTTTTTGCTAAGAACTTTAAATCCTTTTTGTTGTTTCATTCTTTCACGATAATATTTTCTTACTTCTTCGTATTTTTTATCCTGTTTAATTTTTTGTAAATCGTCCATTATAAAATGAACTTCACGAAGTCTTATGTACTCAGCATAATCAATTCTTTCTAATTTTTTGAATTCTTGATATTTATTAAAGAAACGCATATATTCTTCTTTTTCCATATCAGTTTCCCAATATATCTTTTTAGATAAAACATTAAGATTGTAACTTTCTATTAAATCAATTAATAGTTGATATACTTCAAACTTGTCCGCATCTAAATATGTATTCATAATAGCTGTCCTAGCAGCTTCTATAAGTTCAACATAACATTGATCTAAAGCAACCATTGGCAAACTGTATGCAAACATAAACTTACTAAGCTCTAAAAGAAGCATACTTCTTTTAATCTCACTATATGATTTTTTATTATAGGTATCTATCGTCATAATTTGATTTTTATACACTTCTATAATTCGCTTATTAGTTTCTGTCTCTTCTTGAAATGGCAAAATTACTTTTATGTAATCTTCTATCAAGTTATATATGTGTGAATAAGTCTGAGCTTTATCCTTTGTCGCATCAGTAAGATTTATAGCATAGTGTCTCATAAGAGCTTTATAAAGTTGCTCACAAACAGAAAGATAAAACTTCTTATATTTTTCAACAAAAGCATTAGATTTATTTGAAATAACGTTATCCCAATCCATTGCTAAAAGAAGTGTTTGTCTCCTATATTTGTACTCAACAAAATCAGTGCTCTTAAGAGCTATGAGCTCATAATAACTAGAAAGTAATTGATTTTCTTTAAGTGAACTAACTTCTTTTTTTACTTTGTTATAAACCGTGTCAGTTACATAATTTTCAAGCATTCCAAGATATGTCTCGTAGTTTTTTTCATACTTTGACATAAAATGATTTTTCTTTTTTTCATTAACATTTTTTTCATAACTTTCACTTAAAAGAAAATTCTTAACAACAGTATTTCTCTTAGAATTAATAGCAATATTAAAAAAGCTACTACTTGGTGAATAAAGTATTTTATTAAAATTATTAATAGCTTTTCCAAACACGCCATCATTAGTTTTTTTAACTAGTTTTAATTGCACATCTGCCATCTTTTATTCCTCCAACTTTCGTTTTATTCCTACATTTTCTATGCATTCTACTGTAACCATAGTTATAATGCCATCTTCATCTTCTACTACATCTACTTTTGTATTAACAACTTCGCCACTACTACAAAGTTTATTTACAACATTATTCGTAACTTCATTTTTAGCATTTAAAATAGCTTGCTCTTTAGTATATTTTAATGTATCAATGCATAACTCTTCACGTACTATTTTTGTAAGTTTAATTGGTAACACAAACCTTCCTAAAAGTACCAAGTTATTGCACGAATTTATTGTATCATACTTTTCAAATTTTGTATCGTTATTTACTAAATTTATTTTAGAATTTTTTATTTCTAAAATATATGAATTCTCCTTTCTTCCACTCTTTGAGACAATATCCCTTTCATAAGGAAATTTCATTTTAGTTTCATACCAAGTCTTAATTAAAGCACTTCCTTTTGCACTTACTAACCTATCTTCACCGGTTTTACTTGTCATAACCCCACGTATAAGTATGTCGCCAGATTTTACAATATCTCCGTGGTTCAACAATCGCCGTTCCTTCTAAAACGTTTATTTTTTGTACAACTCCGTCTTTAGTGCAAATAATATTACATGGGACTTTATCAAACTCATCAATCTTTTTTAGATTCGCCTCAACTATCTCAACTATCGCTTTAGTCCCTTTAAAAGAGATTCCTATCCATGCGATATCATGTCTCCTCATGTATATATTATTTTTAATTCTAGGCACATCCAAAGCATTTTTTAAAACACCAATTCTGACATTCTCCATAATAAGTTCACTTTTAATATCTTCAATTGGAAATGTAAAATCACCCACAATTTCTATATTCCAAACATGTAATCCATAAACATATATAAAAATTGCAATCATAATTGAAAAAATAGCAAAAGCTTTTCTTTTCTTATATTTCAATAATAAAAATGGGATACCAACTTTTTTTACAATGCTTATTTTGCAACCTGTCTTTTTAGCTATTTTTACAAGCTTTTTATAATCAAAAATACTGACAGATGCTTTCACTTCCAAATCAACGTCTCTTTTAAGATTCCAAAGCTTTATATCATCTTTAAGTGCAAGATTTAAAAATCTCTCAACAAAAAATCCGCAAACACTTATATTTACATATCCTTTAACTTTACTTGCTGTTTTATCTAAAAACATAATACCTCCAAGATTTAAGTTTCAAATTCAACATTTCTAATATTCCCACTAATCAAAATATCGTCATCATTTATCTCTTCTATATTAAGCTTCGTTCCAAATACATTGATATCATTACTAAGTCTAATCACATTTTCCTCATACTCAATAATTCCTTTATAATTTTCCAAATACATAAGCCTATTCCCAATAATCGTAATCCTACTACAACCATTTATCATATCAAGTGGCATTTCAAGTGCCGTTCCAACCCTTTCTTTAAAGTCCTTACTCTCCTTTTTCTTTTCACGCATTTATAAATCACCTCATATCTCAAATGTATTCAGCTACCTAATAAAAAATTCATTTTTAAGAAAAAGTATAAGAAAAAGGGACGGAGGAAAATTCTCATTTTTAAGAAAAAGGGACGGAGGAAAATTCTCATTTTTGAGAAAAAGGGACGGACCTACATAATTGCAAGTCCGTCTCAATTGAATCTTTTAGTCATTTTAAAGAAAATAGATTAAATAAATATTTAGAATATATGAAATTTCAGTTGAATTAAAATCAAAAACAAACAACCTTGAAAGTATTGCTTTTTAAGCAACTTTCAAAGTTGTTTTAATTTGGAGGCGACAATCGGATTTGAACCGATGATCAGGCTTTTGCAGAGCCGTGCCTTACCACTTGGCTATGTCGCCGTATTAAAATGAAGTAAACTTGGTGCCCAAGGCGGGACTTGAACCCGCACGGTTTCCCGCACGATTTTGAGTCGTGTGCGTCTGCCAATTCCGCCACTCGGGCATACCAAAACGTTACTTCGTAATTATAACCTATATTTTTCTCCATTGCAAGAGAAAAAAACACTTTTTTTAATTATAATGTTCCCTTTCCTCTCGTACTATGCTAATAGCCCCATGTCCAGGATATATAATAGTGTTTCCATCAAGAGTTAGCAAAGCTTTTATAGATGCCATCATATCTTCTTCGCTTCCAGTAGGCAAATCTGTTCTGCCATATAGACGTTTAAAAAGTGTATCTCCAGTAAATACAGCATCATTAATTAATATGCTAATACTACCTTTTGTATGACCAGGTGTATGAATAATTTTAGCTTTTAAATTACCAAAATTAACCTCATCGCCATCTTTTAAAATTACATCTGCTGCGAGAAAATTATTAGGAACGCCAACAGTTTCACACATATTTATGCTTGGTTTGGTTAAGCCTTCGCTATCATCTTCGTGTATTAAAATTTTAGCATTCGGATAATATTTATTAAGTTTCACAAGCCCAGCAGTATGATCAGCATGACAATGTGTAAGTATGATATACTTCAATTTTATTTGCATATTTTCAATATAATTATATATCTTATCTATAGCACCACCTGGATCAATAACAATTCCTTCCTTAGTGGTCTCATCAGCAACAACATAAACATTTGTGTATATGTTCATGTTTGCTACCATTTCTCTAAACATCTTTAGTAACATTATATTCATATCCTTTCTAAAATAACACACCTATTTTTGTCTATGAACATCATAAACAGAGTCAACTTTTCTAATACCTTTAATAAGCTTATTTAATTTATCTGTATCAGAAACTTCAACTCCAAGTGTGATAACAGCTACACGATTATTATTTACACTACGAGCATTTATAGACATAAGTGTAATCTTCAAATCGTTTGCAACAGCCGTTATATCTGCAAGTAAAGCATTTCTGTCATTTGCGTAAATTTCAAGTTCTGCAATATAAGATGCAGATGTTTCTTTAACCCACTCAACATCAATAAGTCTTTGTTCATCCGTAACAAGATTTTTGCAATTTACGCAGTCTGCTCTATGAACAGAAACTCCTCTACCTTTTGTGATATAACCTATTATCTCATCACCAGGAAGTGGATTACAACATCTTGATAGTTTTACCAAACAATTATCTATACCCTTAACTATAATGCCTGTCTTCGACGGTTTGCTCTTTGGTGCAATTTTAGCTTCTCTTAGTTCTTCTAATTTCTTTTCAATCTCTTCTTCTTTATTTTCTTTCTTATATTCTTCCAAAAGCCTTGTTATAATTTTCTGTGGTGAAATGGCACCAAAACCAATCGCAGCATAACAATCTTCTAGGGTATTATATTTATATCTTGCTAAAGTCTTTTCAACCCAATCTGTTTTAAACAAATCAGCAAAAGACATACCAATTCTTTTCAATTCTTTTTCAATAGACTCTTTACCTTTAACAATATTTTCTTCTTTTTGAGCTTTTTTAAACCAGTTTTGAATTTTATTTCTAGCTTGTACAGTTTTTACAATTTTAAGCCAATCTCTACTAGGTCCTTTAGAATTATCTGAAGTAATAATCTCAACTATATCACCATTTGCAAGCTTTGTCGTTATTGGAACCATTTTGCTATTTACCTTAGCACCAATCATTTTATGACCAACTTGCTCATGGATTTGGTAAGCTAAATCAATTGGTGTACTGCCTGCAGGTAAAGACTTTATATCTCCCTTAGGAGTAAATACAAAAACTTCATCTTCAAATAAATCACCTTTTAATTTATTTAAAAAGTCATGCTCATCGTTTGTATCCTTTTGCCACTCTAGCGTTTCGCGAAGCCAAGATAATTTTTCATCAGCTGCCGTAATATTTTTTCCTTCTTTATAAGCCCAGTGTGCAGCAATACCATATTCAGCAACCCTGTGCATATCCCAAGTTCTAATTTGTACTTCAAAGGGTATGCCACCTGTACCAATAAGGGTCGTGTGTAGTGATTGATACATATTTGGTTTTGGCATAGCAATATAATCTTTAAATCTTCCAGGCATTGGCTTATAAAGCTCATGCACAAGTCCAAGTGCTGCATAGCAATCCTTTATAGAATTAACAATAATTCTCATAGCAAACAAATCATAGATTTGGTCTAAAGTTTTATTGCCATTTTGCATTTTTCTATAAATACTATAAAAATGTTTTGGACGTCCATAAACTTCGGCTTCGATTCGCATTTCTTTAAGTTTTTTTCTTATTTCCACTATGATTTCATTTATAAACTTTTCACGTTCATCTCTTTTAGATTTAATTCCATCAACAAGCTCCGCATATGCCTCTGGCTCTAAGTATAAGAAACTTAAATCTTCTAGTTCCCATTTTATAGAATATATACCAAGCCTATTAGCAAGTGGTGCATATAGTTGCAAAGTTTCTTTTGCAATAGCAGTTTTTCTATCATCACTAAGGTGTTTCAAAGTACGCATATTATGAAGTCTATCGGCAAGTTTTATCATCAAAACTCTAATATCCTTTGCCATCGCCATAAAGAATTTTCTATAATTTTCAACTTGTTCCTCTTCTTTATCAAAATAAGAAATAATTTTTCCAAGTTTCGTTACTCCATCAACAAGCTCGGCTATTTCTGGTCCAAACTCGGTCTTTATATCTTCTAAAGTTACAGATGTATCTTCTACAACATCATGAAGAAGTGCAGCACAAATTGCATAGTCATCAAGCTCAAGCGTAGATACAATATATGCTACTTCAACAGGGTGTATAATATATGGCTCGCCAGATTTTCTAAGTTGTCCATCATGTGCACTTTTGGCATAATTGTATGCACGCATAATTAATTTTGTATCAGACTTTCTGTTATACTTTTTCGTTTTTGAAATAATATCATCTATAGTTGCCATTAACTCACCTTCTCTTTAATTTAAACTCTTTTTTATATCCTTAACATTTAATTGTATAGTTTCAGTATTGTTATATTTATTAATTTCAAGTGCATAGACTAAATCAATCTTGTCTCCAAGTCTAACTACTTTATCTCCTAGATTAAAGCCTATGGCACTAAGCAAAATGTTACCATCTCTTAATGTAAGTTTTATATGCTTATCATTTGAAAGAAGTCTAACACTTTCTACTTTTAAATTTTTAGAAACAAAAAGTGGAGAAGAATTACTTTCGCCATAAGGTTCTAAAAGTTTCATCGAAGCAAAGATGTCCATATTTATACTCTTTGGTTCAATAATTGCATCAACCTTAATGCTTGGAACAGCCTCTTTATCAATCGTTTCAGATGTAATTTCTTCAAGTTTAGTTTTAAAAGCATTAAAATTTTCCTCTTTCAAAGTTAGTCCAATTGCCATTTCATGACCACCAAACTTTTCTAAATAATCTCCACATTTCGTAAGAGCTTCATGCAAATCAAAACCTTCAATACTTCTGCCAGAACCTTTTCCTATGCCATCCTCAAAAGATATTAACACAGATGGTTTATAATAAAGCTCTGTAATCTTTGAAGCAACAATTCCAATAACACCATGATGCCAGTTCTTGCTTCCAACAATTATAATGTCCTTATTATAAAGCTTATCCCTTTCTATCATTTCTATAGCTTCATTAATTATACTCTTTTCAACTTCTTGACGTTCTTTATTTAAAAGATTTAGCTTGTTTGCTATCTCTTTTGCCTCTTCTGGTGAAGCAGTAAGCAATAATTTAAGAGCTATCTCAGCCTCCCCCATTCTTCCACAAGCATTTATTCTTGGCGCAATTCCAAAAGATATCGCTGTAGAATCTATCGCAGTATATCCTGTAATTTCTATCAAAGCTCTAAGGCCTATATTTCTTGTTTCACGGACGAGCATAAGTCCAAAACTAACTATAATCCTATTTTCATCAACAAGTGGAACAATATCTGCTACAGTTCCAAGACATACTATATCTAAATATTTAAGATATCTTTTTCTATCTAAAGAAAGCTTTATAGAAATAGCATGTATTAATTTAAAAGTAACTCCTACTCCTGCAAGTGAAGAAAATGGATAAGTAGAATCTTCACGTTTTGGGTCAATAACTGCAAGTGCTTCTGGTATTTTTTCCGGACATTCATGATGGTCTGTAACAATTACTTCTAAGCCAATTTTTTTTGCATACTCAATTTCTTCATAAGCAGAAATACCACAGTCAACTGTAATCAAAAGCTTGGTGCCGCCTTTTGCAATTTTATCCAAAGCATTATTATTTAATCCATATCCTTCGTCCAAACGGTTTGGTAAATAATAATCATTTTCTACACCAAGCTCCGTCAAGAACTTAGAAAGTGTTGCAATGCTCGTTATACCATCAACATCATAATCACCATAAATCGTAATTTTTTCTTTTTTATTCATGCATTCAATAATTTTATCAACTGCAATTTCCATATCATTTAGTAAAAAAGGATCATGCAAATTTTCTAACTTTGGATGCAAAAATTTATCAATCTCTTCTGCCTCGCATATTCCCCTATTTAACAAAACTCTAGCAATAATTTCTGAAATATTATGATTAAATGCAATATCTTTTACCTTTTCATCATCTACTCCAATATACTCCCATTTTTTATTCATTCTAATTCCTTTCCGCTACTTAAAATAGCTTAGTAAACGTTCGATATAATTGTATAGCAAAAATAGCGATTATTCAAGGGAAAATTGCTAATACTTTGATATTATGTAATTCATCATAATCCATAAAAACTTGTAAGTACTCAATTTTCCAAAAACTTGACTTGAATATTAAGACAAGATATAATGGTCTTGAATACTAGATATTAAAAATATAAATTTAAGGAGATTTATAATGAATAATAATAAAAGTTTTAAGAGGTTTAGAGATATAAAACAACTTATATATAACTCTGCTAAACTATATCCAAACAATATAGCATTCACAACTAAAATAAAAAATACAAATAATGAAACAGAATATATAAATCACACTTACACTGATTTACTAAATGATATAAATGCTTTTGGAACATCTCTATACAAACTAGGTTTAAAAAATAAAAGAGTTGCAGTAATTGGATACAATTGCTACGAATGGGCCGTTGCTCATTTAAGTAATCTTCTAGGTAATATCGTTTCTGTACCTTTAGATAAAGGACTTCAAATTGGAGAACTAGAAAATTCTCTTATAAGAAGCGAAGTCGAAGCAATAGTATTTGACCACAAGTTAGAAGAAGTAATGAAAGAAATAATAAAAAATGGAAAAACAAAAATTAAACATTATATATGCACAGAAAAAATGCCAGAATATCTATACTTTTACGACTTACTAGCTGACGGGAAAAGAGAAATAGAAAAAGGAAATAAAGACTATATAAATGCTAAAATTGACCCATACAAAATGAGCATACTTCTTTTTACATCAGGTACAACTTCTCTATCTAAAGCCGTTATGCTTAACCAAAATGGAATAGCTACAAACATATACGATATGCAACTTGTAGAAATATTTTACGATACAGATGTAAACATAGCCTTCCTACCATTCCATCACATCTTCGGTTCTACCGGTATGTTAGTTATGCTTGCTTCAGGTATGAAAACAGTTTTTCCAGATGGATTAAGATACATAAAACAAAACTTAGCAGAATATAAAGTTTCCGTATTTGTTGGGGTCCCAATCCTAATTGAAAAAATGTATTCTACAGTTCAAAAAGAATTAGAAAAAAGAAAAAAACTTAAACTAGTTAACTTTTTAATAGGTTTAAGCAATTTTCTTTTAAAACTACATATCGATATACGTAGAAAACTATTCAAGCCACTAATAGATGCACTTGGTGGAAGCATGAGATTTATAATCTCTGGTGGAGCACCATTAGATAAAAAAATATCGAATTGGTTTAATAGCATTGGCATATACCTTGTTCAAGGATATGGCCTAACAGAAACCTCTCCAGTAATCGCTGCCGAAAACAGCTATGAACGTCGTGCAGGTTCAGTAGGAAAACCTATGCAAGATGTAGAAATACAAATTGTAGACAAAGATACCGCTGGAATTGGTGAAATAACAGCCAAAGGACCTAACGTAATGCTTGGATACTATAACGATAAAGCACTAACAGACACCGTTATAAAAGATAACTGGTTCCACACAGGCGATCTAGGATATATTGATAAAGATGGATTCCTATTCATCACCGGCAGAAAAAAAGACATGATAGTTTTGAAAAACGGTAAAAAAGTATTTCCAGAAGAACTAGAACTACTTGTAAATAACCTAGAAGAAGTTGAAGAATCATTTATTTATGGACTTCCAGAAGATAACGACAAAAACGATGTTAAAATTGCAGTAAAAATTGTCTACGACGAAAAAAATATAAAAGCAAAACATCCAGACATGAGCGAAGAAGAACTTCACACCTTACTTTGGAACAAAATAAAAGTCATAAACAAAACACTACCAATGTACAAATACATAAAAGACATGACACTTACAACAGAGCCACTTATAAAAACATCCACACAAAAAATAAAAAGATTTGAAGAACTAAAAAAAGTCCTTGAAAGCAGAAAAAGTTAGTACTTTTCCGACTCGTATAGAAAAAATATTAAACTTCCTATGTTCAATTGAACCAGAAAAAATACTACACTTTCTAAACTCATTTAAAAGCAGAAAAAAACTTTACGTCAGACTTTAAAAATGGTGGAAGGTATGATAATACTTTTAGTAGCAATTTTGTCAAGGTGGAGATTGCGAAGCAATACTACCTTGACAAAGCCTTGCGGATAAAAGTTTTATCAGACCCTCACGCTTTTTCTTTTAAGTTGGATTTCTATCTTAATATCTATTCGTATTTTTATGCTTATTTGTAGAATCACTAAAGTAATACCAAAGAAGTGCCACAATAGCGATTGCAGCTACAATTACAACAACCCAAGTCCAAGTAGTATCCATTGTACTATTTGCAGCCGTTCTAGTAGCAGAGTAGGTAGAATTTCCATTTCTAGAATTATTACTATTAGTACCCATTACATCATTAGTAACATTACCAACACCATTGCCAACATCTCTGCCGATATTGCTAACAGCATTACCAACACTATTAGCAGCTTGACCAGCACCATTTATAACACCACCAATACCTTGACCCACATCATTTACTACATTACCAGCTGTATTACCAGTAGCACCAATTGAATTTCTTGCACCGTTACCAGCAGAATTACTTGCAAAAACTATTCCAAAGCATGTTAAAGTTAAAAGCAAAGTGAATAGAAATAATATTTTCTTTTTCATATTATAAACCTCCCAAATATAATTCATATGTTTTTATGAACTCAAGATTATTATTCTAAAAATATATAATTTATATTCGAAAAGTCGAATGAAAATTTTGGAAAATTTTATTCACCTTTATATTCTGTAAGAGTAACTTCTACATTTAAAGTTTTATTCTCTCTTATTAAACCAATAGTGATTTTATCACCAACACTATAGTTTGCTATTTTTGATGAAACATCACTAGCTTTTGAAATTACTTCATTATCAATTGAGATGATAATATCATCTTTTTTTATTCCAGCTTTATCGGCAGGAGAGTCAGTAACAACTTCATCAACAGCAGCACCATAGCTTATTTGAGAGAAGAACATTGAGTAAAATGGCATTCCACTATTATTAGTTTGGTAAGAGGTATCTCTTAAAGAAACTCCTAAAAATGCTCTGTTTTTAGCATAGCCATGTTCCAAAATATCGTTTATAACATCTTTAACATCATTTACTGGTATTGCAAAACCTAATCCTTCAACATCAACACCAGAAGATTTAGCGACCACGATTCCAATTAGTTCACCGTTTGCATTAAATAAACCACCACCAGAGTTACCAGGGTTTATAGCAGCATTCGTTTGAATTAAATTCATAGTAGAATTATCAAGTTTTATTTCTCTTTCAAGAGCACTAATTATTCCGTCAGTTACAGTTCCACCAAGTTGACCAAGTGGGTTACCAATAGCAACAGCAACTTCACCAACAACTAGTGAATCAGAATTTCCTATAACTGCAGTAGTTAAATCTTTTGCATCAATTTTAATTATCGCTACATCAGTTTTTGAATCTTTACCAACAAGAGTAGCATCATATTTTGTTCCATTTCTTAATGTAACAGAAATCTTATTAGCTCCACTTATAACATGGTTATTAGTTAAAATATATCCATCAGATGAAATGATAACACCACTACCATTTCCTTCAGCAGTATAAGTGTAATGTCCATATAAAGTTGATTGAGTTTCGATTGTAATTTCAACAACAGAATCAGCACATTTTTCAACTACACCAGAAATATCTGTGTGCGAAAGTGTATAAGCAGTACCGCTATTTGTACTTGCTGTTGTTATAACAGGTGTTTTATTATTTGATTGATTTGTAACATTATTTGCATTTTGGTGAGTAGAGTATAAACTACCAGAAGCAAAACCTAAACTTAAAAGTAAAGCTATACTTAAAGTTTTTGAAATAATACTTCCAGCACCACCTGACTTATAAGATTTTCCATCCATTTCTTCATAAATTTGATTACGATTGTAATTATTAAAAAGTGACATATAAATCCTTCCTTTCAAAAAATATTGAATATTTATTTCTATTGATATATACTTATTATATATGAATATATTAATACGAAACTATGTTACTAATATGTATTATATATGAAAAAATTATGAAAAACAATCTTTATGATTTGGAGGATTTTAATGATTAGTTCTATAGAAGATATTGTTGACTTACATGCATCTTGCGGGAATATTGAAGATACATATTTGAGGCTTCATTTTGACAATAAAGTGATGTTATTAAATAAATATACATTAAGAGTTCGAAGAGGAAATGCTACCAAAGCAGAGATTAGAGATTGGAATTTTGATATATATAGATGTGTAAAAAGAGATAGAGCTTTAACTAAAGAAATAAAAGAATTTATTTCACTTTTTGAGTATTTAGAAAAAGCGAGAATAAAGTCTGGCTATATAGAGAAAAGTGAAACACCAGATTTTATAATAACAAGAAATGGAGAAAAAACAGGAATCGAAATTACAAAAATATATATCGGCAATGATTGGGTTGTAGATAAATTAAACGAAGAAATAAAAGAATTTAGGTTAAGAAAAAACGAGCTAGATGGATATATGATGTATAAAAAATATAACGAAAAAGTTTCTACATATAAATTGAGAGAGGGACTTATAATTCTTCCAAACACTAAAGATATTACAATAGATGATTATATGGTGGAATTAAAAAATAAGATTTTTACGAAAGTAAGAAAGCTTTCGGACGAATACCAAAAATTTGAAAATAATATTATATTTGTTGATGTTGTGTCATCGGATATTTTAAGAAATAAATTTGATAAAAATGAAATGTGTAGAGAACTTAATTTTTTTGTTTCTCATATAGAATCAGATTTTGCTCGAAGCAATGTAAAGGTAGTTATGAAATTAGGTAGTGAGTTTATAGAATATAATTTGAGTAGAGGAGATTACAATGTTTTTTAAATTTAATATTTCAAAATCTAAAAAAAAGTATAAACCGTATGATGTTCTAAAAGCGAAAAAAATTAATTATCCAGAGCTATCAAATGAAATAAAGTATGAAGTCGCAATACTAGGTGGCTTAGATATTTTTACAGATGCACATGTTCAGGGAGTTGTAAATATTACAACTAAGATCTGTGAGCAGATGGGTATGGATTATCAAATGCTAAAACATTGCGTATTGTGTGCATATCTTCATGACGTTGGAAAAATTATGATACCAAATGAAGTTCTTCAAAAGAAAGGAAAACTTACAGATGAAGAATATGAGATAATAAAATCACATACAACTCATGGTTATGATATATGTATGAAATATGTTGAGCTTAGAAAATTTGCACCAATTGTTAGAGCACACCATGAAAGTTTTGATGGAAGTGGGTATCCAGATAAATTAGTAGGAAGCCAAATTCCTTTTGAAGCATCGCTTATAAAAGTAGCAGATGTATATGATGCATTAACAAGAAAGAGACAGTATAAAGAAGGATTCATGCAAAGTGAAGCACTTAAAATTATGCTTGGTGATGCGAAAAAAAATAGGATGAGTGCCAAGATTTTGAGATATCTTATAGAGTATTTGATAGGTGAGTTATATGAGAAAATTTATACATCGCAAAAAAATATTGAGTTATATGAAGACAATCTGCAGGTACTTCATGAGATAGAAAAAATTTATAAAGAAATATATGATATGGGGTATAGCGATAAATTAGAAAAGAAATTAAAAAGATATGAACTTCCTGCGGGATACGACATGGGAGTTAATGCAAATCTATTAGTTGTTAAGCAAAAAGCTTTAGAAAGAGAAAAAGAAAGATTAAAAACACTTCAGGAAGAGGAAGAAAAAATTCAAGCACAGTATGAAGAAACATGTGAGCTTGCTAAAAAAGAGAATTGGTATCCGAATGAGAAATATTATAAATAGATTTTAATATTACATTAACATTACAAAAATATTACATTAGTTTTAAATTTAGCTACTTGCTATAAAAAATAGCACTAATGTGATAGAATTTTTTATAAAAATTAATATAGGGGGTAGTAGTATGAAAAAAATAGTTGCATTATTAGTTATTTTAATGCTTGCGATTCCAATGGTGGTAAATGCTGCATTTTCTGATGTTGCAGAAGAGCATTGGGCTGCTGGTTACATAAATGAATTAACGCAAAAGGGTATTATTAATGGATATACAGATGGAACATTTAAACCTAATAACACTTTAACAAGGGGTGAGTTTTTAAAATTAATAATAACAGCAAGTATACCAGATTTAGACTTTTCTAAGGTCACACCAAAGTATTATCATTGGGCAGCTAGTTATGTGACTGTTGCAGAAAATTATGGTGTAATTGAAAAAGACCAAATACTTGGAACAAATATTGATAAACCAATAAGTAGAATTGAAGTTATTAAAATTTTAAGCTTATGCGATATTAATATAAGAGGAGCGAGAAATTTGCAAAATGAAAACGCTCTAAGTTTTAGAGATATTGATGGATTAAGCGAAAAAGAAGCAGCTTTACTTTCACATGCTGTTAGCAAAGGCATTATTAATGGGTATTCAGATGGAACTTTTAAACCTAATAATAGCTTAACAAGAGCAGAAGCATCTAAGATTTTATCAATATATATTAATGAAAAGGAGGCATAATTGATGACAAAATATAAAAATAAAAGTACTTTGAATTTATTAATAATAGGAATACTTTGCTTAGCTAATTTATTTGGAAATGTTTTTGCTTTGGATGATACTAATTTTACTGGTAACAATGGTAACGGAGGAAACAAACCTACTGCTGTTGCTGGCGCAAGTGGCTGGGGTGTTCAAAGTGTATCTTGCACCACATATACTTTAGCTTATGTGGATGAAAATGGTGAGACAAAAGTTTTAGATGCTAGATATCAGATAACTCACGCGGCTGCTGGTGTGTTAGATAATGATGGTAATGTAAAAATAAGCAGTGATGGAGTGCCAAATGCTAATACAGTAAGAAAAGAAAATGCTGGTTATAAAGAAGATGTTTACATAGGTTATAACTCTGATTCAACTACAATGAATAAAGTTATAAGTAGTGGACAGCTTTTTGCAGATAGAGCTACATCTGCTGAAGATTACACTGGTGAAAATAGACATGTTGTTAATTGGCTAGCTAATAATCAGGGGCAAATATATGCAGAGGGAAAAGGTTTGGATGATGATGATAAAAAAGTATTGTGGGAATTAGCATACAAACAAGCAGAAGCAAATGGCGATACCGAAACAATGCAAATACTTGAAGGCATTCAAAATGGTACTACAAAGTGGGCTATAAAGCAAGAAGCTAAATTGGCATTAAGAACTCCTACAGCAGTTTCTTATCATGAAAATGGAATGAATATTGAAACTACTAAAAATGGTTGGTCTATGCTTACTTATGAAGAAACACAATACGTAAATGAATTGTCAAATCATAAGTATAAAGATACAGTAAGAAATTACTGGAATGCGATTTTTGGAGAAATATATGAAGATGATGCAAAATATTTAAACGGAGAAGGTAAAAAAGGTGGTTTTGACTGGATTGAAGGTGGCAATACATTTCCGCCAACAAAGACAGTTGTTACACAAATTTGGATTACAACAAAAAATGATATTATAGCAGGACCTAGAGATTATATATATAAAGATGGCGAAACAACGCATCATTTTTCAAAAGATGATTATCTAGTCGACGAAACAAAATATAAATATAAAGAAACTAAAAAAGATGACGGACCTGGATCACCAGAAGAAGATATTCCGGCAGACAATCAACGTCATACAATTATATACATATACGATGCTGGAAATACTGTTACAGTTTATTACATGGAAAAGCCAGGTAGTTTGATTACAAGTTTACCTCCTGAGCCAATATCAAAAGATCAAACTGTTACAGCAAATTATAAAACACCAGAAGAATTAGAAAAAGCAGGATACGGAAAGTTTAAATACATAAATGTAGAAACATATAAAGAGACTGAACTATTAAATACAAGCACAAGTACATCAGCAAGTGTAACAGGTGATGGAGAAAGTTCATATAAAATTATATTTTGGTATGAGCGTGTGCCTGAAAATCTTATAATTAATGTATATCATGTTTGCGATTCAAATAATTGTGGAAAAGATATATTAAGTTCTAGCACAATAACAATACCAATAAAAAAAGACCAACCAGTAAATCATTCAGAAAGCAAAGGAGAATTTACAAATCATACATATAAACATTACACAAAAGTTACTTCTGAGATTCCTATATCTTATCCGGCAGGAGGCACACAATTTTCTGATACAACAGCTCAAATATACATTCCTGCAAATTCAAAAATAAGATACGTAGAAATAGTTTTCCATTACAATTGTGAAAAAGCCGAGGAAGAAAATAAAGATGCAAAAGGAGAGATTGAGCATATATATATTGATCCACTGACAGGTGGGCAAAAAACAATTGGTTGGAGTGATGGTACTACTACTGTTGTTGGACATTGGGAAATAGAAGAAGAATATTATATTCTTAAGAAAGATGAAGGAAAAGAAAATCCTAAAAAATATTCAACACCACAGTACGATGATGATGGTAATGAAACAACTGTTAAAAAGACAATTGAAAATTACGTTATAGATTATGACGAATGGACAATACGTTCGAACTGTAAATTAGATGGTGGACATTTGATGTACAGATATAATAATGTTTTGGTTTGGTACACAGATAAAGATGGCAATAAGATTGACGAAGAAAGTAGATCCATAAGAAGTCAATATCGCTATACACCAACTTCGTCTTCTACTACAGTAATAACACAGCATCAATCTGAACACACAGGACAGATATTTTACACAGATCAAAAGTTAAATGTTAAACATTGGCTTGCAAAAACAAGTATGACTGATACAGAAAGTTTAGGAGGATATACAGATAAAATTCCTACTGATGCTGGAGCTGGAAGTTATTTCGCTCCTAGATATGGAGATAGTGATTATAAGCTTATTGCAATAAAACTAAATGGTGTTTGGGTAAAAGGCGGAGAAAAAGGAGCTTTATTAAATGATAGCGGTTATACAGTTAAGCTATTGGAAGGTCAAGCATCACAAGATATAGAATTTTATTACAAATTATCTCCTGATTCGGATAATAATACTGGTAAAGGAACACCTGTTGTTTGTGAGGTTACAGTAGACAAAGATACATGTGTATTAGACGAAAAATTTAACATAACAATTCCAAATTCAGGAAAACATGAAGAAGCTTGGCAGCAAGGATATTCTGTTCCAGATCCTAACTATTTTTGGACGCCAATGCAACCTTGGAACTTATATTTTGCATCAAAGAAAACAGTTACATTTAATATGGCAGTAGAATACAACGGACAAGTATATAAAGCTGGTACACAAATAGATTTGGAAACAAGAGATCAAAAAGCTACTTCAAAAGATAAGAGTAATTTTGGTACAAAATATGAATTTACAGTTCCAGTTTGGAATGAAGATAATAAGAGTTACGATATAAATGCAAAAGTTATTCCAACAGGAAATAACAGTGGTGTAGCAGATAGAGCAAAATTTAACATAGTAACTAAATCAGCTGCTGGTTGTGCGATAGATTCTGATAATATTAAATTGATTGGTAAGATATATGACTTTACAGTTACAAATATTCAAGGCGATGATATGTGGAAGAAAATATTGAGCTTACCAACAGATAATATTAATAATGAATATAAAGCAGATAGACTACCAGTTGGACAAGAAAATCAAAAGAAGAGTAATGAAGCTAAAAAATATAACTCAGCTATAAAGAAAGGCACTAAGGTATATTTTAGTGTTAATACAAAGGGTATTGCCAATAGCGAGATTAAGATTGTTCCAAAATATTATTACATAGCAAAAGATAATACTAAGCTTGTTGAAGTAGATGCATTTGTAAAAAATGCTGCTGGTAAATATGTAAAATTAAATGGAAATAGAACTTCAACAACTTCAAATCCAAATAAAATGACAAAAGAATTTGGACAAGAAAAACTAAAAGCCAAAAATTTATATTCAGGTATAAAGTTTGATACAACTTCATCAATAGGAACGTATCAATTAATAAAACTAGAAAATGCATTTAAATTTCCATATCTAAATTATTTAAAAATTGAAGAAAAAGATGCATTTGGAGCAGGTAAGAAATGGAAAGGCAAAGAAGACGAAAATACTATATATAAAGCTGTAAGTCATTGGTATGGAGATTACATGATACCAGGTGATGCACAATTTGCACCTGCTGGTACAAGCGAGGCACAAGCGGTAAATATGTTTAAGAATTACAATGATGGTTATATATTGATTACATTTAAGATAAATTCAACATTACAAAATGGAACAGATTATCTTTTATATGATAGTAATCAATGGAAAAAAGAAGATATCAAAACAAGAGTAGATTTGCCAAAGATATCTACAAAAGCTTTACCAAAATCAATAGACATTAGTTCTATAATAAATGCAAATTATGGTCCTGTTATAATTTATCAATCAAATATTTCGGTAACACAAAATTATGATACAACAGGAACACACTAAAACAAAAAAACTCCCTTTCGGGGGAGTTTTTTGTTGTTACATTTATGTTACACAAATATTACGATAATATTAAATTTATCTGCTTGCTATAAAAAATAATGTCAGTATGATAAAATTTTTTATGAAAATTAATATAGGGGGTAGTAGTATGAAAAAAATAGTTGCATTATTAGTTGTTTTAATACTTGCGATTCCAATGGTGGTAAATGCCGCATTTTCCGATGTCGCAGAAGAGCATTGGGCAAAAGGATATATTGAAAAACTTACATCTAACGGAGTTATTAATGGTTATCCAGATGGAACATTTAGACCAAGTGACACACTTACCAAGGGAGCATTTTTAAAACTTATAGTTATAGCAAGTTTGCCAGAAGTTGATTTTAATCAGTTAGATAAAAATTTTGATCATTGGGCAGCTACATACGTTAAAGTTGCAGAAAATTATAATGCTTTAGAAAAAGGTGCCATAACTAAAGAAAATATCGACGAACCGATTACTAGAATAGATGTTATAAAGATTTTAAGTTTATGTGATATTAACATGAGAAGTCATGAACAAAAAGCTTTAGATTATTTAACATTCACAGATACTGATGGTTTAGATGAAACATCTGAAATTTTGCTTAGTCATGCTGTTGCAAATGGAATAATTGGTGGTTACCCAGATGGTAGTTTCAAGCCACAAAACAATTTAACAAGAGCGGAAGCTTCTAAAATTTTAGCTGTTTACATGGAAAAATAATTCTAAAAGATTGGAGGACAAAAAATGAAAAAAAATAAGTTATTTACTTTTTTTACGATGTTATGCTTAATATCTATTTTAGGTACAAGTGTAATAGCATTTGATACTAGCAATGGTGGCTCCTGGGATGCTGTTTCTGCAAAGAGTGGAAAATGGGCATATTTCCCATATACTGGTACAAGGTATGTTTTTAGGATAAAATGCTCTGATGGAGTTTATAGGGATGTTGGTTATAATAATGATATAGTTTCTTCAGACATAAAAAACAAAGCAGCTTTATATTATATAAATCATTTCCAAGATAAAAGTCGTAATATAACTCAATATGAAGAAAATAAAGGAAAGAATATAAATGAAGTTGTCTATATGGGTTCAAGTTTATTGGGATATAATCAAGTGTTTTATGGTTCTAAGTATTTTGATACAAAAGTGTCATCGACAGATTCTTATGATTCGTCAAATGGTAACTATCGACATATTACACTTTGGATCAGAGACGGAGATAGCAATTCAGAACATGAGAATAATGTAATAACTAATAATTTTGATGTTAATGCTTCCGACATAAAGAAGTTAGCTAATACGGTAAAATCTTATGCTACTGCAAATGGCGATTCAAAAACATTACAACAAATTAATGACATTATAGATGGTAAGGTTTCTTATCAAATAAGAACTGAGTCTTTATTTAAGGTACATATAAAGGATGGTAAATCAAATTTAAGAGGTTCTTATGATGATAAAGATATTTCAGCCTATGTTAAGGGAGATAATTATACAATATTAACTTTCAGAGAATGTAGAGCACTTCATGATGGTGCAGGAATGGGCGCAAGTAGTACTACTTTATTTAACGGTTCAGGATATGTTACAAAAGGTGCAATGCTATTGTGGGAAGAAGATTCTCCTTGGTATGATGAATATGCAAATTTATATACTGATTTTTTAAATGATGTGTACAAAAATAAAGATTTCAGATATATAGGTTGGGACTATTTACAAGTAGATGCTGAAAATAACCCTTTCAATAAAATTGTAGTTCGTTATAAAAATGAAGTAACTGGACAAGACATAATACCATCAGAAGAAAGTCCTTTTAATACACCTATAAAAAAGAAAGATTTAGAAAATTATGAATATACAGGTTTAGAGGAAGTAACTCCAACTCCAAAGCCAAAAGATCCTAAAAAAACTGAAATCAAAATATCGAATGATGGCGAGAGTCATGAGATTATTTTCTGGTATAAGCCCAAAGATGAAAAAACGACAGTAACAATCAATTATAAAAATGAAAAAACAGGTGAATTGATTACTGGTTTTACGAATCCAGAATATCATACAGAGCCTGGTACTTATACGAAAAAAGATTTAGAATCACAAGGCTATACTTATACAGGTGTAGAAGTTAACAAACCTGATCATGTTGCAAAAGATTCAAGTAAAACTTCAATCACTATACCAGATGATAAGAAATCACATGAAATTACTTTCTGGTATAAACCAGAGGAAATTACAAGAATAAAAATAACTCACAAATCTGAAAGTAATAAGATTTTATCTGGTCCTATAGAATTTACTATAAAAAATGGTGAGAGTGCTAAAACATTTAGCCAACAAGCAACAGCATTTGGTTCAAATTATGAATATACTGGTTTGGAAAAAATAAGTCCAGAAAAAGAAACAAAGGATCCTTCAAAAACATCAATAACGATTGGATTTGATGGTGATAAAACATATGAAATAATTTTCTGGTATAAAATGCAAACTCATATAAAAATAATTGGCAAATGTGAAGGTAGAGCAGGATTTATTTATACAAAAGATTTAGGAAAGGCTAATTTACCATTAAAAGGAACATATAAAGAAAGTTCATATACGCCAAACAATTACACATATTTAAATGAGTATGAAGTAAAGTATGGAACTCATACATATATGGGAAAGGGCACAACTACTTCTGGTAGTTCAGTTTCTCTTGATATAGCAGAAAGCAACGATGCACCAAATCAAATATTGATTGTATTTTATTATAAATCTAATTATTTAGCTACTGTTGAACATTACTATGTTGATCCAACAGGTGCTAATAGTGATGAATTGAAAGAAAAATATGATATTAATATTATTCCTGGTGTTTCAAAGGAATTACCATCAATTCGTATGGTAAATAAAGAAGGCACACCTTGTATTAATTTGAAATACGATGGCCTAAATGTAACACCAAATAATTTCAAACAATATACAAGAGATGCATATACGTTAACACTTACACCAGATGAATCAAATTATATAATAAGATTTTATTATACTTCTCAAATTATAAAGATTAGACACGAAAAGGAAAATGGAAAGCTAATAGAAGAAGAGGAAAAAATATTAAATCCTAATGAAGAAGAGAATCCTTTAAAAGATTATACTTTTAAAGAATCTAAGTTAAATGATGATGACCCAACAAAAGATACTCCTGTTAAAGTGCCAGTAAAAGAAGGCGTTCCATCACAGGAATTAGTATTTATATATAAGGATCCAGAACTAATATTTGGTCCAGATGATCCAAATCCAGAACCAAATCCTGAGGATTATAACAAGAAAAGAAATGAATATAATACGGGTATAATTCCTAATGACTTAAATAACCAATTAATAGGTCAAGATGCTGAAAAGTATTATTGGGTATTAAATGAAAATGGAGAAATAACAGTTAGACTTGCTGTTGGTCATATGGATACTGGTACACATTCACTTACATGTACTTTAAAAATTCCTTTTGATGTATATATAAATAAAATTTATAACAAAGCAAACACAGAATGTACTGTGAAGTGTGATTATAAGGAAACAAAAGACGGATACGATATATATGAAGGAAACATAAAAGATATATATGTTCCAGTTTGGGTTGAAGAAAAAGAATATGAAATAACGGGTAAGGTAAATTATGTGTACACTTCAGCAGATGGAAAAGCAGCTAATCCAATAAATAGTACTGCTACAGCTGAGGTTACGGTTGTTGGAGCAGTATATGATTTTACAATAACAAATTTAGATGGTTCAGATACAACAGGCGATTCAATGTGGAAAAAATCATTGTTCCCAACAGTAAAACAAGTTGAAGAAGGTTATAAAGCTACAGCAACAGCTATAGGACAAGGTACACAACAACCATCAAAATATTATCAAGCAATTAAACGTGGTACAAGATTTTATTTCTCTGTAAATACATTAGGTGCTGCAAATAATCAAATAGAAATAGTTCCAAATTTTTACTATGTATCTGCTAATGGACAAAGTTTAGAAAAAGTAACTATGAAATCTAATTATATGAATAGTACAAGAAGCATTAACTTAAATGATACAAATAGAGTAACAACTGAGTTCTCAAAAGAAAGAGCAATGAAAAATACATTAGATAATGGAGCTACATCAAAAGCTGGTACTGTATTTGAAGTTGGTAATTATAGAAAGCTTACATTAAACAGAAATGTTAATACACCTTACTTGGAAATTGTAAACGACGTAAAAGCTAGATTTGCAGGAAAAGAATTAACAGCCATTTTACAAGGTACGGCTAAAACAGATAAAGATTTATACAAAGTAACAAATCATTGGTATGCTGATTATTCTGTGCCAAATGATGCAACATTCTATAAGGCTGATGGTACACAAGTAGATGAAAATGGATGCTTAGTTGTATACTTCTCAATAATAACAAAAAACAACGCTAATAATGAATATTTAGCATATAATTTAGAATCACCATTTGTACAATCAGAAAAAATATCTGAATGGAACTATGAAAGAAAAGATAATACATTAACAAAAGTAGCAGACTATAGACTTGTTTTACCAAAAACAAGTGTAAATAACGCATCAAAAAATATAACAACAAATGATATTTGGATAAAAGGTACAAATAAAGCAGGACATACAGCAGTTATAATTTATAGCTTAAAACAAAATGTTTCAACAAGACAAAATGTAACATCTGCTGGAACTCACTAATAAATATAAACACTCTCTTTTATAAGGGAGTGTTTTTTTATGCAAATTTTAACTAGATAAAAGTTTATGGTTTAGCTAATATAATTAAATTTTGCACATCCCTTTTTACTTGATTTTTAAAAGCAATAATGTTATGCTAATTTAAGTAAAAGAGGAGGTAATTATGGATAATATTGCAAATAAATTAGTAGAGGAGTTTAAGCTAAAACCTTTTCAAGTTGAAAATGCTATAAAGCTTATAGATGAAGGAAATACCATTCCATTTATTGCTAGATATAGAAAAGAAGCAACAGGCGAACTTTCAGATGAACAATTAAGAGATTTATTTGAAAGGCTAACGTATCTTAGAAATCTAGAAAAGAGAAAAGAAGAGGTCATAAGGTTAATAGATGAACAAGGAAAACTTACAGAAGAACTTCAAAACACAATAGTTAGTGCACTAACTATGACAGAAGTTGAAGATTTATATAGACCATTTAAGCAAAAGAAAAAGACAAGGGCAACTATCGCAAAAGCAAAGGGATTAGAGCCTTTAGCAAATATAATATTTGAACAAAAAGATAAAAGAGACATAAACGAGATTGCTAAAGAATTTATCGACGAAGAAAAAGATGTAAAGACAGTAGAAGAGGCAATTAATGGAGCTAAAGATATTATTGCTGAAATGATCTCAGATGTTGCAGAATTTAGAAAAGATATAAGAAAGATTATTTATGACAAAGGTGTAATTGCAACAAAGGCAAGTAAAGATGAAAAATCAGTTTATGAGATGTATTATGACTATAATGAAGCGGTAAAGAAAATTCCTAGTCATAGAATTTTAGCTATCAATAGAGGAGAAAAAGAAGATTTCTTAAAAGTAAAGATTGAAGAAACGGATGATGCAATACTAGAGTATTTAAATGGAAAAAATTTAGTTCAAGATGGTTCATATAAAGAGATTATGTTAGAAACAATTGAAGATGCTTATAAAAGACTTATTAAACCATCTGTTGAAAATGAAGTTAGAAATGAATTAACGGATATGGCAGAGGAGCAAGCTATAAAAGTTTTCGGACAAAATGCGAAGAAATTACTTCTTCAAGCCCCACTAAAAAATTTAATAGTAATGGGATTTGACCCAGCATATCGTACTGGTTGTAAGATTGCAGTAATAGATGATACAGGAAAACTTTTAGCAACAACAACTGTATATCCTACTGAACCTCAAAATGATACTGAGGGAGCAAAGAAAAAATTACTAGAACTTATTAATAAGTATAATATTAATATGATTGCGATAGGAAATGGTACGGCATCTCGTGAGTCTGAAATGTTTGTAGCTGATATGATTAAAGAGGTAAAACATGATATTCATTATGCGATTGTAAGTGAAGCGGGTGCTTCTGTTTACTCAGCTTCTAAGCTTGCAACTGAGGAATATCCTGATATAAATGTTTCTTTAAGAGGTGCAATTTCCATCGCTAGAAGACTTCAAGATCCACTTGCAGAACTTGTAAAGATTGATCCAAAGAGTATTGGTGTTGGACAATATCAACACGATGTAAATCAAAATAAGCTAGATGAAAGTTTGACAGGTGTTGTTGAAGATGCAGTAAATAGTGTTGGGGTTGATTTAAATACTGCTACGCCTTCGCTTTTAAAATATGTTTCTGGTGTTAGCAAGACGATTGCTAATAATATAGTGAAATATAGAGATGAGAACGGAAAGATTAAAGAAAGAAAAGAGCTTTTAAAAGTATCTAAATTAGGTCCAGCTGCTTTTACTCAATGTGCAGGTTTCTTAAGAATCATAGATGGAAAAAATCCTTTGGATAATACATCTGTGCATCCAGAAAGTTATGATACGGCTGAGAAAATTTTAGCAAGTATTGGATTTTCTTCTAAAGATTTAAAAGAGAAATTACCAGAGGTTAGAGCTAATTTAAATACAGTCAATGTATCAAAGATTGCAAATGAACTCGGAGTTGGTGAGCCGACTGTAAAAGATATAATAAAAGAACTTCAAAAACCAGGTAGAGATCCAAGAGACGATATGCCAAAGCCAATATTAAGAAGTGATGTTTTGAAGATGGAAGATTTACAAGAAGGCATGATATTAACAGGAACTGTTAGAAATGTTATAGATTTTGGTGCTTTTGTGGATATTGGCGTAAAGAGCGATGGACTTGTACATATTTCTGAATTAAGTGATAAGTATATCAAAAAACCCATGGATGTAGTTTCGGTTGGGGATATTGTGAAGGTTAGAGTTATTAAGGTTGATTTAGAGAGGCATAAGGTTGCATTGTCTATGAGAGGGTGCTGAAAAATTTAATAAAAAATAAAATCTTGGTGTCGTGACGGTTCGATAAAACTTTTATCCGCTAGGTTTGTCAAGGTAGTATTGCTGGCGCAATCTCCACCTTGACAAAAAACGCGACAAAAAAGTATTATCAAACTGTCACGACACCAAGATTTTATTTTTTATTAAATTATGGTGAGTTCGAAAAAAATGCAGGGGGACTGTTATTCGGCTTCGATGCTGTAAAGGCTTTCTTCGATTACTTCCCATATTATTTCTTGATTTAGTTTTGTTTCTGAAGAGTATGCGAATATTAAATCCTCTGGGACGTCTAGAATTTTTGCGATATCGGCAACGTATGAAGAGACTTTTGTTTTGGCTATTTTATCTGCTTTGGATGTGATTACGATGTAGTGTTTTCCTGTATGTTTTATAAAGTCTAGCATCATGATGTCGTTTTCGCTTGGTTTGTGCCTAATGTCTATAAGTAGGATTATTAGGTTTATGTTTTTTCTGCTTTTTAGGTAGCTTTCTGTTGAAGCTCCTACTTTGGCTTGCTCGGCTTTTGACATTTCAGAATAGCCGTAGCCTGGTAGGTCTACAAAGTAGAATTTATCATCCATGTTGTAGAAGTTTAATTGTCTGGTTTTTCCTGGAGCGCTACTTGTTCTTGCAAGTGATTTTCTGTTTATCATTGCGTTTACAAATGATGATTTTCCTACGTTTGATTTTCCAGCTAAAACTATTTCTGGTAAGTTGTTTTTTGGATATTGAGATTTATTCATTACAGATATTTCAAATCTTGGATTTTTTATTAGCATTTTTAGACCTCCTATTTTTTAGAAAGTATAGCATAAAAGGTGGCTTTTTGCAAGATGCTCACGTGAGATGGTTTGATTAAGGAATGTGCTATAACGGGTG
>OIEN01000338.1_pt1 | contig 31526 bp, 30 predicted proteins | sample 1581741 | NCBI WGS metagenome assembly OIEN01 (sample SAMN01760944, study PRJEB22395) | human gut metagenome | reverse complement strand
ACTAAATATTACTGGTTTGTTATGCTTCATTCTGTTTAAATCAATTAAAAACATTGTGCCAATTATGATTGCAATTATAATTAAAACTGCAAGTATGATTTTTGTGGATTTCTTCATATAAATCACCTTTTACCTTTCTTTAATAATACTTTTCTAAAAGTTAAAAAGTTTCAGTTATTTATATTATATATTACTTTCCCTTGGAAAGCAAGGTTGGTGTATCTACATATAAAAAAATGGCAAAGGTAACAACCCTTGCCATTTTTTGCTTATCCTATTATTTTTTTGATTAATTCAATGCGCCTTTGCTTTTCTTCCTCATCTTTGGAATAAATTGTTGTTACTTTGTTGCCATCGTGCTCTACCACAAGGATATCGCCTTCTCGGAAGTTTCCTATGGCGTTGTAGATGTCAGCAATTGGGATTCCTATCATGATTGTTTCTTTAGTAAAGAAATCCGCGACATTACTGATTTCTGCCGGACACATTTCGAGTTCACATATTGTATATGGTCCCTCAATTCTGTCTACCGCTGCAAAACTTTTCATTTTTGACCCCTTTCTTCAAGTTCAATTCCGCTTAAATAATCTCCTGGCTTAGTCTGAAATGTTACGCTGTTTTGAGTTATTGTTGCAATTACTGTCCCGCACTCATCTGTGCGATATACAGTAATGTTTCTTTCCTGCAAATTCAGCATAGTTTCCTTGGTTGGATGATTATACTTATTGCATACTTTTGTTGATATGAGTGCATAATGGGGATTGATTGCATCTAAGAAATCTGTGCTACTTGATGTATCACTTCCGTGATGTCCTACCTTTAGGATTTCTGCTTCAATATTTTCATTTGATTTCAATATTGCCGCTTCTACATCTTTTTCTGCATCTCCAGTCATAATGACATCCATTTCTCCAAAAGTTACTTTTAGAACTGTTGAATAGTTATTCAAATTCCCACTAGGCTTTTCAATTGGCCCAATCACCTTGATTGTAGCATCACCTAATTGGTAAATTGCACCTAATTCAACATATTCTAATGTGTAATTTCCTGTAGCTATTTCATTCATGAGTTTCATGTACCAGTTTGTTGTAACTTCACCTGCTTCTACTTTGGGCAAAATAATTTTGCCAATTTCAAAATTGGTAATTACATCGTACATACCTCCCATATGATCTTCATGAGGATGTGTGCCAAATACATAATCAATCTTTGTTATGCCTTGATTTTTTAAGTATTCTACAACATCACTTCCTGTAGACCGTGTGCCACAATCTATAAGCAAAGTATGTTCTCCTTGCTTAAGGAAAAATGAATCTGCTTGTCCCACATCAATCATTGTTAGCAGTAGTTCACCTTCAAGATTTTGTTCTTCGCTTAGCTCACTGGTTGATGTTTCTATTTCTTCATTATTCTGCTCTATGTTTGGCAGAAAATCCGAAAAAACAGTTACATATACCATTACCAAAACTAGGATAATTCCTGTTGCCAGTTTTCCAACTAGCCTTTTCCGACCGCTTTTGTCTGTTGACATGTGCGATACCTCCTTAAATTTTTTACTTGACTATTATAACATATTTTCTTTTAGCATGCAATGTTATGTTGACTTCTATTATAGATTTTCTTCTAATAAAACTTGTTCTTCTAAGTTTTTTAAGTAGATTTTGTTTTCATCTATAAATAGATATGTGCGTTCTGAACCATTTCTCGGTCTTGAGATTGAGCCTGGATTTGCAAATATTTTGCCATCTTGTTTTGTTATCATTCCATAGTGTGTGTGTCCACTTAGGAATATGTCTCCACAGTATTCTGGTAGGTGGTATTTATCGTATAAGTGTCCATGTGTTAGTGTTACAACTTTTCCGTTTAGGTTGATGTGTGTTAAGTCTGGGAGTGAAAATTGCAATAGGTTTTCTATTCTTTCATTATCACAGTTGCCTCTTACTGCAGTTATTTCTTTTGAGTATTTGTTTAGTAAGTCTGCGACTTCATCGTCGTTTATTGTGCTGAAATATCCGGCAAAAATCGCCTAGGATTAGGAGGCGGCTTGCGGATTCTTTATTGTAGATTTCTAGTATTTGTTTTAAGTGGTCGACATCTCCGTGGATGTCGGAAATTACTAGGGCTTTCATTGGTGTCACCTCGTTTCTAATAATTATTATATAGTTATATTTATGTATTATCAAATGCTACTAATTCATAATCTTCACTTCCAAAAATATTCATATGATCTATTTCATTGTGACTATATGCATCATAACTGATACATCGTTCTTTATTTTTCTTTTTGAAATAATTGATCATTATATATTTAGCTTTTACTATTAGAATGTTAAACAAAAGCTTGAAGTCAAAAGAAAAATTATTTACTATGCTTCCTCCCTTTTGTTGAATACCAAATATTCCCTCTTGGACTAAATCATCTTTGCATTGTTTCCATCTGAAAATAATGTTATATTTATTTTAGTCTGCTTCTCATGTATTCTTCATTAACATTAAAAAATTCATTTGGCATTACTATGGATTCTCCTATCCATAAACCGTTTTTATTGTTTTCAACTATCAATTTGTTTAATCTATAGTGTTTTATGTTTTTATTGTAATATTTCAAAAAATCATCTAGTTTTATTCCTTTTGAATGGCATATTTTTGTCAATTCATCTTCTGAATAATATCTACTTCCATATCCTTTAGTATATTTTAAATCTATTTTTATCATATCTACTATGTATTTCTTTTTTATATCTAGTACTTTAACATATTCCATTTTTTCTTTTTTCATTTTGTTATATTCATATCTTGAAATTCCTAGCATTCTCATTAATGTATAAGTTTTTACTTGGTTGTTTTTTCTTGTTCGCTCAAATGATTCTTGATTAATTTTTCCACATTTTAATATGTCTTCTAAATTTGCATTATTATATTTATTAAACTTTAATTTTGTTGTTTTTTGTTTGTTTTTCTTGAATTTGTATATTGTGTGTTTATTAATTTGAAGCATAAGCAAGAGTTCTTCTAGCGTGATTTGTTCTTGCTCACAAATTTGTGTTAAAGATTCGAAATCAATTTTGTCGCCTTCTTTTAAGTTGTATTTTTTAGTATGTTTATTAGTAATTCATTTTCCATCTTCTTCTCCTTTATTTTGTTATATATCATGAGAATAGATTTTTGTAAAGATATTATATGAGGAATTACGCTTGGGAGCAGTTAAATGTTGGATTGGAGTTGTTTACAAGCTTAATCCATTCTGTTTTCTATAAATCTGTTTAACAATTGTATTAACTGTATCTCTAAAGTCGTTTGGTCCAGAAATCCACATATTATTTACATATAATTCATTGCCTATTATTTCAAAGTCAACGCCTAATGTATCTTGCAATAAAAGCTGACATCCTCCTGTTATCAAACCTTGATTATCACTTGTTATGCCATTATTTAAATAGTCGCATATACTATCCCTTAACTTGCTAATATAGAGAAACGAAGTTTCTTTTCTTCTTGCATCTATTATAGTTTTGTTTGAGTTATTGTATGTATCTATTTGTGATTTTGGTATTACTTCTCCTGTCATTGGGTCTATTTTTTCTGTTTCAAATATGCCATAACCATTTTTTTTATTTTCTTCGTAAATTGGTTTGGCAATTTTAAAATATCCTACTGTTAGAAGTGCTATTATAATTATTATGAATGGTAAACATTTTAGAATTAAGTAGCTGTTTACTAAATCGTTTATTATTTTTTTCATGTTAGCTTCCCCCCCTTTTTTTATTCATCATATAAGATCATGCCTGCTCCTAGGTCTTCATTTGGTCTTGAAATAAAGCCAAATTTTTCATAGAAGCTTTCTTTTCCTTTTGATGCTCCTAAGTATGTTCTTATTTCCGGATTTACTTTTTTGTATTCATTTATTTTTTCTATTAGTTTGTTCATTATGCCTGTTCCTATTTTTTTGCCTTGATATTCTGGAATTACCATTATGTCTTGTATGTAGAGGAATATTGTTTTGTCTCCTATGATTCTTCCATAGCCTATTAGCTTGTTTTCATCGTATACGCATAGTGAGTATAGGGTGTGTTTTAAGGCTTCTTCTATTATTTTGTTTTTTCTTGTTCCCCAGTCTACCGCTTCTGTGAGGTTGTTAAATTCCTTTGGGGTTGGGGTGTGTTCTTTGTATGTTATTTGCATGTTGGTCCTCCTTTTTATGAGGGTATTATATCATAAAAGGAGGGGGATGTATAGGACCTTCGGGTTATGAGGCGTAGTTGAAAGGTTTGTGTAATTTAGTGAAATCAAGGGTTTTAGCTGATATTTTAATAAAAATTGGGGAAATGTTTTTTCGAACATTTGTGTATTTTTTGGAACTTTTTTGAGAAGTTTTTCCCCAACTTTTCCCCAAATGCTATTGTACGAATGTTCGTAATATTTTTAAATTAAAATGGGAAACCTAAAAAATTATTTTTGGAGGTTTTGTATTATGGAAAAAATTACTTATCATAAAGAAGGAGATTATTTTATTCCTAATTTGTTTTTGCCCAAACAACCTAATGGACATATTGGAAAATATGGAAGATTAAGATTAAATTATTTAAAAAATTTTAAGAGAGGTTTATATACTGAATTACTTATAAGTGTTACTTTAAAACAACATTTAATAGATATAGATGAAGATGCTAGTAATAAAGTGAATTTACTTATAAAGGATTTTGCTGAAGATGAAAATGTTAATGAGCAGCTAAAGGAACATCATCAAATGGAGTGGGTTCAGGCTATGAATAATATTAAAAATAGGGCTGAAGAAATTGTTTTGAATGAGATTATATATGTATAGGAGGATATAAAGATGGTTAATTTTAGAGAAGTAAATGATAATGATATTTTAAAAGAGTGGTTAGATTATAGAGAACAGGAGGTTTTTGGTAGTCTTACTGCAGAAGATAAAAAACATCATATTTATTTTGATGAGATTGTTGAGAATATTTTAAGGAATATACCTAAACAGAGTCAAAAATATGTTAAGAGACAATTAGATAAACTTGATGAAAATTTTATGGATTATCTTTGTTATTGGAATGAGAAGTATTATAGAAATGGTTTTGTTGATGGTTCTCAGTTAGTTATGGGATGTTTTGATGAATAGTAAAATGCGAGATTAATTCTCTCCTTGCTTATTTTCATGTCAAAAATTTTTTAAAATTTTGAAAAAGCTTGGTAATTTTGACTACTTTTTTCAAATCTTTGAAAAAAACTTGGAAGATTTATTTCTTCTAATTTACTTTAAAGTGCAAAATTTGCACTTTAAAATTATAAAATTGCACTTTAAAAGGCGAGATCAATTCTCGCCTTGATTTATTTTTTTGAAATATTTAAAAATAACTTCAATATATAGCATAACATAAAAATTATAGAAATTATAAATGCTAATATACTATAAATTGCAAAAACATATTTAAGCCACTTATAATTAATAAATAATGGATAAATCGTGAGTATTAGCTGAGGAATTAAAATAGCAAATATAGTTATTAATATAAATAAAATAACCCCCTTTTTACTATCTATATTATTTATTGCATTAATTTTTGATTCTACATCTTCTTTCTCAACCAATTTCCACTCAATAAATTCATCTAATTTATCAATACGATTATTTAAATCCCTTTCTTCTAAATTTTCAGATAAAGATGTTCTATGAAAACTCGGTAGAATGTAATCACTTGGATCAGGAAAACCTAAACCTATACTTTTTCTTTTTCTCGTTTTCTGGCCAACATATTCATATATCATATATTCAATTGTTCCTTCTTTAATATGATTGTTTTGTAAAATTTGTGGGATATCATCTTTAGTATGTTCCATATCAAATATTTCACAAGCATGTATGATCATTTCTTTAATTTCTATAACAATATTTTTTCTTTGTTCAATAGTTAAATTATAGTCTGAATAATTTTCTATATCAAAATCCTTATCAAAAATTTTTTCATAAATATACTCAATGTATCCTTCTCTGTTAATTTTATATTTTTCTTCTTCATCATTTATTTTTTTCTTTTTATAAAAATTTATTTCTTTTTCAATTTTTAATTTTTTCTCTATAAGTGTATCTTTTTCTATCTTAGTATTTATAATTTTTGTTGCAACTAAACCACCAATTATAGCAATAAATACTCCAATAATCTGTATATTAGCAGTTGTATAAGTAATTATGTTACTTAATTCAAACATATATTTCTCCTTTTATTACATTTTTTTATTTTCATATTACTAATTATTTTAAATAATATTCTATCAACTTAACATATTGATCTTGTGCATTTAAACAAGTATCAATTAAATAACCTTTTTCATTTTTATATTCTTTTAATCCTCTATAATAATATAACTTATCTGCATCTCTAATAATAAATGGAATAATATTATTTTTTAAACATTCCTTAAACATAATAAGTCTTCCAATTCTACCGTTACCATCTTGAAATGGATGTATACTCTCAAATCTATAATGAAATTCGATTATCTCTTTTATAGTAATATGTTTTAGTAAATTATACCAATCCATTAATTTTCCCATATCTTTTTCTACATTTTGTGGTAACGTCGTTTTTACACCTTCACCAATTGTATTTGCCCTTTGCTTATATTCACCTACATTAAACCATTCTACTCTACTATCTGAAGTTCCATTTTTTAATATTTTATGAAATTCTTTTATCATTTTTTCTGTTAGTTTCTTATCTGCAACATCTAACATATAATCAACTAATTTAAAGTGATTAGATGTTTCTAATATATCATCCACCTTTGCAACTGTATCACCTTCAAATAAAATAGTATTTGTTTCAAAAATATATCTTGTTTGATCTTCTGTTAATGTACTACCTTCAATATGATTTGTATTATAAGCAAATGAAACTTGAGTTTGATGATATAAATTTCCTTTTAGTTTCATTTCTCTTTGTTCTCTTAAAGCCTTTAAAACATTAACATTTGAAAAATCAAATTTTTCTTCATCTTTTAATAATTCATCAATGGTTATTCCAAAGAAATCTGCTAATTTTTTTAATGATTCAATATTAGGTTCTAAAGCTCCTGATTCATATTTTGATATAGTTCCAGAACTTACTTCTAATATATCTGCTAAATCATTTTGAGTCAATTTTTTATTTTCTCTATATAATTTGATTTTATCTCCTAACATAATAAAAACTCTCCTTTTTGATTATAATATTATTATATCATATTGTTTCCAAAAAAGAAAGTTTTATTTTACTTTTTATTATTTTGTTTCCATTTAAGAATTGTTACAGTTTTATATTAACTATATTCTTAATCATTAAAAATAAATTTTGCTATTCTATTGACAGCTTCTTTTGTCATATTATCTATATCATCTTTTGTCCAAAATGGTTTGTTTTGATTTTCATACTTTTCAACCAAAAACCTCGCTAAAGGATATTTACTATCTATATATCCTGATTTATCTTTTATTCTAGTAGACACCTTTGTTCTAAACCACTCATTTCCTATTGAACGATTAATATCATATTCTAATAGAATTTTATTTCCGATTTTATTTACATATTCTCTCCACATATCTGCATTTTCCATTTTTGCATCTTGCTGAATAGTATTGATATTTTTTCCACTTTGAGGCATAATATGTTCAATATCCATATCTGAAGTTATATTAAACTCAAGTTTGTTATCTTTTGCAAATAAATATTCATTTAAATATACTATATCATTTTTTTCATATTCTTCTAATTTTAACTTAATATACTCTTTTTCCCAATTTTTATTAATATGTTTATTAAAATCTTCAACAATTATAGTATTATCTATTGATAAATTAGCTAATTTTATTTCTTCGTTGAATAAAAAAGATTTGAAATTAGAACTAGAATATCCAGTGTCAACCAATGACAAAATAGTAAATAATCTAAGCATTAATTCTCCAATTATTTCGACATTCTTAATTAAATAATTTTTATCTTCTTCTTTAATATTTATTTTTTCATTTGTATCAAAGCTAAACAAATGATCAAAACGTGAAAAATAACTTGCTAAAAATAATTTTGAGTTATCATTAAAATAAAATAATACTTTTATTATAGCACTATCTTTAACAATATTCCAAATATAAGCCAAAATAATCAATTCATTGCAAAATTCTATTGGATTATTAATATGTTCTTGATTTATATCTGTGTAATATCTTCTAAGACCTGGAGTTGTAACATCGATATTTCCACTGGCATTTATCGTATCTCCATCTTTACTACGATATAAATACATTTTTTGATTCAATAAAGAATTAATACTTATTATTTTTTCATTTTGTATACCTTTAGTTAATTCTATTAAATATCTCCACTTTCTGCCAAGAAGTTTTCTTTCATCTTCAGTTTTAACAGCAGCAAACATTTTTGAATAGATAATATCTGAATCAGTCAATGGCATTCCATCTGAATTTAATGAATTAAACATAGTTATAGCCTGCTCTACATTCCAGCTTTTTATTTCAATAACTTGACAACTTTCCAAAAGTACTTTTGAAAATTTATTTAAAAATTCAGTTTGATTTAGTTCTTCTTTTTCATAAAAATGTTTAAAATTTCTGAAAAAATTAGTATATTTATTATCCTTTTGTTTATATGGTATTTTAGTTACTTTGGCTTCTGCTTCTTCCAAAGATACAGATGTCATAATATTAACTAAATCTTGCTTATAAATTTCTTGATTAGAATTATTTATTAAATTATTAAACTGATTATATATTTTTCTGTCTTTTTCTTCTTTTGGGAAATCCGTTATTTCATCTACGTCTACTTGGTATAAAATACTTGTTATATTTCTTCTTCTTTCTTTTAATCCACTTTTTAAAATGTCAGATTCTTCATCGTCAACCATTTCTAGTAATCTTTTATTGATTTGTATTAATAACGCTTTTAATAAAAGCATAAAAGTTGTAGTCCTTTGTTGTCCATCAATTAAACTATATCGTGAATCATTTTTTTCACAACTAATAATAATTGTTCCAAAAAAATACGGATCTTTACTACCATTTTCTATAAAATCTTTTATATCTGACCATAATTTATCGCATCTTGTAATATCCCAAGCATAACTTCTCTGGTATTCTGGAATTTCAAATTTAACATCTTCATCTAATTTTAAATATTCTCCCACTTTTACCAATTGTGGATCTATATTTTTTGCCATATATTTTCTCTCCTTTTCTAAAATTATATCTCCATTATTCTCAATATTAATTATTATATTTTTCACTATCTTCTGCAACTTTTAATTCTGTATTTGAATTGTCTTCATTTGTTTCACTATATTTAATTGTATCTTCACTATTCAAAATTCTATAGATTACATTCCCTATTGATTTCATTATAGCATTATAAAATTCTTTGCTTTCAAATAATTTTTTATAAGAACTTGCACTTTCTTTATATGCTTTACTTGTTTTTTCACTAAATACTTTAGGAAATACTGATTGAACAAACATATCTTCATTATTAGCTTTTGCAGATTTTCTTACTTCATCATCTTTCATAATAATGTCCATAATATTTTTTACTAACATATTATCTGCTTCAGTAAATTGTCCAGTATATAAATCATTTACTTTTCTAATCACTTCGTCTAAATATCTTTCTTCAGCAAGAATAGCTATTGGTATTCCTGAGCCTTGTGGTTTTACCATTCCTGGAGTTTCATCTGTCTTTCTTAAAGATACACTTCCATCAAAAGTTTGCTTTAAATTATAAAAAGTCAATTTTAATGCACCATCTAAATTTATTACATCAATTTTATTTTTAGGTAATAGCTTTTCTACATATCTCAAATACATATAAGTTTTATGAAGTTCTCCATCTCCTAAAAAAGCAATTTGTGTTATATAAGAATAAAACTTATTAAAGCTTATTACTTGCTTTCTAAAACTCTCTCTGTCTTCTATTTCTAATTTATTATACAAATCGACTGTTTCTTTAACGCAGCTTGTTAATTTTCCAAAATCGTTTTCATTCTGTTTACCATTCTTTAAGTAAATCTTACAGAATTTTTCAACATTTTCGTCATAGAATAATCCAAATGATTTTAACATGTTTAATTTATCATATATTACATTAGGATCCGTCTCTTGCTCTAACGCTGTAACATCATAAAATGGTTTAAAAGCTTCTTGAATATCTTCTGCTTCATTTGCAAAATCTATTACTAAAGTATCATCTTTTCCATTACATGTTCTATTTAATCTTGATAAGGTTTGAACTGCTTTAATTCCTTTTAATTTTTTATCTACAAACATTGTGTGTAATAATGGTTCATCAAATCCTGTTTGATACTTTTCTGCAACTACTAAAACATTGAATTCATCCCCATGAAAATATTCTTTTGTTTGAGATTCTGTTATCTTTTTACCTGATTTAGTTTTGTTCATACTACTTTCTGTAAATGATTCATCACCATCTCTTACTTCACCTGAAAAAGCAACTAATACATCTAAATCATCATATCCCTTTTCTTTAATATATCTTTTTATTTCAAAGAAATACCTTACTGCATGTAATCTAGATGCAGTGACAAGCATTGCTTTGCCTTTTCCACCAATTTTATTTTTTGTTACATTTCTAAATTGTTCTACTATTATTTGAGTTTTTTGTGAAATATTTATTTCATGTAAACTTTCAAATCTTTTTATAACTTTTGTTGCATAATTTTCTGGTACCTCTGGATTATCAGGTGTATTTTTAGCAATTTGATATATTGTTTTGTATGTCATATAATTTGCTAACACATCTAAAATAAATCCTTCTTCTATGGCTTGTCTCATACTATATACATGATATGGCTTAAATGTTCCATCATCCTGCCTTGTTCCAAATAATTCTAATGTTTTAGCTTTTGGTGTTGCAGTAAATGCAAAGAATGATATATTATCTTGTTTTCCATGTGTTACTAATTCTTCAACTAATTTATCCTCATAATCTTTTTCACTTTCTTCTTCTCTTGCCTCTATCTCCGCATATTTCTTAAGCGCTTCTTCTCTATCTGCTAGTGCTATTTTTAATTTTTTAGCAGAATTACCTGTTTGACTCGAATGTGCTTCATCTACTATTACTGCAAATTTTTTACCTTTTGCATCATCTACATCATTGTATATAACAGGAAACTTTTGTAATGTTGTAATAATTATTCTTTTGCCATCATTTATGGCATCTTTTAAATCTTTTGAAGTTTTTTCATCATCTATTTTTACAACAACACCTTTTTGATGTTCAAATTGATATATTGTCTCTTGTAATTGCTTATCTAATACTTTCCTATCTGTAACTACTATAATTGAATTAAATACTGCATTATTATTTCTATCATGTAATCCAGATAATCGATGTGCAAGCCACGCTATGCTATTAGATTTTCCTGAGCCCGCACTATGTTGTATTAAATAATTTTTACCTACTCCACAATCTCTTACATTCCAAATAAGTTTTCTAACAACGTCTAATTGATGATATCTTGGAAATATAATGCTCTTCTTTGTTTTCTTAATTTCTTTACCATTTTTATGTTCAATTTCTTCTTTTACTTGTAAATGAACAAACTTATGTAATATTTCCATAATAGAATCTTTTTTCAATACATTTTTCCATAAATAATCTGTTGTATACCCATATTCATTTATAGGATTCCCTGCACCTCCAACATTACCAGCACCATTTGAGCCTTGATTAAAAGGTAAATAAGATGTATCTTTTCCTGCTAACTTAGTTGTATATTTAACATCATAATGGTCAACTGCAAAATATGTAATAATTCTTGTATTGAATCTGAATATTAATTCTCTTGGATCTCTATCATACATAAATTGTTTTTGAGCATTTTCTGAATTTTGTCCAGTTATTTGATTTTTAAGTTCTAATGCAATTAAAGGAATACCATTTAGTAACAATACAATATCAATTGAATTTTCATTTTGCATTGAATATTTTAATTGTCTTGTTTCATTTAATATATTTTTATTATATAATTCCCAATTTTCTGGTACTAAATCTGTTTCTGGCATAAAATATGCTAGTTTAAAATTAAATGTACCTGCTCCTGTATATTTAATTCCATTTCTAATTACATCAATTATTCCTCTAACAGATACTTCATCATTAAATCTCTTTAAGAATCTATTTTCATAGTCATCCGGAAATGCTTTTTTAAATCTATCCCATTCTTTATTTTGAGTATTTTCTATAAATGCAAACAAATCCTTTTTATTTAATGCATATTCTCTATCAAAATCTTTTGGATTACCTTTAACATATCCACCGTCTATTGATAATAAATAACTTTCTATATCTTCTTCAAATCTTCTTTCATTTTCTTCCATATTCATTACTCCTTAATTACTGTGAGATTTCCATTTCCTTTTGGTGTTAATCCATTTTGTTTCATTTCTTCTAATACTTCTAGCCATTCTCTTTCATTAAATCTTTTCTTTCTATCATTCCAATTTTCTCTTGCATCTTTAACTATTTCTATATCAGAAACATTATCTTTTTTTATAATGAAATCATTCCATGCCGCATATAAAGTAGCTACCATTTCTGATTTATCAGTCGAATAATTTTTAATTATGTCTATTATATTTTCTATTTGATTATCATAATTTGAGAAATATTTATCATAGTATTGACTGTATTTATGAAAATTTGGTAATATTTCATATTCAATGTGTTTTTTAACTTTTTTAATATTTACCCATTTATTTTTTTTACTTATAATAGATTCGCATTTATATATATTATCTGATAATGGTCCAGCAGCTTCTCTTACATACTTGTTATTAAAGTTAAATCCAACTTCTTTTTCTATTAAATATAGTGTTTTTTCTGCTTTTACTCTGCCTAAATTGTAATTTCTTAATTTTTCAATAATTTTACATAATAATATAGCTTGTGGAAATATATTATCTTTACAATTAATTTTAATTCCATTAATATTGTCTGTATTGTCAAACTTCTTTTCTCCAACTTCTTTTTTTCCTGTAACATATTCGTATATAAGTGATTTTTTATATTGTTCTAATTGTTTTATTAAATTATCTTTATCACTTACTAATTTATCAATCTCATTACATTTATTATCTAAATATTCGACAATTTCTATTTGTTCTTTAAAACTAGGTACAGGTATAAAAAAATTCATAAATTTATCTAATTGTAATCTCCACCTACCTAAGTTACTAACGCCTTGAGCTAAATTGTAAAAAATTTTATTTGTATAACACATTTGCATTATATATAAATAATATTTATCAAAATACTTCTTATTGTTTATTAATTTGAAAACTCTATAATCCGGACTCGTAACTCCACTAAATTTTGATATATCAACCCATCCCGTTAGTAAATCCATATGATTCATTGCAAAATCTCCAACATCGACTAGCTGATATTTAGAATAATCTTGTGATATTTGTCCTTCATTTTTACTAATATCCTTAATTTTTATTCCAGATTGTGTAATAGATAAAACATTATATCCAATTTTACCCGCAATATTTTTTTTAGTTTCAAAAATATATTTTATTTTCTTTATATCCCATCCTTTAGGTATTTTTTGAAAATAGATACTATTTGTTTTTTTAAAAATTTTATTTTCTATTCCTTGTGTGATAGTTTTACTAATAATAGATTGCTTATATAATTTATAGTCTTCAATATTTTTTTTTGTTCTTTCTATCGCATTATCTATTTCTTTTACTTTATTATCTAAAAAATCAACAATTTTGTTTTGCTCGTTAATTGGTGGCAAACAAATATTGAAATTTTGTAAATCTCCTAATTTTATAAATTGTATAACAGAACCTACTGAATTTGGTGAAACCTCTGTAGTTAAATTATTTGACATATAATATTTTAAAAATTGAGGATTTACATTTTTAAATTCGCTTAACACATATGTTCTTTGATAAGCATTAAATTTTCCCTTATAATATTGTGTATATCCTACTAGACCGTTACCAGCAACTAATAATGCTTCACAATCAAATGCAAACGATTCAATTCTTTTAGGGAACATTGAACAAGTAAAAAATGGATATTTACCATCTGGTTGTTCAGCGTTAACATCAATTTTTCCTGTATCAATCTTATATAAGTTTTTTCCGCGTGCTATCTTCCAGTTTAAAGGAATATTTCCTATCCATTCTACCCCTGAATCCTTCATTTCTCTCATACTATTTGTCCTCCTTGAATAATTTTTCAAGTGATTTCATAATGTCTTTCTCGTTTTGTCTAATTCTTGCCTCTATTATATCTGAATCTTCCGTTGGAACATATTTATAAAAATATCTTGTAAAAGGTATTTCATATCCTACTTGTGTTTTCTTCTTGTCTATCCAAGCATTTTCATTATAAGGTTTAACATCTCTTTCAAAATATTCTTCAATATCTTCTTTTAATGGAACATTTTCATAATCTCTTTTACTTGAATCAGCCTTTATATTGCCTTTTTTGTCTTTTATTATTTCTCGATTCTCATCTATTTCTGGTGTCTCAATAGTGATTCTATAAAATCCGAAATCACTATTATCAAAAACTTTGCTTTCTACCCTTTTATCTCCATCACTGTATTCTTTATTAGAAAATTCATCATAAGCTTTTAAAATTAATTTTCTACAATCTTCTGATAAATCTTTTCTTTTATTTCCTATATTTTTTCTTCTATTCTCATAACAATTAGATGCATCAATTAGTTGAACTTTTCCAGCTCTAATCGGATTATTAGACTTACCTTTTGATATTATCCAAATATATGTTGAAATTCCTGTGTTATAAAACAAATCTGTTGGTAATTGAACTATTGCTTCTAACCAATCATTTTCAATGATGTATCTTCTAATTTCTGATTCTCCTGAGCCTGCTGCACCAGAAAACAAAGGTGAACCATTTTGAATTATTGCCATCTTACCATCATCTTTTAGTTTTGCTATACCATTTAAATTAAATAACATTTGTCCATCTGATATTTTAGGTGTACCAACTGGAAATCTTCCTGATTCTCCTTTGCTAACCTCATCTTCTACTGCTTTCTTTTGTTTTTTCCAATCTATACCAAAAGGTGGGTTCGATATTATATAATCAAATTTATATCCTTTGAATTTATCATCATCTAATGTATCACCTTGTCTAAAATTGTCAGCATCTCCACCTTTTATTAACATATCTGCTTTCGCTATTGCATAAGTTTCAGGATTTAATTCTTGTCCATAGCAATCAACTTTTACATTTGCATTTAATTGATGCAATCGGTCAGTCATACATGCTAACATTTGAGACGTTCCCATTGCCATATCATATACAGTTTTAACTTTATTATCATTTATTAATATATCTCTTTCTTCAGCGACAAGTAGATCTGTCATTAGATAAATAATGTCTCTAGCTGTAAAATGAGCTCCTGCTTCTTCATCATAACTTTCTGAAAATTTTCTAACTAATTCTTCAAAAATATATCCCATATCTTCTGTTTTTACTTCATCTAATCCCATATAGGCTTTTTTACTATTAAATTCTTCAAGAACAACATATAACAATCTGTTATCTACCATTGTTTTTATCTCATTTTCAAATTTAAAATTGCTTAATATATCTTGTACATTTTCTGAAAATCCAGCTAGATAGTTTTTAAAATTGCTTTCAATATTATCTGGATCTGATAATAATTTCTCAAAATCATATCTACTTGTATTATAAAAACTATATCCTGATGCTTCTGTTAAAAACATTTCTTTTACTTCAAAATTTTTAACCTCTTTGTATTTTTCTAAAACTGCTTGTTTGGTTGGCTTTAATATATCATCAAATCTCTTTAATACTGTCATTGGTAATATTACTTTACCATATTCATGTGGCTTATAAACTCCTACTAACTTTGTAGCCACTTCCCATATTAAATTTGCCTTTGCATTAATATTTGTACTCATTTTTCTACCTCCAATATTTTTCTTATTTCATTCCACTTATTACTTTTCTTTGACAAACTTTCTAGAATATCAACTGGAATTTCTCCTCTATCTTTTGCTGCTAAATCATAAAATTCCTTATATTCATTTTCCCTTAGTAATTTAAATGCAATCTTCTCTTGTATTCCTTTTTCTGGAGCAATAACTTTTCCATGAATTATTCTTCCTAAGTAATCATGCGATAGCCCTATATTCCTAGCTAATTCTCGTATACTTGTTCTTTTTATTATGTTTTGTTCTTTTATCTTTTTTGATAAAAATTCGCTAAATTCACTCATCTTTGCTCCTTTCATTTGTAATTTGTAATATTACATATTACAATATCAAAAATATAAAAAAATTTCAAGTTTTTTTGATATTTTAATAAAAAAATAGAAGTATTTCTACTTCCATTTTCAAATTTTAATTAATCTTTTACTCATTTTATTCCAACTATTTTTTACCTGATCATTGATTTTTCCTAATTCACCGTATTCTTTTTGTGACCTATCAGCATATGTTAAGAAATTTCCCTTTTTAACATTTTTTGTTTTCTTTCCTAAATAAGAATATTGTTTATATAACTTTTTTCTTCCTATATTCCTACCTGTTTTCACGGTCCATTTGTTTATTGTCTTTATTCTTGCATACATTTTTCTATAATATTTTGCTACTGTTTTTTCTCTTATTTTTACAAATTTTCCGTCATATGAAAATCCAAGGTAATTAATAATGGTATTTTCTTTTAAAATTTTATTTTTTACAATATCTAAACTAGTAATACTATCCTTTCTTTTTACAAAACAACTTGTCTTTTCTGGACTCATTATTAAATTAGGTATTTTGTCCTTTATACTCATAATCTTATTATATAATTCTTTTGCTTTAGCTATATTAGGAATTATTATAATAATATCATCTGAATATCTCCTATAAATTCCGTTATTTGATGTTACTATGTCATTTACTAATTTATCAAATTTTATCATATATATATTTGACATAACAGAGCTAATAGCAGAACCTTGAACCATTCCAGATGCTTCTTTGTTAACATGAACTTTTCCATGTTTAAATTTTCTAAACTGATCTATGTCAAATAGCCTTTCTTTGTGTAATTTAGTTAGTTCTTTATGCTTTAAATGCAATTCATTTAATATATCATTATACTCAATATAAGAATACTTAGTTATACTTTTAAATACTTTATAATAATCATTTGGTAATGTATCTACTTTTAGTATTTCTTTTAATCTGTCCTTTAAATACTGATGATTTAAGCTATCAAAAAAATTAGTAAAATCTGATACTACAATAAATGCATTTTCTTGCTTATTTAAAAATTTAAAAACATCGCTTGAAAAATGTATGTTGCTCTTATTTAAATTTGTTCTATAAGCAATAACTGCTTGGTTTATTCCTAATTGCTTTGCATATTTATTGTATTTTTTTGATAATATATCATTATAATACTCATAAATATATCTATCTATATGTGAAGAATATCTTATATCTCTTGATTTTGGTATTATCTCCTCACCATTAAACTTATTTCTTCCTTCTTTATAATAAATAAATGGATAAAAGGCATGCCTTTCTATCCATTCTGGATTTTTTATATTATTTATATATTTCCAATACTCTGGCTTTCTTGCATCAAAATGAGTATACCCTTTATTTTTATATACTTTCCTCTTTTTCATATTTTCTCCTTTTCAAGGCCTACCAATCGGAACGCAGAAATCCTTAAAAGATTGGCAGACCTGAATTGTTCCTAACATATTGCTATGTTATCTGCTATTCTCCAATACCAAAGAAATAATATGGTATAATATAATGGAGGTTAGATATATGAACAAGTCAAGGTCATTAATTGACATATTCATAATCTATGCAATTGAAATACTATGTAATATGAAGATTGACATAATTATCAATATAAATATTAAGATAGTACTTGACATTGCAGTAATATAAATCTCCTATAACTTCTTTTACAGGACAATTTTATTATACAACAATTTCCTTATTTTTACAATGTTTTTGCTGTTTTTTCCTAAAAAACTTACTATTATCTAACATGTTTTTTCTCTTTCTTATTTTTTTCTTTTTCCTTTACTTTTTCCTGTTCCTTTTCATTCATATCTTTTATCTGGTCTTTCATCTTCCTAGCATTGTCGCCAACTTCATCACACAACCTAATCTCTTTTCTAGCTTTCTCTATAGCAGAAGTAACACTAATTATATCCTTACTCACAGCATCTTTTTCACATTCATTGTCTAATTTCTGTCTTTTGTAATACAATCTATTTCTTGTATTCAAGTTCTTTTGTAATTCTTCTTGCTTCTGCTCTTTTAAATTATCTATATCATTTATAGTTTCTAACTTATACTTACATATAAACCTTATTTGTTCCGAATACTTGTCCATCTTTTTTACTTCTGCTCTCATTTCTGGAGTAAGTTTATAGTTTAAATTTTTCTTTGGATAGACTTTTAATAAATAGCAATAGTAATAATATAAAGCAATTATTCCTTTAGGTTTTCTTAATTTATTTGTACTACCTTTATAAAATAATCTTTTATCATAAGTTTTAGGTTTAATTACTTCTTCTCTAGTTGGATATCTACTGCAGATTTTATTTTTGATATTTTCAATAGAATATTCTTCTCCAAATGCTCTTTCAATTCTAATATTTCTTTTGTATGGATACCTTCTTATACTTATTTTATTTGCTCTAAAATACACTTCATATCCCATATCTTTTAATTTTTTTATAAATTCTTGATATGTCCATGAATGTTCTATAGCATAATCTATATCTTCTTTTGCAAATTTATAATATTCTGATTCTTTCATAGATTTCTTATAGTAATTTTCAAAATTAATTCCAGATTTACAGGTCTTTTCTTCTAAAACACTTAATCCATATTCCTCACATATTTCATCTGATGTTTTTCTTAACAATGCAGTATTAGTTAAATTACTATAATACTTCTTCCCATCTTTAAATGAAACCGAATTGATTACAAAATGATTATGAAGATGTTGAGTATTTAAGTGGGTAGATACTACAACTTGAAATCTATCTCCCCACATTTCATTTGCAAGTTTTACTCCAATTTCATGTGCTATTTCTGGAGTAACTTCTCCTTTATTAAAAGATTGATAAGCATGAAATGCTAATATGCCATTTTCTTTTCCATATATTGTTTTTACAAGTTGCATTTGCTTAACCGCATCTTTTACTTCACAATTTATTCCTGTAGTATAAAATTGTTTTTCTGTTTTATCTGGATTAGTTGCATAAGTCATTACTTGCCTGATACTATCAAACTCATCCATTCCATATTCGTTATAATTATTTTTTGTCTTTTCTTCATTTGTTGCGTAGTTGATTACATGATCTAATCTCTTTTGTACTTTCCATATTTTTGTTGTTGCCATTTGCTTTCTCCTCTCATCTAAAAAAGGGGATTGGGGAATTTCCCCATTTAGAATTTCGAGCTGGCGAAATTCATTGCTTGTTAGGACAACAATATGCTCTTTTTTAGTACTAAAATTATTACTTTTTTCTATCAAATGCACACTATATTTTGAAAAATACTTGGACTTTTTTTATCAAAATCCAAGTACTTTTCTTCTTATTTTTTATTATAAAATATTTAATTTATAATATTTGTTTTTGTAAAAATTCAACCTTTCTTCATCATTTATATCACTTTTTATTTCATGATTTTCGTCTTCTAATTTAAATATTTTATTTAATTTTCTTAATAAAATTTCTTGTTTTGTATCTCTTATTAAGCATGGAACTTTGTCATATCCTAGTGCTTTTGCTGCTAATAATTTTATTCCACTATCTAGAACATAATACCCATTTTCTTTTTGAATAACTTCAAATGGTTTCTTAATTCCTTCTTTTTTTATTACCTTCATATATCTACAAACCTTTTCTAAATTTCTGCTACATATTGCGTTAGCTTTAACTCCTTTTATATCTTTTACTTCAATTTCTTTATATTCTTTATAAACTTTCATATTATCAATTCCTTTCTTTTTCTATTTACTTTTTTATATTTTTGTATTACAATATTTGTATAAAGATTTGGGTTAGTATTTTAGTTTTGCGGCTTATACTAACTCTTTTTCTTTTACCTTTTTTAGTGTTATTCCATAACACATTTGATATAATTTTGATATTATTGCATCTACTAATTGTTCATCTTGACTTTGACTAAATCTTTCTATTAATCCCTGCTTATCAAATCTTGTTGTAATGATTATTGGTAATCTATTTTCATTTCTATTTTGAATAATTGTATATAATTTTTCCAATGCCCACTGACTTATTTTTTCTGTTCCTAGATCATCAATTATAATCATATCTACATTTGAATATAGCTCTATTAATTCATTTTCTGACTTTGTATTTTCTCTAAAAGTTTCCTTTATCATGTCTAGTAAAGTCGTTAGTCTTCCCATTAATACAATTTTGTCATTTTCAATTAATTTATTAGCAATTGATGCTGCTAAATGTGTTTTTCCAAGTCCTGACTCGCCTGTTATTATCAGTCCTTTAGTTTGTATTTTTGTTATACATTTATCTGTATAATCATTAGCAACTTTAACTGCTATTTCATTTCCTGAATTAATATTAAAATTTTCAAAGTTCAGATTTTGAAATTTTCTTTCATTATAGTTCTGTTTGTATAGCTTGTTTATAACATCCCTAAAATGTTTTCTTTTCTGGATTTCATATTCTTGCTCATCTCTTCTTTTCCAATACTCTTGTGCTTTATTACAATCACATCTTTCGTATTTAATTGAATCAGGAGAAATATTAGCATATAAATAATCAAGTCCTATTGGTGTTAATTCTTTGCCACAAAATTCACATTTTTTCAATTTATTGTGTATAACTTCGCTACAATTTATATTGTCTAAAACCATTTTCGCTCTCCTCTCTTATATTTTCTTCTTTTTTATTTTCTATATCTTTTGTATTCTTTTCTTCTGAGTTACCTAACGTTTTGGTAACGTTACTTTTTTCATTTTCACTTTTATGCTTTTCACGAAATCTTCTTTGTCGTTCTCGACCTTGCATTTGATACTTTTCATATTTTTCAATACTTTGATACTTGTCCCAATTTTTTATCAGAAATGTTTCCCCTTCTTTTATTAACATTTCTAATTCTAGAAACTTTTTCAAAATCTTTTCAATTTTTTTATTAGATTTTCCCATAATCTTTGAAAAATTTTGAATTGTCATCGGATTATTTTCTCCTATTTCTAATCTTCCTTTATTATTACATTCAACTGCTAATGCAATTAATTGAATCCACACTCTAAAATAAGTGTCTCCTTCAGGAAGTTTTAGAAGTATTTGAATTTTCCTGTTTGAAAATATATTAGTTTCTGTTTTAAACCAAGGTAATTCATACATATCCTCCTTTCCTCACTTTCCATCAATTAATATTTAATTGATTCTTTTTCTTTGCTACTTAGATATTCTTCTAACGCTTGAACTCTAAATAGAAATTTTCCACCAACTTTTGAGCAAGGTATTTCTTTTCTTCTTACTAATTGATTTATTAACCAATAAGAAATTCCTAAATACTCTGCTGCTTCTTTCATTGTTAGCGTAGTTCTTTGTACTTTTTGTACCTGCATAATTATCACCTCCTGTTTTTTGAATTTAGCTATTGACTTCTGTCAACAATTGAATTATAATATCAATAGTTAACAAAGTAAAGATTATTTTTGAATTTTGTTAAAGTTTGAAAACAACAGTTTTTTAAACTTTAATAAAACAAATTGTTAGATAGGAGAAAATGATGAAAAGAACTGACTTTAATAAAGAAATAAAAATTATATCTCTTGCTAAAGATAAACTTTTAGGTTTGGACTTAAAATCAATTTTGTATACACCTAATAAATATCGAATCCCTGTTGCTTTTGCTGATAGAAGCAACTCTGCAGATGATACTGAAAAGTATATAGCTGAAAACTATAGCAAAGAAGATCAAGAAAAGTTAAAACATAATGATGCAATTAATGATGAATTTTTAGCTAAAGTGGTTGAATTAGGTTCTGGATCTGAAGATGAAATTCGCAAATTAGCAAATGAATATAAATCAAAATTATTTGATGTAGATTATAAAGCTCCTGCTGAATTAAGATGTTTAACTCCTGACGATGATATAGAAAATTTATCGGGATATTTGGTTATTGATTCAAATGCAATTCTTGATTTTGGCGGAGAAACAATATCAGAATTTTTAAATTTTGATTTTGATAGCTTTAACAATTTCTTTGTATTTTTTACAAAATATTTTGGAATGTTTATAGATTCATTAAATGACACAGATTTAGAAAATTTACAAATAGATGAATTAATAGATATAAAATTAATTCTATCGCTTGCCGAAAAAGTTTATAAGAATTCTAAACAGAATATTATTCGAGTTCAAAACTTATTTAGAAAATTTGTTGATTTTTTATATGGTTATAATAATAGTCCTGATGTAGAATCTCTTACTTTAAAACAAAAATTTTACGTTTTCTATGATGAAAATCATAAACAATTAGATGCTTTCTCAAAAGACTATTATCACAAAGGACTGTTTAATTTTTATTATTCATCTACAGATTTAGAAAATTTAAAGCACAAAAACACTAATGAATTAATAAAGAAAATCAGAAAATTTGATGCAAACGGCTCAAAAATTTCTAGTAGTTATAGTATTATTACTACTAATATATACACTGTATTATATATTTCTTTATATAATCTGGTTTCAAACAGTTCTTCTATGATTAGACAATGTAAAAATTGTCATAGATATTTTACAACAACTAAATCAAACGCATATTATTGCGATAAAATTTATTCTCAAAACAAAAGTTGTAAAGATGTTGGAAACCAACTGTCTCAAAAAAGAAAAGAAACTAAAGAACCTGCCTATGGTAAATATAGAAGTATATATTCAAAAAAAGCTACTTTATTAAGTAGACATCCTGATATATATTCTCGAGAAGCTTATGAACAATGGAAAAAAGAAGCAAGTCAATTTATGAATGATATTAGAAACGGTTTAAAAACCTATGAAGAATTCGATAAATGGTTAGATAAAAATAAATAGGAGGTAATATTGATGAAAAAAACTGAAAAACAAAATATAAACAATTCAAAAATAAAAAATCCTGTATTTGAAGCAATTTTAGAATATATAGATGACTTTAATATAAAATTTTCAGAAACAAAAGATACATTTAAAAAAGCTCGCTTATCGACATCTGATAGAAAAGAAAAATGTGTTCAAGATTTCTTTTTAAGTATTTTACCTAATGGCTATTCCATCAAAAGAGGAGAAATTTTTGATTATACATCCATTAGTAATTCTATTGATTGTGTCATTTTAACACCAAATCATCCTTCTTTAAAAACTCCTATGAGACCTGAAATATTAATTGCAGAAGGCGTACACGCAGCTATTGAAGTAAAGCCAGATATTTCTACCTTAACAAAAAAAGGAGAATTACACAGGGGACTAAAGCAGTCTGATTCAGTAAAAAAACTAAATAGAAATTTATCATTACCTAATGTAGATAAATTAGACCCTCATGGTCTCTATAAAAAAATACCTTTTATAATATTTTCGAACAAATCAAATGATATCGAAGAAACTTTGAATTTTATTATTGAATGTGTTAATAATGGTGATTTTACTAAAGAAAATTTACCTGATGTAATTTTTTCCTTGGATGGTTGGTTATTATATCACACTTGCAATATTCAAACCTCATTATTTGAACCTACATTTAAGATAGAAGGAATCTCTGATGATTGCAATAACGCATTTATGCTATTTAAGGGTGAAAGCCAATATTTAATATGTATTTTAATATTATTACTATTTAAATTTGTTACTCCTAATACTATTATTGATGACTTTATCATAAAAGATTACATATTAAAATTATATAATGAAAATAAAATTCCTTTTTCAAGGTCAATTTGGTACGAATAAAAATTTATAATAAAATGGAGGTAAAAAATGTCTATAATAGATTTAAGTGTACAAGGAATTCGAAGTTTTAAAAATTTAACATCACTAAAATTTGCTATTCCCGATGGTTCTACTAATGGTAGTGGTTTAAATATGCTAGTCGGTCCAAATAATAGTGGAAAATCAAGTCTTATTGAGACATTATACTTAGCAAATAATAATTTAGAAATGATTCCAAGTTCTATACGAAATTCTCAATCAAGCAATGGTGTAAAAATTGAATTAAACTTCGACAATGGAAATAGTAAAAAAATAATAAGTATGCAAAGTAATCCTGCATTTATAAATAATATATATGTAGATAAAAGAGGAGAAAAAATTCATGATAATAGACCTTTTGCATATATCCTTTCTTCTAAAAGAAATATAGGTATTAACTTATCAACTCATTCATCTAGCTGGGAAAGTTTTTTATATAATAACGGTGGTCATAACTATAGACAAGAAAATTTATCTAATAATATTGGTGGTAGATTCAAAAATATAATTGAATCTAATAAAGAAATTTTTGACTATGAATTAAAAAAGATTCTAGGATATTTGCCAGATTGGTCTCTAGATTCAATTGATGCAAATAATTTGTTCATTTCGTTCAAAGAAGGAACAACACAGCATAATAACTCAGGATCAGGTGATGGATTTATTAACTTATTTGTAATTTTAACGTCGCTTTACGATGCTCCTCCAAATTCGACAATAGTAATAGATGAACCCGAACTTGCTTTGCATCCTGATGTTCAACAAAGATTAATGGAACGCTTAATATTCCATTCAAAAAATAAACAAATAATCATAAGCACACATTCTCCATACTTCATAAACTTGAATTTATTAAATTACGGTGCCAAAATATTTAGATTTTATAAGGAAAATGAAAATACAACTATATATACAATTAAACCTGAGCATATTTCAAGCATAAATGCTCTATTAAATACTATTGAGCAACCTTATCTTCAAGATATTAAAAGTAAAGAAATTTTTTTCCTTGATAAATTAATATTAGTTGAAGGTCCAGATGATATATATGGATACCAGTCCTTATTTGAAAAGTTTAATTATAAAACTTCTGGTAATTTTTATGGTTGGGGCGTAGGTGGCGCTGATAGAATAGAACATTTAATATCATTATTAGATGATTTGCATTATAAAAAAATAGTTATACTTCTCGATAATGATAAAAAAGAATTAGGCAAAAAGTTATCTACTCTATATCCTAATTATAAGGTTTTCGTTATTGACGCTAAGGACATTAGAAATAAAGAGGCACCTAATATAAAGAAAATCCAAAAACTTATTACTTCGATAAAAAATAATATAAATAGCGAATTAAAAAATGTCTTAGATTTATTTTTATCACAATATATTACTGAAAATGAAGTACAAGGGATTATTGTTGATAGAAAAAATATGGAGATAAATCCTGAATATGAAAACAATATTAAAGAAATTATTTCATCAATACAAGATTATTTCGAAGATGCAGATACCAATAATGATGAAGAAGTTTATAACTTAATTTTCTCATCTGCAAATGAAACTATTGCTAGAAAAATGTTAGATGATTATATTATTCAACATCCAGAAAAGACTTCTAGATATATTGAAAGTAAATATTTAGATTTCGACTTTGTATCTGGTGGTGGTGGCTGTGACTTAATTAACTCTGAAAATAATATTTATTACTTTGAAATGTTTCAGGAAGCTTCTACCAAAGAAAACAAACATGTTAGTGTAAGAATTAGTATCTCTGTAGATATAGAAAATAAAAAAATCTCAAATATTGTTTATACAGAAATAGAAAACACTTTAAACAATCTATAATTTATAATATATTACTCCCACCCATAAGTATGCCTGAAAGGAGGTGAAAAAGGTAATGGCTGGGAGTATTGAAAAAAGAGGAAAGAATAGTTACAGACTAGTTTGTACAGGAGGATATGACCTAAATGGAAAACTAATCAAACATACCAAAACAATACACGGAACAAAAAAGGATGCTGAAATAGAACTTGCTAAATTTGTTGCTGATGTTCAAAACGGTCTTGTAATAGAGGGTAAATCTCTTAAATTTTCTGAATTTACTGAAATATGGAAAAGAGATTATGGCTCAAAAGAACTTGCACCTTCAACTTACAAAAGATATTGTAGAATGTTAGAAACAAGAATTTTACCATACTTTGGACATTTATATATTAACAAAATTAAACCAACTGACATTATGCAATTCTATGATTTACTTAGTAGAGATACTCAGTTAGTTAGAAAGAAAAGCAACAATGGTAAGAAAACTTTAAAACCTTTATCTGGTAAAACAATTTTAGAGCATCATAGACTACTTCGTGCAATGCTACACAAGGCTATATATTGGCAATTGATTGTATCTAACCCTGCAGAACGTGTTCAACCACCAAAGGCAATGAAACCAAAAAGAAGATATTATGATGATGAGCAATGTAAAGTATTATTAGAAAATTTAACAACACTTGGTGAAGATCAAATCAAATATAAAGTTGCAATCATCCTAACAGTATTTACTGGTGTAAGACTTGGTGAACTAATGGGATTAGAATGGCAAGATGTTGATTTTAAAACTGGCATTATAAGTATAAATCGTTCAAGTCAATATTTAGCAGACAAAGGTGTATTTACAAAAACACCTAAAACAGAAAGTTCTATCAGAGAAGTAGCAATTCCAGATTTCGTAATTTCTCTGCTTGAGGAATATAAGTTATGGTATGAAGAACAAAAATCCATCTACGGCGAATTATGGACTAATTCTGATAGGTTATTTGTACAAGCTGATGGCAAACCTATGCACCCTTCTACAATTAGCAAATGGTTTGTGAAATATGTTGCACAAATAGGGCTACCTGTAATTAACTTTCACGGATTAAGACACACAAACGCTACACTTTTAATATCACAAAATATTGATGTAGCTGTTGTAGCAGCAAGACTAGGACATGCACAAATTACAACAACATTTAACTTTTACGTGCATCCTATTATTTCTCATAATAGATTAGCAGGAAATGCTCTAGAGAATTTGTTGCTACCATCAAGAAATTAGTCTAAAATCTTTTTTCAGATTTCACTAAGGCAAATCAAAAGCCATTAAACTTTTCACGATAAAAAAATAAGTAAAAGACTACTAAAAAATATTTTAGGTTTCCCATAGTCTTTTACTGAAAATTTATTAGAAATATAAACGTTTTTTGAGGATTTCTTCCCCAACTTTTCCCCAATTCTACATAAAAATGCTGTTTTTAAGCGTTATTGTTAACTAATTGGAGAACATAAAAAATCGCTACAACCTTGATAGCTGTAACGATATAAGATTGGTTGCGGGGGATAGACTCGAACTATCGACCTTCGGGTTATGAGCTCGTAAGCATTGATATTGCTGTGTTTGGTGTGATTGTGTTATGCTTTGTTGGAGTAAGTTAATTGGTAATATTGGTGATTTTTTGTTTGTGTTTAAATAGTGGTGTGTTTGCGGAGAGTGTGACCAAGGTGTGGCAAAGGAACCGTAGAAAAAAAGCTAAAATAAATTTTAGCTTTAATCATCCCAATCTTCTACTTCATTATAAAATTTTACTGATGTTGTTGTAGTCCATCCTTCTCTGTTCGGAGTATTATGTTGATGTCTAATAGTCTTTCCCTTTGTTTCAAATACCTTAATTCCTCTTCTCTTATATGCATTAGTCACCATTTTCTTTGGATGGTCAGAATTTTTAGATGCCAATGCAAAAGCTATTCTACCATCTTCATATCCTTCATTAACTTTACTTCCCAACAATTTATTTAACAATGTTGTTGATACGTTTCTTCTTCCTCCATGGTGTGGAATCTGATAAACATCAATTTTTTTACAATTTATATTTTGTCTTTTCATATATTCTATAGCTTTGTTTATTGCTCTAATTCCAGCATCTCCCATAAATATAAATTTTTCTTCATCCATATCTCCATATAAAATAATTGACATTTCATTCTCTGATGAAGTACTTACATCCTCTCTTAAATATTCTGTATCCCAAGTTTCTCTAATACTATTTAAAATTTTTCGTGCTTTATTAAATATCATGCCGTTTAAAACTTTCCTTCTCTGTTTCAGGTGTTTTGTTTGATTCTGCTAATAAATCTATATAAAATTTTTTTGATGGTGATAAAATTTTAAACCTATCATCTATAATAGTACCTTCAAATGATTCTTTAATTGGTATATTTTTTTCTATACATATTTTTTCTATATCTTCAACATATTTATATGCTTTTCTTAATCTATCTTCCAAACTCTTTTTGGTTATTCTTCCATCTTTTACTATTTCATATAATTCATTCACATATAACCAAGGTAAATTTACGTATACTTTTTTAACTTCAAATTCATTTAGAATTTCAGTTAATCCAGATGCATGATCCAAATCTGAATGTGAACAAATTATAAAATCTATTACTATTTTTTCTTTTTCTTGCTTGTAATATTTCTTTATATGTTCCTTCATTGCTATCCCGTAATCATTTGTTCCGCCATCATATACTCCAATATGATATTTATTGTCATTATCATTAAAATATCTAAAACATATTGCATCAGCATCTTTTCCTTCTTTATTTATACCTATAAGATCAATTTCATATTTCATATTTTTCCCTCCTATAAATTATCACATACTTCTAATAAAGTCTTAGCATAATCAAAGGCTTTACTTTTAACTACTTTTTTATTTATTATGAGACATGATAATATTAAAATTATTGTCATAACTAATATTGGCATAATTATTGGATATGGGGTGTTCACCAATTGTTTAATTCCATATTCCATTAAATTAATAATTTCTATCATTATACAAATTAAGCAACTACATATAATTAACACCTTTCCGCCATATAAGTTTCTCCAAAAGTTATAATCTTTCAATTCTTGATATACCCTAGGTTCCTTATCTCTGTTTGAATTGGCATATTTTCTTAACCAGTTTATAGCTGATTCATATTTTATATCATCTTCTTTAACTTCATTTTCTTTTTTTATTGGTAACCTTAATCCTTTTACTTTTTCATTTAGCTTTTTATGATATCTATCTTTACTTATTTCATCTATCAAATTATTAGAATATCTTAAAATTATTGTAGTAGGTTTAGCCATTAATTCTTTATACATTTTTTCTTCATATTTTTTCCCTAAATTTCTTATTACTTTATAAAATACAATTATTAATAATAGGAAAATCCCACTATTAGTTAAAATTGTATCAACAAAATTAAGTGCAATTATATGTTTCAACATTAAGTATATATACACAGGAAGAGCTATAATTAGAGCTGGAACCACTCTTGCATGAAGATTAAAATCATCAATAGTTTCTTTTAAAAATTTATACATGTTTTCCTCCTTATATGATTTGTATTTTATCATAATATTGTCAACTTTTCCACATATTTTACAACATTTTCTCCATTTTTCTATCAATTTCTTTCTTTTTCTTTCTTTTTTGAAATACCTTATTTACTTTCCAAATACCTATATTAAAAAATAGACAAAGCTACCAATTAAGCTCTGTCTATTTTACTTTTTATTTTCTACTACCAATTACCTTCTCTATTTCCTCATTATTCTCTTCTGCAATTTTATACATTTCTTCAACAATTTTGTCCAAATTTTCAACAACACCTTTTGAATCATTCATTTTATAATTCTCTGTTTTAACTGTACGATGTTTGATTTCCGGAAATATATTTCTCGTTTTTCCTTCGTTATGGATTGCAAAGATTATTTTAACATTATTTCCAATTATTCCGTTTTCGTTCCACAAAATCTCATAATGTATTCCACTATGCCCTTCGTTTATCCAGTTCTTCTTCCAAATTTGAATACATCCCCATTTATTATTAATATATGTATTAAATTCTTCGCCAAATTTACATTTAACTATTTCTTCCAGCTTTTCTGCTATTATCTCAGATTGTTTTTTATAATTCGAAATCATTGTATCTATTACTTCTTGATTATCAATATATACTTCCACATCTTCTGTTATTTCTAATTGTGCCTCATTCATTAAATATCCCTCCACATGTTTAATAAAATCCTCTATAAAGCAATAGTTTTCTTGTTCTTTTAACTCATATTTTGTAACGGTTTTCAGTATTTCTACTATTTGACTATATGTAACATGTGCAAATTTTTTATTTACCATTATAGTAGGATTATATTTAGGTTTAATACAAATATACTTTATAGGTTTTATATTTCTTTCTAAATCTTTTTCATACTTAACTGATTGAATGTCATTTTCCATAGAATTTATCTTGTTTTCTATTACTATTACAAAAGTTGAAAATTCAATCTTAATATCTATCCTACTTCTCTCTGAAATAGCCTCTTCCAGTTCTATGTTTTCAAAATATGTGTTTTCATTTTCTAATAATTCACAAAAATTCTTCTCATCCTCTGAAATTTTAGAAACATTTAGCAATTCTTTTATGATCTTTGTTGTAGTATTTTGCGGGTTTAATAGAAATGCTAAACATCTTGAAATTGTTACCTCATCAAACTTTTTATTGATAATACTTAAAAATGTATTTGGCATCTTTTTTATTCTAATTCTTTTAAGTTTTCTATCTATTTTTTCAAGTTCAGCTTTCATCTTTTTCCTTCCTTTTTTATGCTCCTATATTTTCATCTCATATTCTATCATAATTTTCTAGTTTGTTCCACTTATTTTGTTAAAATTTTTATGATATAATATATCAAAATAATTTTTAACAAAATCTTATGCAAGGAGGTAATACAGTGGAAATAATGGAATATGAAGATAAATATGCTGAAGAAATATCAAAAATTATTATACAAAACTTATTAGAAGTAAATTCAAAAGATTACGGCAACGAATTTGTTCAAAATTTCGCTAAGGATTTTACACCTGAAGAAATTCGAAAAGTTCTTCCTAAAAGAACAAAAGCCTTTGTAGCTTTAGAAAATCACAAAGTTGTTGGTACAGCTAGTATTGATAAATCTTGGTACAATGATAATGAAGAATATTGGATATTGTCTGTGTTTGTTGACACGGCTCACCATAAGCAAGGTATAGGTAAAATGTTAATTAATGAAATTGAAAAATTCGCCTTAACAATTCCTGCAAAAAAATTGGTAATTCCCGCATCTATTACTGGATGTGAGTTTTATCATAAACTAGGATATGAGTATGCCAATAATAAAAAAGAATTAAATGAAGAACAAATGTATATAATGGAAAAATATTTATAGCAAATAAAAAGTAGATGAATTAATATTCTCATCTACTTTTTATTATAAATCTAATAATTTTTTACAAATTTATTTCTCTTTCCGCTATTTTTCTCGCAAAATATCTATCATGTGAAACAAAGAGTATAGTTCCTGAATATGCTTTTAAATTATCTTCAAGTATTT
>OIEN01000332.1_pt1 | contig 31750 bp, 32 predicted proteins | sample 1581741 | NCBI WGS metagenome assembly OIEN01 (sample SAMN01760944, study PRJEB22395) | human gut metagenome | reverse complement strand
TTAAAAAGTGAATTAGAAGAATTAGAAAATAAAATTGATAAAAATTTGTATGATATATATGCTTTAAATAATGAGGAATTAAAGTTTGTAAATTTAAATAAAGAAAATAACAAACTATACTATGAATATAATCAGAAAAATAGTGAATATGAAAGTATTAGTAAGGAATATGAAGCAAAAACGCAGGAATTAGAAGAAACAAATAAATCAATAGAAGATACAAATGCCCAAATAGATAATTTACAAAATGAGTTGTATAGCGCTTTTAATGGACAAACTGATTTAATATATGGGGTAGGAAACCAAAATTTAATATTACAAGCTGAAGGAATAAAACAAGGAATAGAGGACTTAAACCAAGCAAAAAATGGACTAGAAGAACAAAATGCAGAAGAGAAAATACAAAATGCTAAAAAATTATTAAATGATAAAAAAGATGAATTAAATAAGTTTAAAGTAGTATCAGAGGAAACTCCATTGTACGAAAATAGTGGATTTAAATCATTAAAAGAAGACTTGAAAAAAATAGCAATAATGGGAAAAATATTCCCAGTAATGTTCTTCGTTATAGCAGCATTAGTAACAATAACAACAATAACAAGAATGATAGAAGAAGATAGAAAAAATATTGGAACATTAAAAGCTTTAGGATATAGCAAAAAAACAATAATATCTAGGTATATAATATATTCTATGCTAGCAGGAGTATTAGGAACGGTACTTGGTACAGCTATAGGAAGTACATTGATTGTAGAAATATTATTTATATCATATAGCAGTTTATATGATTTACCAAACTTAGTGTTCAATATAAATTGGAATTACACTTTAATATCACTAGGAATTTCGCTAATATCAACAGCACTAGTTGCTACTATAATAACAATGAAAGAAATTAAAGAAAATACTGCAGAATTAATGAGACCAAAAACTGCAACAACTGGAAAAAGCATTTTATTAGAAAAAATACCATTTATATGGAAAAAATTAGACTTCTTATTTAAAATTTGCTTTAGAAATATTTTTAGATATAAAAGAAGATTATTAATGACACTTGTTGGAATTGCGGGATGTACCGCACTAATCTATGCAGGGTTAGGCTTACAAAGTTCAATTAATAGTATATCAAATAAACAATTTAAAGATATAAGAAAACTATCTATGGAAATATATCTACAAGGAGATGTTAATAGTCAAGAGGTTACAGAGATAGAGGAATTTATAAAAAAACAAAATCATATTAAAGAAGTGACACCAGTTAGCCAAAAAAGTTTTACAGTTCAGGCAAATGGAAATTCTAAAGATGTATTTTACATAGCAATATCAGGAGAAGAAGTAGATAAATATATAGGGCTAGATAATAGAAAAACTAAAGAAAAAATAGAATTAAATGATGAAGGTGTAGTTTTAACAGAAAAACTAGCAAATATATTAGAAATTGATGTTGGAGGAAAAATAGAAATAACTGATGGTGATGTTAAAACTTCTGTAAAAGTAATAGGAATAACAGAAAACTATTTATATAATTATGCATATTTTACGCCAAATGTATATGAAAGAATATATGGAAAAGATATTGCCTATAACGAAATATTGGCAAATACTACAGAAGAATTATCAGAAGAGGAAGATGTAGAGCTTGCAGATGCTCTAAAACAAAATGAGAAAATTGCAAGTACAGTCCTAGAAAAAAACTTAGAAGGAGAATTTAAAACAAGCTTAGGAAGTTTAATGAGTATAGTAATATTATTTATTGGATGTGCTAGTATATTATCTTTTACTGTATTAGTAAATTTAAATAATATTAATATTGAAGAAAGAAAAAGAGAACTTGCAACTATTAAATTGCTAGGATTTTATCAAAAAGAATTAGAAAGTTATGTATTTAGAGAAAATATAATATTAACAATATTAGGAACAATACTTGGATTAATCCTAGGAATGGGAATTTTAGGAATCGTAATTCAAGCAGCAGAAGTAGAAACCATTTTCTTAGTAAAAGATATAAATTTAATTAACTTATTAATATCTACAATAATAACGATTTCCTTTACACTAATAACAAATTTATTTATGAAAAAGAAAATTAAAAATATTAATATGATAGATTCATTAAAAAGTATAGAATAATAATATTCAGCTAACCTTTTGTAAGATTAGAAAGCATAAAGGTGGCTGATATTATTTTTTTACTCAAAATATAAGTATTTCTAAGAATTTAATATTTAAATATTGACAAAAAATGATTTTATTTGATAAAATTAACTTAGAAGAGAAAGTAAAGCTCTTTAAAATAAAGAAATATAGGAGATGATTATTATGTCACCAAGAATACAAACAGTAGATTACGAAAGAATGCCACAACAGGCAAATGAAATGAGGGAGGAAGCTAAAGTTCTAAATAAAGAAATGACTCTAGCATATAAAAGCATAGATGATATGCGTAAATGTTGGTATGGAAAAAGATATAATGAATTAGTAGAAATTTTCAACCAAATGCAACCATCATTAAATAAGATGTTAGCATTAGTTGTTACAGCAATACCAAGCACATTAGAAACTATAGCAAATAACTATTCACAAGTAGATAGAGGACAAAATATAGTAGCAGTAAATAATGAAACACCAAATAAAATAGAAAACATAGCAGAAAGTAATGAAGTTGGAATGAGATTTTTAACAGCAGAAGTAAACGAAGTAAAACAAAAAGTATCAACAAACTTCACAAATGCAAAAGAGTTAATGGACAGTATAGAAAACATCTACTCAAAAGTAGTATGGGAAAGTGAAGCTTCAGAATCATTTAAAGCTACATTTACAAGTTTAAAAAATGAGATAGTTACATCTTTTGAAAATACTAATGCTCAATTTAAAAAGCTTATGGAACAAGCAGAACAAGATATAGCAAAAGCAGAAAAAGCAAATACAGTAAACTAAAAAACAAGGAAAGCATATTTAATATGTGCTTTCCTAAATAACTATAATTGCATAGTTATTTAGGAAAATACATATTAAAGAAAATTACTAGATTTGTTACATTTGATATTAATAAAAAGGAGGGATATATATGTCATTATTCACAAAAGCAGCAGAATTGATGAGACAAGCAGCAATTAGAGACCTGCAAGGAAAAATATCTAGAGTAGAGAATGAGATGCAGGAATTAACAAGACAAAAAAAAGAATATGAGTCATTTATAGCAAAAGCAATAACGGCAAATACTTATTTAACAAATGCTTCAGGAAAATTGACAACTGCACAAGAAGGATTAGAAAAAAGTTATGAAGGATATAAAGCTAGTGGAATTAATAGTGCAATAGAGGGGCGAAAGGGAGATATCTCTAGTGTTAAAGGAAAGTTAAACACATATATTGAAACAGCTAAAGAGAAAGCAAAGGATTTAGAACAGAAAATAAAAAACAAACAAGAATACTTAGATGGGCTAAATAGAGAATTATCAAGCTTATGGTAAATGAAAGCAACATTATAGATTTTTTTAGGGGAGTGATATTATGTCAGAAACAACAGAATTAACTTGGAATACAGATGGACTAAAGCATGCGGTGAAACCATATATTACTGGAGCTTGTACGGAGTTGATTTGTGCTTCAGCGAGTATTTCGAGCTTACCTACACCAAAGGGATGTGAGAATGCTAAAAACTTATATGAAACTGTAGATAAAATTAAAACCAATGTTAGCAAAATTAATACAGATGTACAGGATGCTACAGACGGCCTTGAACAAAATGAAAAGAACATTGAGGATTTCCTTGAGGGTATGTGGAATGGTTTCAAAGATCTTTTCAATGGAAATAAAGATACTGAAACTAATAATGATGAAGAAAAATTAAAAGACCCATTATCAAAAGATAATTCTTTTAAAATGTCAAAAGATGATGTAGCAAAAAATTTAGCTATAAAATACCATATAGATACAAGAGGAAAGACAACTGAGCAAATAATGGCAGAAGCGAAGGCAATGGCGAGGATTAAAGTAGCTAAAGCATTGGGTGGAGATTACTTGAAAGCACTGGCAGAAAAATATGGAGTGGAAATTACAAAAGATGTAGAAACAACAACCACAACTGAAGCAAAATCACGGATTTGACGACGTTAACCAATACAAATATGATCAGATAGGGTTCCAAAAAGATTTAACTACGGCGTTAGGGAAAGAGATAACTGGAACTTGTGGACCAACTTCATTGTGTATGATAATATCGGCAGCTCTGAGACAAAACTATACACCAGAAAATTTATATAATGATTTCCCTGATATTACTAGGTATTATAATAAGGGCTCAGGTTATGCTGATAGTCTTTTGAAAGATGGAAAAATACTAGATGCAATCAACTCAAAATATGGAATAAATTTAAAGTTTGAAGATAATTACTACTATGGAAAAGCATGGGGAGGAACAGGAAACCTAGAAGAAGGAAATTTGGTGGAAGCCTTGAAGGATGGAAAAGTTGCTATTTGGAGCACAAAAGATGAAAGATTTACTAAAACAGGACACTATATGGCTGTAAGTCTTAGAGAGGATGGCAAACTATGCATTACTGATCCAAACGGATTAAATTGGGATGACCCATATTTAAAAGAAAGATTTAAGAATGGATTTACCCCTGAAGAAATTGCTAGGGGTGGAGGATGCTTTTATATTTTTAGCAATGATTCAACAAGAACAGTTACAACGACAACAATAAAGAAAGATGATGATACTATAACAAACGAAATTTTACAAAAGGCATTAGAAGAGGCAAAAGGCAGTTCAACTAATGTAGACAAAAAAGGCAGTTCGACGAATGTAGATAAGAAAAGCAGTCCAACAAATGTAGATAAGAAAAGTAGCCCAACTAATGTGGATAAAAAACGGTAGTGATATTTATGATTTGCCATCTTTTATGGATGATTATCAAAAAAGTTTTCGAGACAAAGTTACTGAGAAAAATGGAGAAGATACAAAATCAAAAAGTTCAACACAATCTGACGATACAACAATTACTACTGTTATAAAGCCAAAATGGGAATCAGATTATCTTACTGCTCCAAAAGGTTATATTAAATACGAAGGAGAAGATGGCAGGTTAACAAAAGAAACTTGGTGCGACTTAAATCCAAAACAACTTGGTATTAATATGAACAACAGGCGGAATTAAAGGAAAAATATGGATACGTGATGATGGAGTTTACATGTTTAATGACTATGTTATGGTAGCAACAGATATTCCTCACATGGATGGAACAGAACAGGAAGCAGAGTATAGATATGGAGATCTTGTTCAAACAAGTCTTGGAACAGGAATGGTTGTAGATTTGTGTGGAATGGCCGAACGCGTAAGAAAAGGTTATCTTGCAGGCACTCAAGATGCTGATGTTGGAGTTTGGTATGATATTTATACTGCTTGGCATGATGGTGGAGAATATGAGAGAAAAGCATACCATCCTGAAACGACACCAACAGAAACAACAAAATCATCAAAACCAACGACACCAACAGAACCAACAAAACCAACAGAAACAACAAAATCATCAAAACCAACGACACCAACAGAACCAACAAAGTCATCAAAACCAACAACATCGACAGAACCAACAAAGTCATCAAAACCAACAACATCGACAGAACCAGCGAAATCATCAAAACCAACGACACTAACAAAACCAACGACACTAACAAAACCAACGAAACTAACAAAACCAACGAAACTAACAAAACCAACGACACCAACAGAACCAACAAAACCAACGACACCAACAGAACCAACAAAACCAACAACACCAACAAAACCAACAAAACCAACAAAACCAACGACACCAACAAAACCATCAATACCATCTGTAACGGAACCAGAGAATACAGAAACTCCTGTAATAAAATGTACACCAGAGGCAGTATTAAAAGCTGCACAAAATATAGAAAGTAAAGAAAATTGTAGTAGTTATGTTTGTGATATATTACATTCATCTGGATACTTTACAGAGGAAGAAATGAATATGTATAAAGACACGAATATAAGTGAAATTTGTGAAGAATTAGCTAAACGTGACTGGAATAAGATTACAGATTTAACAAATCTTAAAAATGGAGATATTATAATTGTAAATAATGGAGAAACAGTAAGAATTTATGCTGGCAATAACAGTTGGTATACTGTAGGAAACTCAGAATTACAACAAGGAAATGAAAATTGGACAGATAATATTAGTTGGGAAGCATACAGACCAGGAAAAATAATATAATTTAAGAAATTAATAAATTATAAAAATGTGGACTAATTATTGAATGTTAATAACAAGGAGGAATGTATATGTCATTGTTCGCAAGGGGAGCAGAAGCGATGAGACGAGCAGCAATTAGAGATCTACAAAGAAAAATATCTGATACAAATCAAAAGATAGAAGAGCTAACAACACAAAAAAAGATTATGATACATTTATAGAAAAAGCAACAGCGGCAATTAATGATTTGGAAGATGCTTCAGGAAGCTTGGCGTCTGCAAAAGAACAATTAGGAAAAAGTTATGAAGGATATAAAGCCGATCAGATTTCAAGCACAATAGGGGGAAATGAATTATCTATTTTTACTGTTAGAGATAATTTAACCACCTATATTGGAGTAGCTGAAAAAAAAGTAAAGGAATTAGAAGAGAAAATAACAGAAAAACAAAACTACTTAGACAGGCTAAATAGAGAATTATCAAGTTTATGGTCTTAATAAAGGGAGTGACACTATGTCAGAAAAAACAGAATTAACGTGGGATACAGGTGCATTAAGAGGAGCAGTTACATCATATATTTGCGACGCTTACAGAAAATTAAATTCGGCTTCAGGCACTATTTCAAGTTTACCTACGCCAAAAGGATGTGAAAATGCTAGAAATTTATGTGAAATCGTAGATAATATAAAAAACAGCGTTGGTGCGGTTAAGGCGGCTATACAAAGTGCTGCAGATGCCCTTGAACATAATGAATTTAGTATTATAGACCTTATTTGGGATAAGCTTAGAGAGTTTTTGAATTTACCACCAGACATTGATATTGATGTTGATGAAGAAAAACTAAAAGACCCATTATCAGAAAATAATCCGTTCGAGAGTGAAACAGATAAGATGGCGAAAGAATTAGCCCGAAAATACCATATAAATACAAGAGGAAAGACAGCTGAGGAAATAATTCAAGAAGCGAAAGGCTTAGCGAGAAAGGCTAAGGAAGATGAGGCGATTTTATTAGATGCAGACAACAAAAAAGATAATAGACAACCTGACTTGAATAAAATAAAACAAAAATGGGATGCCGGGTACCTTTGTGCACCTTTGGGGCGTATTTATTACAAGGCAAAAGACGGCAGATATACGAAAGAAACTTGGTGCAACCTTAAAACTTCTGAACTTGTTGCAAACATGAAAAATCAACATCAGATTGACCTAGAATATTGGGTTCGTGATGATGGAGTTTGCATGTATGGTGATTATGTTATGGTGGCGACAGATGTCCCTCATATGGATGGAACAGAAAAAGATGCAGAATATCATTATGGAGATCTAGTTGATACAAGTCTTGGAACAGGTATGGTTGTTGACTATTGCGAGAAGGCTGAATATACAAGAAAAGGATGGACTCATGATGATGTTTATACAAGTAGAAAAATTGATGTATGGTATGATATTTACACCATGTGGGGTGATGGTGGGGAATACCAACATAAGGCCTATGCTAAAGAAAATGAGCCTTCATGGGGGGCTCATTATAAAGAAACTGTAACTGAGGATACTACAGGCATAGCAAATAAAAACGAAATTGTCAAACCTAGAACAGAGGAAAAATAAAAATAAGAAAAAAGAAGACTCTTATTAGTCTTCTTTTTTCTGTCCAAAAGTTCAAATCTTAGTATTGACAATATATATGTTTATTGATAAAATAAAATCGTAAAAAAATAGAAGAACGAAAGAGATGTAAATAAATGATTGTAACACTAATAGGAAAAAATGTTTTATATAAAACTAAATTGCCAAAAGTTGCAGTGGGAAATTATTGGATTACTGATGAAAACAATAAAAAGTTAATGAACATAGAAGGAAATGGGGAAAATTGGGCAGTTTTTAGTAATAATAATACTAAAATTATAAGACCTAAAAGTCTTACTTCTTTAAATGTTGCTAAAATTGTACAATCCATAGAAAATATAATTGATGAAACCTCTTTAAGAGAATATAGCATGTATTACATATATTTAAAAGATTACCCAAATGACTTGTTTGTGTTATATTGCGCACCAGAATATGAAGGTGATTTCACACATTTAAATATAAAAAATTCACAAGAAATACTAATTGGTAGTGGTGAACAATGCCATATTTTATATAATAATCCATTAGTGAAAAGACTACATGCTAGGATTTTCTTTAGCAATGGAAAACTAATGATAGAAAATTTGGATGATGATTTCGGAACATTTGTTAATAATAATCCTGTGAAAAAAGGCTTGAAAATGCTATTTAACGGTGATGTGGTTTTTATAATGGGATTAAAAATAATTATTATTGGTAGAAGTATATACATAAATAATCCATTTAAAAGAGTAAGCTATAGCAATGAGGTCTTTGAAATAAACAAAAATGAGGTTCATATCGCAAATTTTGAAGAGGATGATGAGACAGATATACAGTTGTATTCGGAAAATGACTATTTTGCCAGAGCTCCTAGAATAACTAATATTATTGAGCGTGAAAAAATAATAATAGATCCACCACCACAAAATGAGAACAAAGAAACAATGCCATTAATATTAGTTTTAGGCTCATCATTATCGATGGGTATAATAATGATGATATCTATGATATCTACATTGGATAGACTAAATAGTGGAAATTCAAATATGAAAAGCACAGTGCTTTCTGTACTAACTTCAGTGATAATGCTTGTTGCTATTCTTCTTATGCCAATGCTTGTTAGAAAATGGGAAAAAAATCAAAAAATTAAAAATGAAAAGAAAAGACAAACAAGATATAGAGAATACATAAATTCAAAAATTAAACTTATTGATAACATTATGAAAAAACACAAACAAATTCTTTATGATAATTATATATCTGCAGAAGAATGTGCCAAAATAATTGTTAATAAAGGTTCAAGACTATGGGAAAGAAAAATAGAAGAAGATGACTTCCTTACTGTGAGAATTGGAACAGGAGATTTGCCATTAGAGGCTGATATTGAGTATCCACACATAGAATTTACCATGGACGACGATAACTTGATGGAAATATTAAATACAATTGTTAATAAATCCAAAATACTAAAAAATGTTCCGATAACAGTTTCACTTACTAAAAAAAATATCTCTGCACTTATTGTTAAAGATAATGACAAACTTGTAGAAAAGTTTGTCCAGAATTTAATAATACAGTTAGTTGCATTACATAGTTATGAAGATTTAAAATTAGTATTTTTATTAGATGAAGATAAAACGAAAAAATGGGAACATTTAAAAACATTACCACACATTTGGGACAATTCAAGACAAGTTCGTTTTTGGGCAGAAAACTATGACGATATGAAAGAAATTTCAAGAGATTTAGAAATAGAGTTCTTAAACAGGATTGAAAGTGGAAACCATGATTACAAAGCATTTTCTCCATATTATTTAATAATTACAGATAATTACAAAAAAATAGAAAATTTAAGAATTGTAACTCAAATATTAGAATCAAAAGCCAATATGGGTTTCGGAATTTTCTGCATTGCAAATGATTTGTTAGATTTACCAAATGGCTGCCAGACATTCATAAACTTAGAAGGCAGTAAAGGAATAATGTTCGAAAATGAAATATCTTCAAAAGGACGAACAGAATTTACATTTGACCAATCATACACATTCTTTTTTGAAAGAATAGGTAGACAATTATCTAGTATTCCAATAAAATATGCTTTAGCAAGTAAAAATGCTTTACCAGAAACTTATAATTTCCTAGAAATGTATGACGCAGGAAAAATAGAACAATTAAATATACTTGAAAGATGGAAAAATGCTAATTCTACTAATACTTTACAAGCACCAGTTGGTATTGATAGTGCGGGAATGCAAATAGTATTGGATGTTCATGAAAAAGCTCATGGACCACATGGATTAATAGCAGGTAGTACAGGTTCAGGAAAGAGTGAATTTATTAAAACATACATTTTATCATTAGCGGTTAATTACCATCCAGATGATGTAACCATAATTATAATAGACTATAAAGGTGGAGATGTAGCAGGAGCATTCCAGTCCAATAAAATAAAACTTCCACATATTGTTGGTACTATTACAAATATTGATACAGCAGGACTTAGAAGATCACTTGCTTCTATCCAAAGTGAATTAAGAAGAAGACAAATATTATTTAATGAAGCAAAAAATAAAATTGAAGAGGGAAACTTAGATATTTACAAATACCAAAAATTATATCATGAAGGAGTGCTAAAAGAGCCTATTCCACACCTATTAATTATCTGTGACGAGTTTGCTGAATTAAAACAGCAACAACAAGAATTTATGGATGAATTAGTAAGTGTAGCAAGAATTGGGCGTAGTTTAGGTGTGCATTTGATTTTGGCTACACAAAAACCAGCAGGAATTGTTGACAACCAAATCCGCAGTAACAGTAAATTTGGAGTTTGCTTAAGAGTGCAAGAAAGAGAAGATAGTATAGACGTAATAAGAAGACCTGACGCAGCAGAATTAAAAAAAGCTGGACAATTTTATTTACAAGTTGGAAACAATGAATACTTTACTTTAGGTTTAGTTGCATGGTCTGGAGCACCATATATGCCAGCTGATATTATAAAAAAGACCATAGACAATTCAATAAAGTTTGTTTCTGATACAGGAACTGTTATAAAAGAAGTAGGTAAAACTAAAAAGAACAAGGCAAAAAACGAAGGGGAGCAATTAACAAATATTGTTAAGTATATGACAGAATTAGCACAAAAAGAAAACATACACTCAAAACCTTTATGGTTAGATGATGTCCCAGCAATAATTTATATAAGCCAATTAAAGAAAAAATATAAAATTAAAAAAACAAAAAATATTATAAGCCCTGTTATTGGTGAATTCGATGACCCATATAACCAACGTCAAGGGCCAGTGGAACTTAACTTATCTACCCAAGGAAATACTATTATTTATGGAAATGCAGAAAGTGGAAAAGAAACATTATTAAATACAATAATATACGATATAATGACCTCATATACAGCAGAAGAAGTACAAATGTATATACTAGACTTTGGTAGTGAAGCTTTAAAAATATTTAAAGATAGTCCACTTGTTGGAGATGTAGTTTTAGCAAGTGATACTGAAAAAATAGATAGATTATTTGAGATGCTTCAAAAAGAAATTAGAGAAAGAATTGAAATACTATCTGACTATAATGGTGACTATAATTTATATATAAATACAAGTAAAAAACCAATGCCAATGCTTGTAGTATTTATAAACAATTATGAAACATTTATGGAAAATTATGAGGCCAAATACGAAGAGCTTTTCCTAACTTTAACTAGAGAAGGTCTAAAATGTGGTATCGTATTTATTGTAACAACTAGTGCATACAATAGTGTAAGATACAGATTATCACATAATTTTATGAAGAGAATAGCACTTCAATTAAATAATCAGGATGATTATTTAAATATATTTGAAAAAGTAGGAAAGAAAAGACCATCTAACATTTTTGGTAGAGGATTAGTAAAAATGGAGGATGTCTATGAATTCCAAACAGCTAGAATATGTGAGCCAGAAAAATGGAATGAACATATAAAAGAGGTAAATAATGAACTAAAGAAAACTAATAAAATTGTAGCAAAACCTATACCAATATTGCCAGACAATGTAACATTTGAAGATGTAAAAATTGCATTAAAAGATTTAACAAGTGTACCAATTGGAATTAACCAAAAAAATATTGAAATTCATACATATAATTTTAAAAAGGAATTTATTAACATTATTTCTACAAAAAATATGGATATTACAACAGAGTTTATATTAAATATTATAGCAGAAATGGATAGACTAAAAGATGTAGAGGTAGTTACTTTAGATGCAGAAGGAATATTAAATACAGGAAAAGATAATTTAAAATTAAATTATATTAATTTGGCACTAGAAATGAAAAATCATACTAAAAAAGATAAAAATGTAGTATGCATAATTGTGGGAGTAGACAAGTTCATAAATTACTTGGATAATAAAGAAAAAGGCTTTTATGAAATTTTAAAAATGGCTAATGAATTAGAAAATTATAATTTCATAATAGTTGAAAACTTTTCAAAACTAAAAAGCCATGGATATGATGAATGGTATAAAGCTTATATTTCCGGAGATACAGGAATATGGGTAGGAAATGGTATTAGTGACCAATACATAATAAATGTCAACATTAGAGATAAGAACATTGTAAATAGATGTGGAGAAAGTTTTGGATATGCAATTATAAGAGAACAAGCAACAATGGTTAAGCTTTTAGGAATGAAAGAAGATGGTGATGAAAATGGATAATGTATTAGTAAAACTGTATGTCCCTATGCTAGAAGAAATATATGATGTATGGATTCCATCACATAAAAGAATTTATAATGTTATAATTCTTTTAGTAAAAGCAATAAATGAGCTTAATAATAATTGTTATAATCCAACTGAAATGCCTATGTTATATGATAAGTTAACAGCTGAAATGTATGATGTTAATTTAAGAGTAAAGGAAACATCTATTAGAAGTGGAGCAGAATTAATATTATTGTAGAGCAGTTAAACTTAGGAGGGAGAAAAAATGAGAACTCTTGCAGATGATATGAAATCAAAAAGTACTGAACCAGAAGCATATTATGATGTAAATAGTTTATTAAAAGACAATAAGAAAATAGTAACTTTTATGGGAGCAAGTCAAAGTGGAACATCTTTTATATTAAATAATGTTGCACAATTCTTAGCAGCAAAGGGAGTAGATGTAGCTATATTAGATGCAACTAGGAATAAAAATGCTTATTATATATACACAAAAAATGAAGAAGCTTTAAGAAAACTAGCTGCCTCAAGTATTGAAAAACTTGCAGAGGGAGAAGCAAAAGGAATAAAAGTGAATAATAATTTAACAGTATATACTACTATGCCAGGGGAAGATAAATATATACAAGCAGTAGAACCAATACTAGAAACATTACTAAAGAAACATTCTTTAATATTAATAGATTGTGATTTTAAAACACCAATAGATTATTTTGAATATGCTACAGAGATATATTTAGTACAAACTATGGAGGTATTAACAATACAGCCATTCACTGAAGTACTTTCAGAATTAAAAAACAAGGGCATGTTACTTGAATCAAAACTAAGAATTATTATAAATAAGTATTTGGAAGTAAATGGAATTACAGAAAAAGAAATTATAGGAGGAATGGCATATTATAATGATCCATCAATGGCTTACATGAAAGAACTATTTAATAAAAATTTTGTGCCATATATGACAATACCATTTAACAAACAGATATATGAAAAATACGTGGTAGCAGTGGCAAATTGTGATATTAATTTACAAGGCTATCCTGAAGAGTTTTTGGATTTGCTAGAACAATTGTGCAAAGAAATATACTCTTTGGAAGACTAATTTTCTAAAACAATATAAAAAAAATTGGAATTAATTATATAATATGATAGTATTATAAAACTAAGGAGAGGTGGCAAAATGGAATTAAAATCAATTTTAAGTGGAATTGAAGGAGTAAAAGCAAAAGCAAACTTAAATACAAACATAGATATAATAGAAAGTGATTCTAGAAAAATAAAACCAAATGGGATGTTTGTTGCAATAAGAGGTTTTGAGGTAGATGGAAGTTTGTATGTAAAACAAGCAGTTGATAATGGAGCTGTAGCAATTGTTATAGAAGAAGGAACAAAATTAAAAAAATCAGATATTAAAGAAGACACAAATATAATAATGGTTCCAGATGCAAGAATAGCACTTGCAAAAATGGCATGTAATTTTTATGGTAACCCATCTAAAAAATTTAAATTAATAGGTGTAACAGGAACAAAAGGAAAAACAACAACAACATTTATGTTAAAATCAATTTTAGAAAAGCATGGAAATAAAGTAGGATTAATTGGAACTGTTGCAAATTATATAGGAAGTAAAAACTTAGGGGAAAGCAGTAGAACAACCCCAGAAAGCTTAGAACTACAAAGATTATTTAGCCAAATGGTAGAAGAAAAAGTTGACACAGTAGTTATGGAAGTATCATCTCAAAGCTTAAAATTACATAGAGTTGATGGCTGTGAATTTGATTATGCTATATTCACAAACTTTTCGGAAGACCATATTAGTCCAAAGGAACATCCAGACATGGAGGATTATTTTAATTCAAAATTATTATTAATAAAAAAAGCAAAAATAAGCTTTATAAATAATGATGATTATAGGGTATCAAAAATTAAAAAACTATTACCAGAATGTGATATAAGAACATATGGAATAGATAATGAAGCAAATCTTTTAGCTAAAGACATTACTGTTACAAACTCAAGTGTGGATTTTAAAGTTAAAATTGGTGGAAAAAATGAAAGAGTAAAAACAGGAATACCAGGAAGGTTTAGTGTATATAATTCATTAGCGGCAATTGCGATAGCAGAAAACTTAGGAGTAAATGCAGAAGAGATTAAAGAAGCATTATTAGAAGTAAGAGTACCAGGAAGAAGTGAACTTGTAGACAATAAAAAAGGACTTACTATAATGATAGATTATGCTCATTCACCAGAAAGCTTACAAAGCATATTAAATGCAGTAAAAAGTTATACTAGGGGAAGAGTAATTTCTGTGTTTGGATGTGGAGGAGATAGAGATCCAGGGAAACGTCCAATAATGGGTGAAATTTCTGGAAGAATAGCAGATTTTACAATAATAACATCAGATAACCCAAGAACAGAAGAACCAGCAAAAATAGTAAAACAAATTGAAGAAGGAATAGCAAAAACAAAAGGAAAATATGTGGCAATTGTTGATAGAACAGAAGCAATAAAACATGCAATAGAAATAGCAAATAAAAATGACATTATCGTTCTAGCAGGAAAAGGACATGAAACATACCAAGAAATAAATGGAGAAAAACATCCATATGATGAACGAGAGATAATAAAAAAGATTATAGGATAAAAGCATAAGGGGCTAACATATTTGCCTAAAAAGTGAAGAGCAAAAACGTTAAGAGTACAAAATTTGATTCACAAATTTTGAAGGGGGAACAAGAGTTGTATTTTCAAACTAGAATATTGTTTGTATCATTTATTGCAACAATAGTACTATCAATATTCATAATACCAATATTAAGAAAATTTAAAATAGGTCAAATGGAAAGAGATGATGGGCCAGAATCTCATTTTTCCAAAAAGGGAACACCAACCATGGGAGGAATAATTATTGCATTAGGAATTATCATCGGAACAATTGGTGGATTTGTGTACTACTACAACAAAGAAATAGAAATTGCTAAAAGACTATTACCCCTATTAATTATTACAATAGGATTTGGAATTATTGGATTTATAGATGATTATAAAAAACTTATTTTAAGAAATACAAAAGGATTAAAACCAGCAAGTAAGATGCTTGGACTACTAGTGATTGCAGTAGGTTATACTTTTTATATAATGAAAGTTTTAAACTTAGGAACTGAAACTTATATTCCATTTTTAAAAGTATATGTTAATCTTTCAACATGGATTTATATACCATTTGCAATATTCGTAATACTTGCAACCACAAATGCGGTAAATTTAACAGATGGAATAGATGGATTAAGTACAAGTGTATCTGCAATTATAGTGACATGTTTAACAGTTATTGCAATCATTTTAGATGTAAAAGAAATGATAGTTTTTGGAAGCATTATAGTAGGGGCTTGTTTAGGATTTTTAATATTCAACTTAAATGTAGCCAAAGTATTTATGGGAGACACAGGCTCATTACTATTAGGAGGAGTAATAGCAGCAATGGCACTCTACTTAAAAATGCCATTACTATTGTTACTTATAGCTGCTATACCAGTGGCAGAAACACTATCTGTTGTATTACAGGTGCTGTATTTCAAAAAAACAGGAGGAAAAAGATTATTCAAAATGGCACCATTACATCATCACTTTGAACTGTCAGGCTGGAACGAAAACAAAGTAGTGTCAATCTTTAGTATCATAACACTAATGTTATGCATAATAGCCCTTTGGGCAATTTAGGGAAGGAAAATATGGCAAGAAAAACTAAAAAAAATAAAAAAGAACTAAATAATTCTTTTGATTTTGTTTTATTTATAATAGTATTAATCTTAGTCTGCATGCGGTATCACAATGGTATTATCGGCAAGCTCACCATCGTCACTATCAACAACAGGAAGTAGTTATACATATGTATATAAACAAGCAATTTCAGCGGCTATAGGAATAGCATTAATGCTTATAATATCTAAAATAGACTACAGAAGATACGAAAAATACTACAAAATAGTATATGTTTTTTCAGTAGGAGTTTTATTATTAGTACTAGTGCCTGGATTAGGTAGAACAATTAATGGAGCAACAAGGTGGATAAAGCTTCCTATTGTGGGGTCAGCACAGCCATCTGAAGTAACAAAACTTGGATTAATTCTATTTTTCGCAGCATATTTAAGCAAACACAGAGATGAACTAAAACATATTTGGAAGGGATTTTTAAAACCAATTATTTGTTTTATGGCTCCACCAATATTAATATTATTATTGGTACAATCACATTTTAGTGCATCTGTAGTTATTATTTTAGTTTTATCAATTATGATGATAATGGCAGGAAGCAAATTCTCTCATTTTGCAGTATTTGGAAGCATCGGAGCAGGGGTAGGCCTTTCTGGAATGTATATACTTGCAAAATTCTTTAATATGGGAAGCTTTAGATTATCAAGAATATATTCATTCGTAAATCCTTGGCTAGACCCTCAGGGAGACGGATGGCAGATAATACAAAGTTTATATGCAATTGGTTCAGGAGGACTTTTTGGAGTAGGACTTGGAAATAGTACTCAAAAATATTTATACATATCAGAACCACATAATGACTTTATATTTGCGGTTCTTGCTGAAGAATTAGGATTTGTAGGATGTGCAGTTGTTATAATCCTTTTTCTATTATTTGTTTGGAGAGGAATTGTAATTAGCATGAAGGCACCAGATATGTTTGGAAGCCTACTTGCAGTCGGAATAACATCACTAATAGGATTACAAGCAATTATAAATATAGCAGTTGTTACCTCATCAATGCCAGTAACAGGAATCGCTCTTCCATTTTTTAGCTATGGAGGAACGTCATTAATAATATTATTGTGTGCAACAGGGGTATTATTAAATATATCCCGACATACGGAAAAAATTTAAATAGAGGGCACTTGCTCATAGATGCCCAGAAGTAGGTGAAAAAAATGAAAGTTGTTATAGCAGCAGCGGGAACAGGAGGACATATAAATCCAGGAATAGCCATTGCCAACAAAATAAAACAAGAAAACAAAGATGCAAAAATAACTTTTATAGGAACACTAAGAGGGTTAGAAAATGATTTAGTTCCAAGAGCAGGTTTCGAATTAGAACGAATAGAAGCATATGGAATAAGCAGAAAAATTAGTGTTCAAAATTTAAAAAACATGTTTAAAACTATAAGTAGTTTTAAAAAAGCCAAAAACTTAATAAAAAAATTAAACCCAGATATAGTTATTGGAACAGGAGGATATATTTGTGGACCTGTGCTTTTAGCTGCAAGTAAATATAAAATTCCATGTATATTACATGAAAGTAATGCATATCCAGGTGTAACAGTAAAACTTCTTTCAGGAAAAGTAGATGAAGTTTTGGTAGGATTTGAAGATGCAAAGCAAAGACTTCCAAAAGCAAAAAAAGTAATTGTTTCAGGAACTCCTACAAAACTAAAAAAACAAAATTTAAGTGAAAATCAAAAAAAAGAAATAAAAGAGCAATTATCAATAAAAAATAATTTGCCAATAGTATTAGTTTATGGAGGAAGCCAAGGGGCAAAATCTATAAATGATGCACTATTAGGAATTATAGAAAACAAACTAAATGAAAATTACCATATTATTTGGGCAGTAGGCCAAAAACAATATGATAATATAAAACAATCATTAAAAACAATGGGACTAAATATAAACAATATAAAAAATGCAACTATAGTACCATATATTTATAATATGCAAGAAGTAATGAATTTAGCTGACTTAATAGTTGCAAGAAGTGGAGCAATGACAATAACAGAAGTATCTTTACTTGCAAAACCTGCAATATTTGTACCATATCCATATGCAACAGAAAATCACCAAGAATATAATGCAAAAGTGCTTGCTAATATTGGGGCAGCAAAAATAATCTTAGATAATGACTTAAAATATGATATATTAAACAGCAAAATACAAGAAATTATAATGAATAAGGATTTACAAGCAAAAATGAGCCAAAATGCAGAAAAAATAGCAATACCAAATGTGGAAGATAGAATTTATAATGAAATAAAAAAATTATTTAATACTAAATTGGACGAAATGATTTAAGGAGATGTAAAAAATGAACATAGAAAAATTTGAACAAAATATAGGCTACACATTCAAAAACAAAAAACTAATACAAACAGCTCTTACACATAAGTCATATGCAAATGAGAATAAAATACAAAGCAATGAAAAACTAGAGTTTTTAGGTGATGCAATATTAGAATTTGTAACAAGTAAGTACCTATATGAAAATTACAAGAAATTAAAAGAAGGAGAAATGACTAAAGTTAGAGCAACAGTAGTTTGTGAAGAAAGTTTATACAAAATAGCATTAAAGCATAATTTTAGTGATTTCTTAATCATAGGAAAAAGTGAAAGAGCATGCCATGGAAATACAAAACCAGCAATTTTAGCAGACAGTGTAGAAGCAGTTATAGCGGCAATGTTTTTAGATTCTGATTTAGAGAATGCAAGAAAATTTATAATAGAAAATTTAAAAGAAGCTATTGAGATTGCAAGCCAAAATGTAGGTAAAAAAGATTATAAAACAGTTTTACAAGAAAAATTACAAGAACACGGAAGTGTACATATAGAATACAACATAATAAAAGAAGATGGACCAGACCATAACAAAGTATTTACCGCAGAAGTAAAATGCAATGGTGAAAGTCTAGCAATTGGGACAGGCTCTACCAAAAAACAAGCGGAAATGGAAGCAGCCCACAAAGTATTAGAAGAAAGGAATCAATTATGTCAGAAAAATATATAATACCAATATTTGTACCACATTTAGGATGCCCAAACAATTGCACATTTTGTAACCAAAAAAGTATAAGCGGTCAAATGAAAAATGTTACAGGAAAAGAAGTAAAAGAAACAATAGAAAAATTCTTAAAAAGCTTTAAAAATAATGATATAGAAAAAGAAATAGCTTTTTTTGGAGGAAGCTTCACAGGAATAGAAAAAAACATTCAAGAGGAGTTATTATCAGTTGCATATGAATATGTAAAAAATGGTACTGTAAGTGGAATTAGAGTTTCTACAAGACCAGATTACATAGACAAAGAAAAATTAAAATTATTAAAACAATATGGAGTAAAAACAATAGAACTAGGAGTACAATCTACAAATGATTATATTCTAAAGAAATGTAAAAGAGGTCACACATTTGAAGATGTAAAAAATGCCTCTAAATTAATAAGAAAATTCGGATTTACACTAGGTCATCAAATGATGATAGGACTTCCAGAAAGCACTAGACTAGATGAATTAAATACAGCAAAAGACCTAGCAAAATTAAAACCAAAAATCATTAGACTATATCCAGTTTTAGTAATAAAAAATACTGAATTAGAAGAAGAATATAAAAATGGAGAGTATGAGCCTGTAACAGTAAACCAAGCAGTAGAAATATGTAAAGAATTATTATATTTCTTTGAGAAGAAAAAAATAAAAGTAATAAGAATAGGACTTCAGAATACAGACTTAATTTCAAACCCAGAAAATGTAGAAAGTGAAGTAGTTGCAGGACCATACCACGAAGCATTTGGACAACTAGTAGAGGATAGCATATGGTATGATAAAATATTAAATGAAATAAAAAAATTTAATACCAAAGTAATAGAAGCCCAAATTGAAGTAAACCCTGCAAATGTAAACAATGTAGTAGGACATAAAAGAGGCAATATAGAAAAATTAAAAGAAACATATGATTTAGAATTAAAAGTAAAACAAAACCAAGAAATAAAACCAGGGAAATTCAAACTAAGTATTGTAAAAACATATAAGGACTTTTTAGATGAATAAATTCCTGGTGGGTCGTTTTTTGTCGATGAAAACTTATATAAATTTTGAAAAAACAATTGACACATACAAGAAACTCTAGTATTAAATATACTAGAGTCTTTTTGTAAATTAATCTTTTATTTGATAATTCTTATTATCAGACCAACCAATTAACCAAACAGGCGAAACCTTGAAAAATTCGGCAATTTTACAAATCATAGAAATACTAACGTTTTTAATTTGACCATTTGCATATTTGGTAATTGTACCTCTAGACTTTATACCCAATTTTTTTATAAGTTCATCATAAGTTATGGAACTATTATTTAATAATTCTTGAAATCTTTCTGGAAATAAATACTTCATTTTAACCCCCATAAATTTTATCAAACAAATTATAACATGTAATTTGAAATAAGTAAATGAAAGAAGAAAAAAATTATTAAATATGTTGACAAAAAGGAAAAAATATTGTAATATGTTTCTTGAAAAGAAACAAAGAGAGAAGGAAACAAATATGGATCCAAAATTAATAGGAAAAAGATTAAAAATGTTAATGCTAGAAAAACAAGTAAAAAGAAGCTATTTAGCTAACAAAAAAATTAAATGGACAAAAGGAATTCTCTGCAATAGAAATAAGCAAAATAAAATGCTTTTTAGAATTAGATGATGAGCTATCTGCAAATATTTTCTTTAATCCAGATTTTGAAATTACAGAAAATAAAGAAATAAGTTAATTGGAATAAATAACTAAAAAAACACCCATACTAATATGGGTGTTTTTTTATGGAATTCAAAGAAAAAAGAAAAATAATAAATATAAAAAAATTTATTATAAATTTAATACAAACCTTATTTGGAACAGCAATAATGGCCATATCTGTAGATGTATTTTTATTACCAAATCAATTATCTGTTGGAGGTTTTTCTGGAATTGGAACAATAGGTTATTTCTTATTTGGTTTACCAGTTGGAACTACAGTATTTGTACTAAACATTCCCTTATTTTTGATGGCATTAATAAAAAATGGTAGAAGATTTTTTTTAGATTCACTAATAGGAACAATATCTTTATCAGTATTTTTAAATCTATTTGAAAATATTAATATAGTAACACACTCCGGTTTCTTGGCATGTATATATGGGGGTGTCCTTTCTGGAATTGGAACTTCTATTGTACTTAATGCAAATGCATCAACAGGGGGCTCAGATTTATTTGCTCAAATAGTAAAATCATATAAGCCAGATATAAAAACAGGAGGTGTTATAATTGTAATAGATGCAATTGTGGTAATTGTGAGTACAATAGTTTTTGGAGAAATAGAAATAGGGCTTTATTCTGCAATTGCGATTTATATAATGGGAAAAGTATTAGACTTATTTTTTGAAGGAATTGATTTTGCTAAAATGATGATAATCATATCTCCAAACTATCAAGAAATATCTGATGAAATAAATAAAAAAATAAAAAGAGGAACAACAGCAATTTATGGAAGAGGAATGTATAGGGCAGAAGAAAAAGAACTTTTATTATGCGTAGCTTCTAGAAGAGAAGTAAGGGAAATACGAAAAATTGTAAAAGAAATAGATAAAAATGCTTTTTTGATAATAACAAATGCAAGAGAAGTATATGGAGAAGGGTTTAAATAATTTTTTATTAAATCTTTAAAAACTTAGAAAATTATGGTATAATATATTTTCGAGAATAAAAAAGGAAGGCATATTATGAACGATATAGTAAAAATATTACCCAATTATAAAAAATTTAGCTCCTATATTCAAGATGTAAAAAATGGAACAACCCCAATAATGTTATCAGGTCTTACCGATGCCGGTAAGGTCCATTTTGCGTATTCAACTTTATTTTATAGTGAAAAGCCAATTTGCATTATTACATATAATGAATTACAAGCTAAAAAAATTATTAAAGATTTAGAATATTTTGAAAAGGAAATAGAGTTTTTCCCAAAAAGAGAAATAGTCACATATGACTATATTGCGGAAAGTAAAGATAATTTATATACAAGAATAAATACATTAAATAATATATATAATAAAAAAGCAAAAATTGTAGTAACTACAATTGAAGCAATAATGCAGAAAATAGTTAGTAAAGAGGTTTTATATAGGAATATACTAAACTTTAAAGTTGGAGAAACTATAGATTTAGACGATATAAAGGATAAATTGATAAATTTAGGTTATGAAAGAACAGAAATGGCAGATGCAAAATGTTCATTTAGTATAAGGGGCGGAATTATTGATATTGCAATTTCTGAGAAGAAAGGTGTTAGAATTGAACTTTGGGGCGATGAAATAGATTCAATAAGATATTTTGATACTGTAAGCCAGAGGTCAACAGAAAAAATTGAAAAAACAGAGATATATCCTGCACACGAATTTGTACTAGAAAAAAGCCTAGATGAAATTACAAACAATTTTATCCAAAAATATGGAGAAAATGAAGATATAGAGCAGATAAAAGAAGGTAATTATTTAACTAAAATAGATAGATATTTTGATACATTTTATCCAAAACAAGAAAATCTTTTAAATTATTTAAGTGATGATTATATTATTTTCTTAGATGAAATAAACAAAATAAAAATTAGATGTGAAAATGTATTAAAAGATACAGAAAACCTAATAAAATCTATTGTGGAGAAAGGTAAACAAGTACCAGATAGTTTAAAAAAATTAGGTAATTATTTAGAATTTTTGGAAACAATAAAAACAAAACAAACCATATATTTAGAAAAACAGGATATAGGTTTTGTTGATAAACAAAGTATGCATGCAAAAAGAAACGGATATAGCTTTAGCTATAGGGAGGTTAACTTTTTTCGTAGTTCAATGGATTTATTGTTTAAGGAAGTACAAGAAGCAGCTGGGAACAAAACAGTAGCAATCCTTTGTGGAAATAAAGAAAATGTAAAAAAGGTGAAAAAGTTACTTATAGAAAATGTACCTATTGCTTCAAAATTCATAAATGATAATATTATTAATAAGAACAGTATAATGATATCAGAAGGTGAATTGTCAGCTGGCTTTGAATGCTATGATTTTAATTTGATTGTAATTACTGCATCAGAAATCTTTGCTACTGTGCAGAAAAAAAGAAGATTACATTCAGAATTTAAAAAAGGTGAAACTGTAATTTTCTCGGAATTAAAGCCTGGGGATTATATTGTGCATAAAACTAATGGAATTGGTGAATTTGTTGGAGTTAGCACAATAAAAACTGGAGATGTAACTAAAGATTATATCAAATTAAAATATAAAGATGATGATATCTTATATATTCCAACAAATAGCTTAGATAATATTAGAAAATATATTGGAACAGGAGATAGGGCACCAAAAATAAATAGACTTCGGAAGTAAGGAATGGGCACAAACTAAGGCAAAAGTAAAACAAAACTTACAGGAAGTTGCAAAAGAATTAATAGAATTATATGCTAAAAGGGAACATTCACGTGGATATATATTTTCAAAAGATACTGAGTGGCAGAAAGAATTTGAAGATAGTTTTGAATACGTAGAAACAGAAGACCAGCTAAGAAGTATTGAAGAAGTAAAAAAAGATATGGAATCTGAAAAACCAATGGACAGACTACTTTGCGGAGATGTTGGCTATGGTAAAACAGAAATTGCAATTAGAGCAGCATTTAAAGCATGTATGGACCAAAAACAGGTTGCATATTTAGTGCCAACAACAATACTTGCAAACCAACAATATGAAGCATTTAAGGAAAGAATGAAAAACTATCCAATAAAAATAGAATTGCTAAATAGGTTTGTAAGTAAGAAAAAACAAGATGAAGTTGCAAAAAAAATTAAGCTAGGCGAAGTAGATATAGTAATTGGGACACATAGAATATTAAGTAAAGATGTGGAATTTAAAGATTTAGGCTTATTAGTTATAGATGAAGAGCATAGATTTGGAGTAAAAGATAAAGAAAAAATAAAACAATTAAAAACAAATGTTGATGTTCTTACAATGACAGCAACTCCAATCCCAAGAACACTTCATATGTCTGTTGTAGGAATTAGAGATATGTCTTGTTTATATGAACCACCACAAAATAGAAGGCCAGTTCAAACTTATGTATTAGAATATGATAAGGAAGTAATAAAAGAGGCAATAACTAGAGAATTAGAAAGAGGTGGGCAAGTATTTTACCTATTTAACAATGTTGAAGGAATAGAGAGTAAAGCAAGAGAGGTAGAAGAACTAGTGCCAGAAGCAAAAGTTGCATTTGCACATGGAAAAATGTCAGGTAAAGAAATAGAAGAAATAATGATGGACTTTGTAGCAGGAAATACAAATGTGTTAGTTTGTACTACAATATTAGAATCAGGAATAGATATACCAAATGCAAACACAATTATAGTAGAAAATGCGGATAAACTGGGTTTGGCACAGCTTTACCAAATAAGAGGAAGAGTTGGAAGAGCAAATAGACAAGCATATGCATATATAACATATAAAAGAGACAAAATAATAAATGAGGCTGCTGATAAAAGGTTAAAGGCAATAAAAGAATTTACTGAATTAGGTTCTGGATTTAAAATAGCAATGAGAGACTTAGAAATAAGAGGAGCAGGAAGCTTACTTGGAGAAATGCAACATGGACATATGGACCAAGTTGGATATGATACTTATTGTAAATTGCTAGATGAAGTAGTAAAAGAAGCACAAGGAATAAAAGTAGAAGAAGAACAAGACGTTACAATAGACATAAATGTATCTAGCTACATACCTGACACATATATTTCAAACAGTACACAAAAAATAGAAGTATACCAAAGCATAGCATTATGCAGAACAGAAGAAGATATAAAAAATGTTACAGAAGATATTCTAGATAGGTTTGGAAAAATGCCTAAAGAAATGTTTAGTTTAATAGGAATAGCAAGAATAAAAGAAAAGTGTAAAAATATGGGAATAACAAAAGTAACACAAAAAGAAAACAAAATAATATTCTACTTTGACTCAGAAAGCTTTACACTAAATATTCCAGACTTAATAGAGCATTACAATAACAGAATAAAATTTTCTACAGGAATAAATCCATATATTACATTTACTTTGAAAAATGTAAATAGTACAATAGAAGAAATTGAGGAATTTTTAAAATAAATATATAAGCCCAATGAGATGTGACGGATTTTAAGAGATAGAGGAGAAGTATTATGGTAATCACAAGTAAAGACAATGAGCAAATAAAGCATATTAGAAAGCTAAAAGAAAAAAAATATAGAGACGAATATAATGAATATGTAATTGAAGGAATAAAACTAATAAAAGAAGCAATTCAAGAAGATGCAAACATAAAAACAATAATTGCATGTGACAATTGCGTAAAAAACGAAGAAATAGACCCAAAAATAATGTACGAAATAGCAAAATATAATTGCATATATGTAGAAGAAAAAGTATTTAGCAGTATAACAGATGTGAAAAATCCACAAGGATTACTTGCGATTATGTCTAAAGAACAAAAAGAAGAAAAAATAGATTTTAAAGAAGATATAATAGTAGTCTTAGATAATGTACAAGACCCAGGAAATGTTGGAACAATATTAAGAACAGTCGACAGCATAGGACTAAAACAAATAATAGTATCTAAAAATAGTGGAGATGTATATAATCCAAAAGTAGTTCGTTCAACAATGGGAGCAATTCTAAGAGTAAATGTAATAGAAAGTCAAGACTTAGTAGAAACACTAAAAACTATAAAAAAGCATAAATTTGATATAGTTGCAACATCTTTACAAACAGATAATACTATTTATGATATTGACTATAAAAAGAAAGTAATTGTAATTGGAAATGAAGCAAATGGAGTATCGAAGGAAATTTTAGATTTAGCTGATGAAAAAGTAAAAATACCAATGCTTCGGAAAAACAGAAAGCCTAAATGCAGCAGTAGCAACGGGGATAATATCATATGAGTATGTAAGGCAAAAATTAATGAAAAAAAGTTAAAAGTAATTAAAGAGATTAGAATATAATTCTAATCTCTATTTTCTACATCATTATGTTCTAAAATTTCTAAAATCTTTGGATAAATTAAATCTGCATTGTGCATCCAGTTATCTACAATAACTTTTGCGTGATCTCTTGAAGTTGCAAAAGTTTGAATTTCAAAAATTGTTCTATTATTTTCGGTAATTTGGCATTTTACAATATAATCGTTTTCACCATTGGGAGTAAAATCAGCTGTTATAGAAAGTTCATTTTCTATTTTGCGCAAATTTTCTTTAAAATTATTATCAGCTTTAAATTTTAAATATCCAGGAATTAAGTCTTTGACTAAATCTAGAGCTTGTCTACCTTCATCTGTTAATTCATATATTGTTTCTTTACCTTTTTCATAAGCTATAACATATTTTGTTTCAATTAAATCTAGCAAAAATTGTTGAAAGTAAAAATAATTCATATTATTTATACCAGTAATTAATTTTAAAAGAGCAGTATTACTAATTGGTTTCCCAACTTTATCTAACACATATAAAATTAAAGCTTTGTTTTCTACAAGAGTATCATTATCATATGCAAGTTTCATTTCACTTAGCTCCCTTCTTAAAACTTTAAATATTGTACCAAATTTCTAGTTAAAAGTCAAATTATGTAAAATTAAAAACAAATATAAATGGAGGAGTATAAATTTAAAGGAAATTCAGCTGTTTGGGAAATTATGGACATTAACACTTTTTACATAATCTGCATAATATATCACATAAAGGAAGGTGTGATATATGGCACAGTACATAATTGAGGGCGGAAACAAGTTAGAAGGAGAAATAAGTGCAGCAGGATCAAAAAATGCATCACTTCCAATAATTGCAGCAAGTATTTTAAGTGGGAAAAATACAGTCTTATATAATGTACCAAAGATTCAAGATATAAAAATAACTTTAGAAATTTTAAGGCTTTTAGGTTGCAAAACAGATAGGAAAAATGGTAAAATAATTATTGATTCATGTGATATGGAAAAAACAGAAATACCAAAAGAATTAATGCATAAATTAAGATCTTCTGTAATACTTGCAGGAGCAATAATAGGAAGGTTTAAAACAGCTGTATTCTCTTATCCGGGTGGATGTGATATTGGAGCAAGACCAATAGACTTACATATAAAAGCATTAAGAAAATTAGGAATTAATATAGAAGAAGAATCTGGTTATATAATATGCAGTAGAGATAAAATAATTGGAGCAGATATACACTTAGATTTTCCATCTGTTGGGGTAACCGAAAATATAATGTTAGCATCTGTACTTGCAGAAGGAGAAACTACAATAACAAATGCTGCAATGGAACCGGAAATTGTAGATTTGCAAAAATTTCTAAATAGAATGGGAGCAAAGGTAAGTGGAGCAGGGGAAAATGTTATAAAAATACAAGGTGTAAAAGAACTTAAAAATGTAAGTTATAATATTATGCCAGACAGAATAGAAATAGGAACATTCCTTTGTATGACTGCAATTACTGGAGGCCATTCAATTATAAATAATGTAAATAATGAAGACATAAAATCAATAACATCAAAATTGGAAGAAGCAGGCGTAAAAATAAAACAGGAAAAATCAAAGATAGAAATAATATCTCCAAAAAAATTAAAAGCTGTGGAAATAAAAACTATGCCATACCCAGGTTTCCCTACAGATATGCAATCTGTTTTTGGAGCAATGCTAACAAATGCAAAGGGAACATCTGTTATAGTAGAAAATATATTTGATAATAGATTTAAATATTTAAATGAACTGAAAAAAATGGGTGCAAAAGTATCGATTGAAGGTAAAATTGCAATTATAAAGGGAAGTAAAAGATTATATGGTGCAGAAATGGAAGCCTCTGACCTTAGAGGTGGAGCTGCATTATGTACCGCAGCACTTGGAGCAAAAGCTAAAAGCACAATAGATAATATTTCACATATATTAAGAGGATATGAAAATTTTGATAAAAAATTACAAAAATTAAATGCACAAATAGAAGTGGTGTAGTAATATTTGCATATAGAAAAATAGGGGGCATAGCCCCCAGTGACCCATTTTCCGAAAGAAAGATGATATAACAAAGGAGGCTGATTTAATTTGCAAACAAAAAAGAAAAACGTACCAAAAGGTAAAAAACAAAATATTTCTAAAAAGAAGAAAAAAAGATTAAAAATTTTAAGATGGACAAGCCTTCTAATTTTGGGAGTAGTGGCGATAACGTTATTTTTACTATCGGATTTATTTAATATAAAAGAAATAAAAGTAATAAATAACAATAAAATTACATCACAAGAAATACGAGATTTATCAACACTTCAAGTAGATGAAAATATGTTTAAATTTTTAAAAATAAGTGTAATAGAGAAAATAAAACAAAATCCTTATATAGAAAGTGCAAATATTCACAGAAAACTAAACCGGAACAATTGAAATTGAGGTAACAGAACGTGTGGCAACTTATGAGATTGCGCTAGAAGATAAATATGCATATATAAATAATCAAGGATATATACTTGAAATTACTGGAACAAAATTAGAAGTACCAACAATTACTGGTTATGCTACTGAAAATATTGAACCAGGAAAAAGACTAGATGAAGTGGATTTAAAGAAATTAAATACAGTTATACAAATACAAAAAGCAGCTGAAGAAAAAGGATTAGACAAAAAAATAACTAATATAAATATAGAAAATGAAAGAGACTTCCTAATTACAATGGAAGGTGAAAATAAATTGATACATTTTGGAGATTCAAGCAATATAAATGATAAATTTATTAATATAAATGCGGTACTAAAGGATACTGTAGGACAAAAGGGAGAAATTTTTGTTAAAGATTTAAACAAGGTATTTTTTAGAGAAGACTTTAGGGAAGAAGGTGTATAAAAATGATAAAAAATAAAAAAGTAGCTATTTCGTTAGGGATTGTTTGTTTATTGTTGGTAATTGCAATATTTACTCAAATGAAAACAGTAAACAATATGGAAAACTCTGTTGGAACAACATTGTCTTCGAATAGTGAATTAATAGACGAAGTTCTTAGTGAACAGGAAAAATATAATAGATTATATGAGCAATTGGAAAAGGCAGAAAAAAGCCTTGAAAAGATAAGAACAGAGGCAACTGCTGGAAATCAAGAGGCAACAGAAGCGGAAAAAGAATTAAAAGAAAACAATATGTTATTAGGTCTTACAGAGGTAAAGGGAGAAGGAATAATAATAAAATTCGATGATGACAGAAATGTTGAAAGTGATGAAGTTAATTTATCTAGATATTTAGTTCATGAGGAGGATTTGCTTCAAGTGGTAAATGAGCTTTTTAATGCAGGGGCAGAAGCAGTTTCAATAAATGAACATAGGATAACAAATACAACAGCAATTAGATGCGATGGCAATATTATAAGGGTAAATGGACAGGTAATTACAGTTCCTATTACAATAAAAGCAATTTGCTCAAAAGCAATATACAATACATTGATAAGACCTGGAGGATATTTGCAACTAATGGCAGATGAGGGCGTTATTGTTGAACCACAGACAAGCGACAATATAGTAATACCTAAGTATAATGGAGTATATAGTAATGCACATTTAATAAGAGGTGATGAATAGTGAAGATAAAGAAGGAACAATTGATAATTTCAATAATAATAGGAATTATGTTTTGCATATTAACACTTATTATTTTCATACAGTTTAAAACAATAAGTTATACAGATATAAGTGCATTAGAAACAATGCAAGAAACAGAACTTAGAAAAGAAATTACAGCCATTAAAACTAAATATACAGAGGCATTAGAAAAATTAGAGGAAACTAATTCGATGATTAAAGAATATGAAGAAGCAATAACTACAGATAAAGAAGCATCAGTATTGTTAGAAAGCGAACTAGAAAAATCTAGAAATTTGCTTGGAAAAAATGCTGTTCAAGGAGAAGGAATAATAGTAACATTAGTTGATGTAGAAGTTGGAAAATATGGAAAAATAACTTATGTTGATTTGATTGAATTGATAAATGAATTGAAAGCTGCAGGAGCAGAGGCAATATCAATTAATGATAATAGAATCGTAAATACTTCATATGTGGTAGCTTTAACTGCGGGATATATTGGTGTAAATGGTAAAAGAATAGTTTCACCATATGTGGTTAAAGCAATAGGAGATATAACATATTTGGAAAGTGGTTTATCACAAAAACAATATGGATATATAGATACTAAAAATAATGAAGGAAAAGATGTTACTTTAGAAAAAAGTAATAATATATTTATAAATGCATATAGTGGAGATCTAAAATTTGATTATGCAAAGGAGGTAGAACAATGATAATACTAGCAATTATAATAGGGTGTATTTTAGGAGCAATAATTGGAATGAATATGCCAATAATTCCATATACATATTCAGGTTATTTAGCAATAGCAATTGTGGCTGCATTAGATTCTGTATTTGGAGCAATATCATCAAATATAAAAGGAAATTTTGATTTGAAAATATTTATATCAGGATTTTTTGGAAATGCAATTCTTTCAATAGCTTTAACATGGCTTGGAATAAAGTTAAATGTAGATATATACTTAGCAGCCATAGTAGTATTCGTAGGAAGAATGTTTACAAACTTTGCAATAATAAGAAGACACTATTTAGATAAGTGGACAAACAGAAAGAAAGGACAAACAAAATGAGAATGAGACGTAAACCATGGGTAAGAGAAGAATTAGCAAATTGTGAGTTCTTTGTGGATAACCCATGTGAAAATTTAGGAAATTGGGAAAATAAATTCAAGAAAAAACAACCAATACATTTAGAATTAGGTTGTGGCAAAGGGACTTTTATTGCAAAATTAGCATGCAAAAATCCAGAAATAAATTATCTTGCTGTAGATATAAAAAGTGAAGTATTAGGAATAGCTAAAAGAAATATAGAAACAGAATATTTAGCAAATAACAGGGAAATAGACAATGTATTAATAACTGCACAAGAAATAGGACTGATACAAAACATGTTAAATGAAAAAGATGCAGTAGATAGAATATACATTAACTTTTGTAACCCTTGGCCAAAACCAAGGCATAACAAAAGAAGGCTAACATATCCAACATTGCTAGAAAAATATAAAGTATTTTTAAACCCACAAGGAGAGATATATTTTAAAACTGATGATGATGATTTATTTAGGGCAAGTCAAAGCTACTTCAAACAGAGTGGATTTGAAATAGTAAAAATCACATATGATTTACATAATGAAAATGTAGAAGACAATATTGTGACTGAACATGAAGAAATGTTTTCAAAACAAGGAATAAAAATAAAAGCATTAATTGCAAAATTAAAATAGAAAAGCAAGTCTATGACTTGCTTTTAGACGTTTTAGTAATCGAGATTCAA
>OIEN01000325.1_pt1 | contig 32319 bp, 22 predicted proteins | sample 1581741 | NCBI WGS metagenome assembly OIEN01 (sample SAMN01760944, study PRJEB22395) | human gut metagenome | reverse complement strand
AGAAAGGCTACGCCCGCCCGTTCGCCGACGACCCGAGAAGAGTGTTCAGAATCGGCGTGAACTTCTCCACCGCAAACCGCCGCATCGACGGTTGGAAGATTATATGACAAGGGTTTTGTAGTAAAGTCGCTTCGACAGGGCGAGCCAGCGGCTACCGGTTGAGTGACAGGGGAAAGAAAGGGAAATCTCTATGGCAAATTTTGCACGTTACCAAAATTTGCCATAGAGATTTCCCTTTCATCAATCCACGACCTGGCAGCGACACTACCGCTCCAGAATCCTGTTCTGTTCCGCGACTGAAGCATCGTGGATGGCGGTGAAAAAGGCTGTGATGAACTCCTCGGAGAGGCCGTAGTCCTTGCCTTTCTCTATCATCGAGGATAGGATGCTGTCCCAACGGGCGGCCTGGACAATGGCGATGTTGTGCGCCTTCTTGAACTCGCCTATCCTGCGGGAGATCTCCATTCTGGAACCAAGGGCGACAAGCAGGTTCTCGTCGATGATGTCAATCTGGGAACGGAGCTGCTCGATGCCTTCGTTATATTCCTTGTCATTGGAGACCTTCTGGCGGACGGTCAGGCTCTCAAGCAAAGCCTTCAGATCTGACGGAACCAACTGCTGTTTGGCATCGCTCAATGCGCAGGAAGGATCGCAATGGGACTCGATCATCAGGCCGTCCAAGCCAAGATCCATCGCCCTCTGTGACAACTCTTTGAGATACTGGCGTGAGCCCCCCATATGACTCGGATCCGCAAAGAACGGAAGCTTAGGGTAACGGGTGCGAAGCTCAACCGCCATCTGCCAGCCCGGAAAATTTCTGTAGGGGATTTTCTGCGAGGTAGAGAATCCGCGATGGATAACGCCCAGTTTTCTGATCCCCGCCCGGTTGAGTCTTTCGAGAGCCCCGACCCATAGATCAATGTCAGGATTCACCGGATTCTTGACCAAGACCGGAATATCCGTGTCCCTCAACGCGTCGGCGATCTCCTGCACGAGGAACGGATTAGCCGTAGTCCGTGCTCCGATCCAGACCATGTCTATGCCATATTTCAGACATTCATAGACGTGCTTCTCATTGGCTACCTCGGTGCAGACCTTCATTCCATATTCATTCTTCACCTTCTGGAGCCATTTCAATCCGGGAGTGCCGACACCCTCGAAGGATCCGGGATGGGTGCGGGGCTTCCATATTCCCGCGCGGAAAACATGGATGCCGAATTCGTGAAGGCCTTTGGCGGTCATCATCACCTGCAGCTCAGACTCGGCGCTGCAAGGACCGGCGATAACGAGAGGGGGAATGCTCTCGTCGAAAAATCCCCACTCGGAGACGGGGATGATGTCAAGTGTACGTTCCATAACTATCTCAAAATCTTTTTAATCCTGTTTGCTTCGTGGATGAGTTCCGTGATCCGTCCGCCGTCATAGTCAGCGATAGCGTCACGGAACAGCCTCATCTTTTCCAAATATGTGTCAATGACGTGCAGCACATTGTCCCTGTTCTGCTCCAGAATCGGGGTCCACATCTCGGCGGAGCTCTTGGCCAACCGGACGGTCGAGGAGAATCCACCCGATGCAAGGTCGAAAATGTGCTTCTCATCCTTTTCCTTCTCAAGGACCGTCAGAGCCAGAGCGAAAGAGGTGACGTGAGAGATATGCGACACGTATGCGGTGTGCACGTCGTGGCTGTCAGCGTTCATAAAGAGCGGACGCATATTCAACGCATCATACAGTCCCTCAACCACCTTGACCGCCTGCGGATCTGAATCCTCGGTGTTTGCGAATATGCAGGCGCGGCCATCAAAGAGGTTCGGCATCGCGGCCCAAGGCCCTGAATATTCAGTGCCAGCCATCGGGTGTGTCGCCACGAAGCGGCAGCGGAGGGGATGGTAGTGCGCCGCGCGGACAATGTTGCTCTTCGTGGAGCAAGTGTCTATCACGATCTTCTTCCCGTTCCCTTCCTCTTTGAATATGTCGAGTACCTGCGGGAGCATCTTCACAGCGGAGCCGACCGGTATGGCTATCACAGTGATGTCGCTCCTGCGGACGCACTCCTCGAACGGGACGATCTCGTCCACAAGTTCCATCCTTTCGGCCGCGGCGGCGTTCACCGGGTCAGCCTCCACCCCAAGAACTATCCGGGCGAATCCTCTTCTCTTCAGGTCGATGGCCATCGAGCCGCCTATCAGACCTAATCCTATAATACCTACTATCATAAAATATTCTTTATTACTTTTTCTATTTTTTTGTTCGCGCGCTCAAGCACCTCCGGCTTGGCGCAAAGCGAAATCCGGATGTAGTCATTACCATTCTTTCCGAATATGAAGCCCGGCGTGATGAACACACCTGCCTGCCGCAGAATCCGTTCCGAAAGCACTTCCCCTGCCGTCATCCCGTTCCCAGCATATTCCGAAGGCACCCTTCCCCAAAGGAACAGCCCCGCGGTGTCGTGGTCATAAACCGCCCCCAGAGTCTTGAATATACGACCCGCGGCGACACGTCTGCGGACATATTCAGAATTAAGTTCCTCAAACCATTCAGGAGACTGGTTAAGCGCCTCGACCGCCGCGAGTTGCAGCGGCTTGAACATTCCCGAGTCCATCTGGCTCTTGACCTTCAGCACTTCGGCGATATATTCCGGAGCGCCGCCGACCATCCCGATTCGCCAGCCGCTCATATTGTGCGCCTTGCTAAGCGAGTTCAGTTCCAGGCAACACTCCTCCGCCCCTTTCGCCGCCAGAATCGACAGCGGCTTTCCACAAAGGATGAATGAATATGGATTGTCATTCACTATCAATATCTTGTGCTTGCGCCCGAAATCCACCAGCCTCAGATAAAGCTCGGGAGTAGCCTTTGCTCCGGTCGGCATATTCGGATAGTTCGTCCACATAACCTTCACACCCTCAAGATCCATCCTCTCCAAAGCGTCGAAATCCGGCCACCAATGGTTTTCCTCCGTCAGATCGTACGTGACAATCTCGGCTCCAACAAGTTTAGATGCCGAAGTGTAGGTCGGATAGCCCGGATCCGGAACCAACACCTTGTCTCCCGGATTGACAAATGCCATAGAGATCAGAAGGATTCCCTCCTTGGATCCGACAAGCGGCTGGATGCCCCCATCCGGATTCAGCGTCACTCCGTAATATCTTGAATACCAATCCGCAAAGGCTTGTCTCAACGCTGGAAGCCCCTTATAGCTCTGGTAGGCGTGGTTGCCTGGCTTGCGGGCAGCCTCGACCAAAGCTTCGATAGCGGCCTGTGGCGGCATCCCGTCCGGAGCGCCTATTCCCAAATTGATTATCCTGTCTTCCCCGCGAGCCACACGCTCCGCATTGAGTGCGTCCATCTCTTTAAGTTTGCGGGAGAAGTAATATTCCTGAACAGATGATGTTCTTTTTGCCGGTTCAATGATCATGATTACATCGAAGATTTATATTCGCCTAAAATGTTAAGTCCTTCCATCAGAGGTCTGACCGCCCTGAGTGCCTGACGGTAGCGTCCGTAGGTCGCGAACTTGATGTCTGCATAGAAAAAGTACTGCCATTCCTGTCCGGGGATCGGCAGGGACTGGATTCTGGTGAGATTCATGTCGTAGAACGAGAGAATCGTAAGCACCTGCGCCAAAGAACCCGGCTTGTGAGGCAGGGTGAAGCAGAGGGACGCCTTGTTGATTTCACGGCGGGGAACCGTGATGGCGTCGTCCAGAATCAGGAAGCGGGTGAAGTTCTGCTTGTAGGTCTCGATGCTGCGGGCCAAGATCTCCAGCCCGTTCTGCTCAGCAGCAAGCTCTGAAGCCACAGCCCCTACTCCCCTCAAGCCCTCAGCGGCGATGTCGATTGCGCTCTTGGCCGTGTCCTCGGACTCCACCATCGTGATCCACGGGCAGTTACGCTCAAAAAACTGACGGGTCTGGTTGATGGCCATATAGTGCGTCCGAACCTCCTTTATGTTGTGGATGTCCTGTCCCGGAAGAGCCATAAGGTTCTGATGTATGGGGATATACACCTCACCCTTGATCTTGTAGGGGTTCGACCTAAGCAGCTCGAAATTCGGGATGAGACCTCCGGAGATCGTGTTCTCGATGGCCATCACCGCCGCCTGTGCCTCGCCGGATGCCACAGCCTTGAACAGTCCCTCGAAGGTCGGGCATTCCACGATGGATATTTCCTCCCCTCGCGCGGAATAGAACTCCCGTGCCGCCTGCTCGTGGAAGCACCCTCGGTAACCTTGTATCGCGACTTTTGTCATATTCATCATCATTTCACGTCACCCTCCCCTTATGGGAGGGACTTGCTCTCACCGCAGCGGTGAAGAAATCAACCAAATAAAAAAAGCTGCCCGGAAAAGCACCGGACAGCCGTATATTCATCTACCTTTTTTCTGAATATTCCTGCACACGCTCGTCCGGTCCTCTACCTGCCGCGGTAAAAGAAATAAAATCCGAAAGAATAAAATCGTGTGCTCATCATCATAACGATGCAAAGATAGCAAAATCGGAAGAAAATGTTCCTAAAAATTTAATGAATATACCAAAATAGCGGATGAACATTCATTCAAGCCGCCTCAAGGCTTTCATTAGACGGTCAGTATCTCCTTCTCCTTCGCTGACACGAGCTCGTCAACCGCCTTCACTTTCGCATCGGTGACCTTCTGGATCTCGTCCTCACCTTCCTTGCGCACGTCCTCGGAGAACTCTCCGGCCTTCTCGGCCTTCTTCAGAGCGTCAACTCCATCGCGGCGGGCATTGCGGACAGCGACCTTGATGTTCTCGCCGGTAGCCTTGGCCTTCTTGATGAGCTCCTTACGTCTTTCCTCTGTGAGAGGCGGAACAGGGCAGCGGATGACCTCACCGTTGTTTGAAGGGGTGAAACCGAGGTTGGCGTTGATGATAGCCTTCTCGATCACAGGGATCATATTCTTCTCCCAAGGCTGGATGGCGATGGTCCTGGCGTCAGGAACAGTCACCGAAGCCACCTGAGGGACAGGTGTCGGAGTTCCGTAGTAATCCACGGTCACATTGTTGAGGATGGACGGATTGGCCTTTCCGACACGGTAGGTCTTGAGGTCTTCCTCAAGGAACAGCACTGAGTCTTCCATTTTGGACTTCACTCCGCTGATGATTTCTTTCGCTTTGTCTGTAAGCATAGTGTATTGTGTTAATTGTTATTTATCAATCTATTGTGGTCGTACCCTTGTCCGTTTCCAACAAGACTATTTATGGACAAGCGTCCCGACCTTCTCTCCGTTGACCAGTTTCAGCAGGTTGCCCTCGCCGTTCACATCGAAGACGATGATCGGCATATTCCCGTCATTGCATAGGGCGTATGCGGTCTGGTCGAGAACCTTGAGATGCTTCGCCATCGCCTCGTCAAAGGTCAGTTCATCGTACTTGACAGCGGTAGGATCTTTCTCTGGGTCAGCGGTATAGACTCCATCGACACGTGTTCCTTTCAGCACGACATCGGCCTTGATCTCAAGAGCCCTGAGAGCCGCGCCGGAATCAGTAGTGAAGAACGGGCTGCCCGTTCCCCCGGCGATGAGGGCAACGCCCCCCTCCTCCAGCACCTTGACGGCGTTGTCACAGTTATAGTAGCGTACAAGCGGTTCCATCGGAGTGGCTGAGAACACCTCTGCCTTCACGCCTTCGTCCTTGATGAACTGACTGAGCGCCAATGAGTTTATCACCGTAGCCAGCATTCCCATCCTGTCTCCCTCGACGCGGTCGAATCCCTTGTCAAGACCCTGGAGACCTCTGAATATGTTGCCCCCTCCGTTGACAATGGCGATCTGCAACCCGGCCTTCGCCGCCTGCGCGATCTCCTTTGAATATTTCCGCAGACTCTCCGGATCTAGTCCCTTTCCAACGGACCCGCCCAGGCTCTCTCCGCTCAATTTAAGCAAAACTCTCTTGTACATAGTGCTTTCCAGAATCTTAAATGGTTAATCAAGGCCTCCTCCAATCGGCATCCTCGCCTCCCGAAGCCATCCCGATTCACAAATATACAAAAAATAATAAGTTATAAGCCTAAGACATCGGAACTAAATCCCCTGAAACGCACCCCCGGAGCCTTGACCAATCACGACGGCCGCATTTTCTCCATATAATGCCACCGTCGTATGCGTTTTTGTCTTTGACAAGAGCAAAACCATCCATTTATGCTCCTTTGATCGTTCCAGAACCCTTCCTCGCGCCACTCCAAGACGACACTCCAGGGCAACGCTTTTGGCACTTATCGTCGCCCGAGAGTGCAGCGAGGCACGCTTGGGCGGCACTTTCGTACCATTTTGTCGCTCGGTGGTGCAGGGCAGAATTACGTAAGAAAGGATGACGGGACTCTTCGGTGACAACACACACTCTTCGTCGCCCAGAAGCACAGCGGCAGACCCTTTCGTGAGCAGAACGCGCCGTTTCGCTCACGAGACAACCTCGGAAGACACTCCCGTGAGCAGAATGCGCCGTCTCGCTCACGAGGCAACCTCGGAAGAGCCTTCCGTGAGCAGAACGCGCCGTCTCGCTCACGAGACATCCTTGGCAGACTCTTTCGTGAGCAGAACACGCCGTCTCGCTCACGAGAACGACTCGGAAGACACTCCCGTGAGCAGAATGCGCCGTCTCGCTCACGAGACGACCTCGGCAGACCTTTTCGTGAGCAGAACGCGCCGTCTCGCTCACGAGACAACCTCGGAAGACTCTCCCGTGAGCAGAATGCGCCGTCTCACTCACGAGACGACCTTGGAGCTGTCGTGCGCTACGGGGACTCTACGGGGACTCTATGGAAACTCTATGGGCGCTCCTCGATGCCGCCGAGGTGAGACCAGAGCCAGTGCGACTCATAGAGAGACTTGGTGCCTTTCGGGACGGTAACCTTAACGGCTGAGCGGTCTGTGCGGACGAAAAAGAATCCCGAAGGATCCGACTCTATTGTGGAAATCCTGTCGATGTCCTCTTTCGTTCTCCAGTTCAACTCGATCTCAAGAGGGGTTTTGGAGTCATTAAAGAATTTTGGCCCGATATACTTTACTGATTCCGGGATGATGATCTTGTCGATACCCGTTAAAGAAAGTGAGAAATCATCAATAACCTCCACGCCATCCTTGATGGCGAACACGCCGGTGGTCTTTTCAGGAAGCCATGAGAGTGCTTCTGTCTCTTTGCGGAATGTTCCGGTATATGCTGAATAATAGCAGTGCCTATACAACGCCCCGTCGTGGGTGTAGAAATAATACCGCTGGCTTTCCGAGGTCTTTGGTGTTGTGACTATCTCGAGTTTCGGACAGCGTACAAACACCGGATTGCCAGTGTCGAACGAATTCATCGTGGAGGAGAATGTTATCCTTTCGAGATTTGGGCAATTATAGAAAGCATAGGCGTCAATGTATTCAATCCCTTCGCCAAGGGTCACTGACTTAAGATCTGCACACTCGTAGAACGCGTGGCTCCCTATTTGATAGACCGAATATGTGATCCCGCCATATTCAATCTGTCCGGGGATGGAGATATTCCCGCCGTATTTGATTCCGTCAGGATCGGGAATCACCCTTGCCAGGTTTGGAGCATAATAATATTCATACCACAGTCCGCCAACCTCGAATTTTGATTCCGCTTTTTTCACGGTAACGGTGCAGTAGGACTTGAAGCCGCCGTCTTCGGTTGTCACGCAGATCTTCGCCGTTCCGGCGGCGACGCCTTGCACGTTGCCTTCGGAATCGACTGTCGCGACGGACGGTGATTCTGACTCCCATTTCACATTCTGGTTGGTCGCGTCCGCCGGTCTGATCGTGTAAGAGAGTTTGGAGGTGCCGCGTACGGACAGGGTCACCGCCCACGGATTGACCTCCACGCCGGTCACCGGAACCGCCTTGGCCTTCACCGTCACCTTGCAGGTCGCCGTCTTCCCGCCGTCCTCGGTCGTCACAGTGACCACAGCCTCGCCGGCCTTCACGGCAGTAACCTTGCCGGCACCGTCGACCGTGGCGACATCCGTCTTGTCCGAGATCCACGTCACCTTCCTGTTGTCAGCGTTGTCGGGCTTCACCGTGGCCGTAAGCGTTCCCGTCTCGCCCTCGGTCAATGTCAGCTCGGTCCTGTCCAGAGTGACCTCCGTCACGTTTACCGCCTTGGCCTTCACCGTCACCTTGCAGGAGGCCGTCTTCCCACCGTCCTCGGTCGTCACAGTGACCACAGCCTCGCCGGCCTTAACGGCAGTAACCTTGCCGGCGCCGTCGACCGTGGCGACATCCGTCTTGTCCGAACTCCACGCCACCTTCCGGTTGTCCGCGTTGTCGGGCTTCACCGTGGCCGTTAGTGTCTCCGTCTCGCCCTCGGTCAATGTCAGCTCGGCCCTGTCCAGAGTGACCTCCGTCACGTTTACCGCCTTGGCCTTCACCGTCACAGCGCAGGTGCCGGACTTGCCCTCCGCCGTCGCGGTGACGGTCGCGGTGCCGGGTCTGAGGCCATGGACGGTGCCGGCCTTGTCAACAGTGGCGACGCTCCGGTCGGACGACGACCACGCCACGGCCCTGTCGGACGCGGCTTCGGGAGAGACACTGGCGGACAGCACCGCAGATTCGCCCTCTATGATCTCTATCCGGGACGGGGTGACGGCCACGGATGAGACTCCGGCCGTCTCCTCCTTCTTACCGCAGGAGGTGATGAGAAGGATGGCGGCGGCAGCCGTCAGCAGCGCGCGCCGTGTGTGTGTGTGTAAAAACGCTCATATCGATTGATGTTTTGGTTATAGTCTCGTGAGTCCTATGAGTTCAGCGATGCTTTGGTAAATAACTTGGCGACCATCGGTCACCCTTTCGGTCTGTATCCCGCTCCTGCCTTGCGTCACCGGCACGGGACGTGTCGTCGTGGCAGGTGTCAGGACAAAAATAATAAAAATTTCCAAATATCAAACGAATATGCCGGATATAATGGCCGCACGACCATGCGACCGGCCCCCTGCCCCCTCCCAACGACAGGAGCAGGGGACGGCGCCGAGCTCTCCGGGAACGATGACGCCTGACTGTCCCGCACCCGAAGGTGACGCGCGGCACAGTCAGGCGACTCTTCCGCGCCTTCCCGTTGCCCAAGGGCGCAGGGCAGAATGAAGTATGGATGAAGGAAACCCTTCGGCAACGAAAACCACACTTATCGTCGCCCAAGAGTGCAGTACGGCTCCCTTGGGCAACACTTTCGTACATCTTCGTCGCCCAAGGGTGCAGCACGGCTCCCTTGGGCAACACTTTCGTACATCTTCGTCGCCCAAGAGTGCAGCACGGCTCCCTTGGGCAACACTTTCGTACTTTATCGTCGCCCGAGGGTGCAGCACGGCTCCCTTGGGCAACACTTTCGTACATCTTCGTCGCCCGAGGGTACAGCACGGCTCTCTTGGGCAACACTTTCGTACATCTTCGTCGCCCGAGGGTGCAGCACGGCACGCTTGAGCGACACTTTCGTACATCTTCGTCGCCCGAGGGTGCAGCACGGCACGCTTGAGCGACACCTCCGCGCGTTTCCACCGCCCGAAGGTACTGGGCAAAAGACGTAAGGTTGAATCTGACAAAAAAAGAAGAAGTCTCCCAAAAAAACGAGGGAGACTTCGGTCGGGTGCCCAAAGCCGGGCTCGAACCGGCACGTCTTTAAGGGACATTGGATTTTGAGTCCAACGCGTCTACCAATTCCGCCATTCGGGCATATTCAGGCAGTAGACTTTCCTTTGGAAACTTCGCACTTCCGCTGCACTTCCGCTTCAAAGGATTGCAAAGTTATTGATTTTCCTCCGATATTCCAAAACATTCCACAAAAAGCTTCAAAAGCTTCAATGAAAAAATCTTGCCCCCTGTATGTCCGGTAAAGCGCATTTATACCGGACAAACCGAGCTATAGACTCTTTTCTCCGGCAGTTTGCCGTTTCGGTGGACATTTCTGACTCAGCAGAAACGACATTTCGACCCGAACTGACATGAGGGCGCCTGCGTTCAGTTTTTTCGCCTGATATTTTTTCGGAAAACCAATCCGGCTTACGGGAAAAGTGAGTATCTTTGTGTGATTTAAGCTAACACTGAAATTAGTATGAATCTTGACGGAAGACGCGAAAGCACGAATGTGGATGACAGAAGAGGAATGGGACGTGGAGCCAAGGCCGGAGTGGGTCTGGGCGGAACCATCGTCATCGCGCTGATTGTGATGCTGCTCGGAGGGGATCCTTCGTCCGTGCTTGAGGGAGTGTCCTCGATTCAAGGCACCGAACAGACAGAGGGGCATGTGGGGTTCTCCGCCGAGGAACAGGAACTTGCATCGTTCACGAAGAAAGTCCTCGCCGGAACCGAGGATGTCTGGACAGCCATATTCGCGAAGTATGGCTATGAATATGACCCGCCGAAGATGGTGTTATATTCAGGATCAACCACTTCCGGATGTGGAGCCGCGAACTCATCGGTAGGGCCGTTCTACTGTTCCGCCGACCAGAGCGTCTATATCGACCTCAGCTTCTTCACCTCGATGAAGCGGCAGATCGGAGCGGACGGCGACCTGGCCTACGCCTACGTGATCGCCCATGAGGTCGGTCATCACGTCCAATATCTTTTGGGCACGCTCGGGCAGGCCCACCAGAAAATGAACCGTGTCAGCAAGACCGAGGCGAACGCGATCAGTGTCCGGCTTGAGCTCCAGGCCGACTACTACGCCGGAGTCTGGGCGATGAACGATGACAAGAAGTATAAGTCCCTGGAAAAAGGAGACATAGAGAATGCGCTGAACTGCGCCTCGAAGATCGGGGACGACTACCTCCAGAAGAAGGCGCAAGGCTATGTGGTGACGGAATCCTTCACCCACGGGACGGCGAAGCAGCGCTACACCTGGCTGAAGCGCGGGCTGGAATATGGAGATTTGGAACACGGTGACACATTCAGTGTCGCGGCATCTAAATTGTAGTGATTTGGCACGGTGTCCGCGGCCGGTTGATCCGCGGAAATGACATAGAGCTTTTGACCCGGAAACGGGCTGGCGAAACATATCATATTTTACGAAATTATTAAGCTCAACAAAATGAAGCACTTTTCTTTACCAAAGGACGGTGGATTGATTGAGGAGAACCTGCCTAAGAGCATTCTCCATTCCTACGAGAAGATCACCACCGAGATTTCCGATGACGCGAACATCGGAAGCGACAAGGTGGCAGACATTATTGTCAAAGCCATCAAAGACCACGAAAGGGCGGCTCTTCCGCGTCCTTTCAAACTCGGTTTGACCACAGGAACCACACCTGTGTCCCTCTACAGCAACCTGACAGAGCAGTTCAAGGAAGGCAAGATCTCCTTCGCCAATGTCGAGGTGTTCTCCATTGATGAATATTACCCATACGGCAGCGACTCCGTCCAGAGCCGCAACCACAGGCTCCACGCCGAATTCCTTGACAATGTGGATGTCAAAAAGGAGAACGTGCATATTCCTGACGGAACAGTCTCAAAGGAAGAGGTATCCGACTATTGCGCCAAGTTTGACAAGATCGCCAGAGGTCTCGACCTGCTTGTGATCGGTGTCGGCGAAGGCGGCCAGATCGGTTTCAACGAGGCCGGCTCGTCAGAGAAGAGCCGCACACGCACCGTTCCGCTCTCATACCAGTCCAGAAAGAGACAGGCCCGCAATTTCAACGGCGACATTTCCGTCACCCCTAAGACCGCCATCACGATGGGCATCGGCACGATGATGAGCGCCCGCAGGATCATCCTTATGGCCTGGGGCGAGGACAAGGCGGCTGTGGTAAAGAAAGTCGTGGAGGGCGACATCGATCCGGCCTGCCCTGCAACCTGGCTTCAGGAACACGACAACATCACATTCTACACTGACGAGATGTCAGCCTCTATGCTGACCAGACTCGTCGCACCTTGGATGGTCGGTCCTTGCCAGTGGACACCGAACCTGATCCGCAAGGCCGTCGTTTGGCTCTGCCAGAAGGTTCATAAGCCAATCCTCAAGCTGAAGCAGCAGGACTATTTCGAGAACTCCCTCGGAGAGCTCATCGAACTCTACGGGCCGTTCGACAAGATCAACATAGACGTTTTCAATGACTTCCAGCACACCATCACCGGATGGCCGGGCGGAAAGCCTGACGCTGACGACACCACAAGGCCTGTCAAGTCAACTCCGTTCCCTAAGAAGGTCCTGATTTTCTCCCCTCACCCGGACGATGACGTGATCTCCATGGGAGGCACATTCATCCGTCTCGTGCATCAGGGACACGACGTGCACGTGGCCTACGAGACCTCCGGTGACCTGGCAGTGCACGATGACGTTGTGCTTCAGCATATGGACGCCGCCTACCAGCTTGGATTCGGAGACAAGTTCGACGAGGTAAAGAAAATCATCGACTCAAAGAAGCCTGGTGAGCCTGAGCCTAAGGAGCTTCTCGCCATCAAGGCGGCCATCCGCCGCAGCGAGGCCAGAGGAGCGGACAGAAGCTTCGGCCTCAACGACAAGACCAACGTCCACTTCCTCAACCTGCCGTTCTACGAGTCGGGCGGAGTGACGAAACTGCCTCGCACACAGAAAGACCTTGACATTATCAAGGAGCTGATCGTCAGGATCCACCCTGACCAGATCTACATGGCAGGTGACCTCGCCGACCCTCACGGAACGCACAGGGTCTGCACCGAGGCCGCCCTTGAGGCCATCGAACAGCTCAAGGAGGAAGGCAACGACTGGCTGAACGACACCACGATCTGGCTCTACAGAGGTGCCTGGATGGAGTGGGAGCTCTGGAGAGTTGACATGGCCGTTCCGATCAGCCCTGACGAGCTCATCGAGAAGCGCCACGCCATCTTCCGCCACCTTTCCCAGAAAGACATCGTTCCGTTCCCGGGCGATGACCCGAGGGAGTTTTGGCAGAGGGCCGAGGAGCGCACACAGAACACCGCAAGGTTATATGACGAACTCGGAATGGCCGAATATCAAGCCATCGAAGTTTTCCTAAGATTGAAATAACATATTAAAAGAATATCATCATGAAAGTAATCATCAGAGACACAAAGAAGGAAGGCTCTATCTGGGCTGCCCACCACATTGCCGCCGCCATCAAGGCAAAGGCTGAGAAGACCGACAAGCCATTCGTACTCGGACTGCCTACCGGCTCCACTCCACTGGATGTCTATGCCGAGCTCGTCAGAATGTACGAGGCCGGAGAGATCTCCTTCAAGAATGTCATCACATTCAACATGGATGAATATGTAGGGCTTCCTGAGAGCCATCCGGAGAGCTACCACAGCTTCATGCACAAGAATCTGTTCGACAAGGTGGACGTTCCGGCCGGCAACATCCACATCCTCAACGGCAACGCTCCTGATCTCGCCAAAGAGTGCGAGGATTACGAGAAGGCCATCGTGGCTGCCGGAGGAATCGACCTGTTCCTCGGCGGAGTCGGCGAGGACGGACACCTCGCGTTCAACGAGCCGTTCTCTTCCCTCAACTCCAGGACAAGGGTCATGACCCTCACCCAGGACACTCTCGAGGTAAACTCCCGTTTCTTCGACAACGATGTGAACAAGGTTCCTAAACAGGCCATGTCAGTCGGTGTCGCCACAGTGTGTGGTGCCAAGGAGGTTCTCGTCCTCGCTTTCGGCGGCAAGAAGGCCAAGGCTGTCAAGGACGCCATCGAGGGACCTGTAAGCCACTATGTCACCCTCTCTGCCCTTCAGCTGCACGAGAATGGTGTCGTTGTGCTTGACGAGCCGGCCGCCGGTGAGCTCAAGGTCAACTCTTACCGCTATTTCAAGGCCGTTGAGGCTGCCGAGAACAAATAGTGCGTGGAGGCTAACAACTTGTAAATCAGAATAATAAACATTATCCTCCCGCCATATCCGACGGGAGGATATTCATTAAAAGCCAATCAATCAGCATGTTATCCTCCACGATCATCGCGGCGCTCCTGGCCATTGGCAGCGCTTTGGGAAGCAATGGGTATGGCAATACGATAGACAGTCGCTTCGACAAGCTCAGCGACCGGACAGACAAGTACACCTTATATCAAGTCATAAGCCAACCGGACGCAGTCCCTGCCGAAGCGACCGATAACCTGGCACCAAGCCAACCGGACGCTGAGCCTGTCGAAGCTTCCTTATCTTCCAGCGAAAGTCCGGCACAGGAATATTCAGTAAAGGAACGGTGCGAGCGTTACACAATGAAAAATCAAGGACTTGAGCGGGAATATTACCTCTACCGTCCGGAAGGATTGAAGGCCGGGGCTCCTCTCGTGATAGTCCTGCACGGCTACGGCGGCTCGGCCCTCAAGGGAAAGAAAGCGATGATGGATGTCGCCGACAAGAACGGATTCGCTGTCTGCTACCCTCAGGGAATAAAGGATCCGAAAGGTAAACCGGGCTGGAATGTCCGCTACCCTTCACAGGAAGGAATGAAGACCGATGATGTAAAGTTCCTCATCGCCCTTTCCAAAGAACTCCAGAAGAGATTCGATCTCAGTCCAAAGAATACATTCCTCACCGGAATGTCCAACGGCGGCGACATCATCTACCTGATCGCGATGCGCGCTCCGAAGGCCTTCAAGGCCATGGCCTCGATAGCAGGACTGCAGTTCAACTGGATGGAGACTGAATATTCCTACAAGCATCCGCTTCCTTTCATGGAGGTTCACGGCACACAGGACCACACTTCCGAATGGCTCGGCGACCCGGAGAACAAAGGCGGCTGGGGAGCGTACATTCCCGTTCCGGCGGCGGTCAGCAGAATCATCGCTGTTAACGGTTGTACCGAGGAATATGTCACCGAGCTTCCTCGCCGCGAGGGTCGTAACCAGGTCACCCTCTATCAGTTCAAGGCCGGCAGGCCGGCGGTGAAAGGCGGCAGACCCACCGAAGTCTGGCTCTACAAAGTCGAAGGCGGCAACCACTCCTGGTCCGACAAGGATATGGACACCTGCTCCGAAATCTGGCGTTTCTTCAGCCAGTGGATTGACTAAAATGGCTTAACTAAAAGCCACATCTCTGAGGCCACATTGCTCTGATGCCAGGCACAAATCCGCAATTCATTGAATGTCAGAAGGTGTAACATCACCTTTTGACATTCAATATTTTACAAAGCAGTGCCCTCCAAATCCGCCTGGCAGCATTTACAAATATATTCATTTACAATCAGTTGACAATTATACCCAAAATTTTGTGAATGTGGGGCAAAAAGGCTAACTTTGTGATAGTCTTAAAAAGAACTTGCAAAGATGTCCAATTACCGCATTTTCGTGGAGAAACACCCGGAGTTCCAGGTGGAGGCAAAGAGCCTCCTGGGGGAACTCAACGAGAACCTGCAGCTGGAGCTGAAAACGCTTCGGCTGCTTAATGTTTACGACTTGTTCGGATTCACGCCCGATCTTCTGGAGAAGAGCCGCTACAGCGTCTTCGGAGAGATTGTGACCGACTCTGTCACAGATTCGATCGATCTGGACGGAGCGAAGTACATCGCTGTCGAGTACCTGCCGGGCCAGTTCGACCAGAGGGCGGCCTCGGCTGTGGACTGCGTGCACCTGATCGACCCCACGGCGCGGATCAGCATAAAGAGTTCCAAACTTCTGATCGTGGACTCCGACGCCTCCGAGGAGACGCTTGAGAAGATCCGCCACTACTACATCAATCCGGTGGAATCCCGTGCGAAAGACCTGAGCAAACTGGCCGACACGGAACACGCGGCGGTCAAGCCGGTTCCCGTGCTGGAGGGATTCAGGAATATGAGCGGGGACGATCTGAAAGCATATTGCAAAAAGATGGGCCTTGCGATGAACGCCGACGACCTCGCCGAGGTTGTGAAATATTTCACCGAGGAAGGCAGGGATCCGAACGAGACCGAACTCAGGATTCTGGACACCTACTGGAGCGACCACTGCCGCCACACGACATTCACAACGGAATTGGAAAGCATCGACGTGGAGGATTCCTTCATCAAGGAGGACATCGACGGGACGATGGCCCTGTACCTGAGGATGCGCTCGGAGACAGGCCGCGAGAAGAAGGGACTGAACCTGATGGATATGGCCACAATCGGGGCGAAATACCTCAGGAAGAACGGTTTGCTGGATGACTTGGAGGTCAGCGAGGAGAACAATGCGTGCAGCATATTCATAGATGTGGATGTGGACGGGCAGACCGAGAGATGGCTGCTGATGTTCAAGAACGAGACCCACAACCACCCTACGGAAATCGAGCCGTTCGGCGGGGCCGCCACCTGCCTGGGCGGAGCCATCAGGGATCCGCTCTCAGGACGCTCCTACGTCTATCAGGCAATGCGTGTCACCGGTGCCGGCGACATCTACAAACCTGTCAGCGAGACACTTCCGGGCAAGCTCCCGCAGAAGGTCATCACCAGGAAGGCCGCCCAGGGATATTCCTCCTACGGCAATCAGATCGGTCTTGCGACAACCCACGTCCGCGAGATCTACCACGAGGGCTACACGGCCAAGAGAATGGAGGTCGGAGCGGTTGTCGGAGCGGTGAAGGCCGGGGACGTGAGAAGGGAAAGCCCTAAGGCCGGGGATGTCGTGCTGATGATCGGCGGACGCACCGGACGCGACGGAATCGGCGGTGCGACAGGTTCCTCAAAGGAACACACAGAGGAGTCCCTTGAGACTTGCGGAAGTGAGGTCCAGAAGGGTAACGCTCCGGAGGAGAGAAAGTTGGAAAGGCTTTTCAGAAGGCCTGAGGTCACGAGACTGATAAAGAAATCGAATGACTTCGGAGCCGGCGGAGTGAGTGTCGCCATCGGTGAGCTTGCCGACGGGCTGGACATCTACCTTGACCGTGTTCCGGTGAAATACAGCGGAATGAACTCCACGGAACTGGCCATCAGCGAGTCCCAGGAGCGTATGGCCGTCGTAGTGGAAGCCAAGGACGAGGAGGAATTCAAGGCGCTTTGCCATTCAGAGAATATCGAGGTGACGCACGTGGCCGAGGTCACCGACACCGCCAGAATGAGGATGTTCTACGGCGACAAGGTCGTTGTGGATCTCACCAGAGCGTTCATCGACAGCGCCGGTGCGAAGCATTATTCAAAGGCCACTATCGGAGCGGTCGAGGACAGGGATCCGTTCTTCCGCGACGTTCCGGGCAAGAACCTGAAAGAGAGAATGTTCGCCAACCTGCAGGATCCGAACGTGACCTGCCAGAAAGGCCTTATAGAGATGTTCGACTCCACCATCGGCCGTTCCACCGTGCTGATGCCGTTCGGAGGCGAGCTACAGACCACCGAGACCCAGGTCTCAGTGCAGAAACTTCCGGTCAAGGGTTATACCGACACAGCCAGCATGATGGCGTTCGGCTTTAACCCTGACATCTGCGACTGGAGCCCTTACCACGGTGCGGCATATTCATTCATCGAGGCTTGCAGCAAGGTCGTGGCGGCGGGAGGCCATTGGGAGACAATGAGATTCTCTTGCCAGGAATATTTTGAAAGGATGACAGCTGATCCGAAGGTATGGGGCAAGCCGACGGCGGCTCTGCTCGGCGCTCTGAAGATGCAGAAGGAGCTTGGGCTGGCTTCCATTGGAGGCAAGGATTCGATGAGTGGATCCTTCGAGACCGAGGACGGGACAATCCACGTACCGCCGACCCTTATCGCGTTCGGTATCACTCCGGTAAAGGCTGACAAGGTGATCTCTCCGGAACTCAAATGGGAGGGAGACCGCCTCTACCTCGTGAAGCATACTCCGCTCGCTGACAGGATGCCTGACACGGAGCAGCTCAAGAGGAACTGGAATCATATTCAGGAAAAGATAGAGGACGGCACGATCGTGGCCGGTTGGGCGGTAGGATTCGGTGGAGTGGCAGAGGCGCTTTGCAAGATGAGCTTCGGCAACGCGTTCGGGTTCGACGTCAACCTTTCGGAGGACGAGCTGTTCAATCTAAGCTATGGTTCCATCGTGGTGGAGACCGACGGCAGCGCGCTTGATTTCGAGAACGCGGTCGAGATCGGCACCGTAACTTCCGGTGAGGACGGCAACGTCCGTGTGAACGGGACCAAACTTTCCATCTTCGAGATGATGGATTTCAACGCGTCGCTCTTCGAGAAGGTTTACCCCGCAGTCAGCAAGCCAGACTTCAAGAGGCTGCTGCCTAAGGGCATGGAGGGTGTGAAGCCGTTCAAGGCAAAGAAGGCGGATCTTGAATATAAGGGACCGAAGGTCGATAAGGTTATCGCCTACCTTCCTGTGTTCCCGGGCACAAACTGCGACTACGATTCGGCGAAAGCTTTCCGCAAGGCGGGAGCCGAGATCCGCACGTCCGTGTTCCGCAACCTTTCGGACAAGGATGTGTTCGAGTCAATCGCCCAGATGAAGAAGAACATCGAGGATTGTCAGATCCTGATGCTCAGCGGTGGCTTCTCCGCCGGTGACGAGCCGGACGGAAGCGGCAAATTCATAGCGAACGTGCTGAACAACAAGGACATCGCGGAGGCGATCGAGGGACTGCTGTCCCGTGGTGGTCTGATTTTAGGAATATGCAATGGTTTCCAGGCACTTGTGAAGTCGGGTCTGCTGCCTTACGGTGAGCTCGGGAAGGTGACCAAAGACTCCCCTACTCTGTTCCGCAATGACATCAACAGGCACATCTCGCAGATGGTGACGACCCGTGTGGCTTCCACAAACTCTCCTTGGCTCAAGGGGATGGCAATCGGTGATGAATATACTATCCCTGTAAGCCACGGCGAGGGCAAGTTTGTGGTCAGCGAGGAACTCGCGCGTGAGTTGTTCGCCAACGGGCAGGTGGCGTTCCAGTACGTTGATCCGCTGACGGACGAGCCTACGATGGAGTCGCCTTACAATCCGAACGGATCTTACTATGCCATCGAGGGCATCATCAGCCGCAACGGGCAGATACTCGGAAAGATGGGTCACAGCGAGAGGTACGAGAGGAACCTGCTGAAGAACATCGAGGCCGACCTCGAGCAGCCGCTGTTCGAGAACGCCGTCAGGTATTTTATCGGGTAGTTACTTTGCTGAGGCTGCATAGTAGAAGGCGCGGAGAGCGGTTGCCATATGTCGCTTCGGCGACCCTTTACCCGTACAGGGCGCGGAGCGTCGGTCGCCGAAGCGACATATGGCAACTGCGGCAAAAGAATATATTAATAATAAATGAAGAGGAATATAATTCACGATGGGGTGTCCATCAAGATTTTCGAGACGGATGACCCGCAGAAGGTGATCATACATTTCACGGATGAGATCACGGCGTTCAACAAGATCAAGAAGGCGGTGATCAAGGACAAGGGGATCTACTGCAACGGGATTTCATGCGAGATCTCCAGACTGTTGCAGAAAGGTGGAGTGCCTACGCATTTCATCGAGCAGATCTCTGACACTGAGCAGCTTTGCTGGAAATCACAGGTGATCCCGATGGAGGTGATCGTCAGGAATGTGATCGCCGGCTCGATGGCCCAGAGGCTTGGGCTGGAGGAAGGTATCGTGCCTAAGGAGCCGGTCTACGACCTCTGCTACAAGTCGGACATCCTCTGTGACCCGATCATCAACGACTACCACGCCGTCGCCCTCGGCCTCGTGAGCAAGGAAGAACTTGAGCGGATATATTCATTGACAAAGCAGGTCAACAGCATCCTGACCCCGGTCTTCAAGGAGATCGGCATCACGCTGGTGGACTTCAAGATAGAGTTCGGCCACCTCTGTGACGGCAGTCTCGTGATGAGCGACGACATCACTCCGGACAGCGCCCGCTTCTGGGACATCGCCACGGGAGACCGCCTCGACAAGGACCGCTTCCGCAAGGACAACGGCCACGTCGGCGAAGCCTACAGGACGGTCTACGAGCGTCTGACCGGCAAAAATGGTTGAGCGGGAATTCAAGATATTCTGCTAAAATCATCACTGAAATTTCGGGAATCTCCTGAAATTTAGTACATTTGAGGTTGCTACAAGCACCATCACCATGATGCCATGATAGACTTGCGAATAGACTGGCAACATAATATTCATTGAATATGAGACCTTTATTTCTGACAAATACTCTTACTCGAACGAAAGAGCTTTTCAAGCCGATCCAACCGGGACACGTGGGAATGTACGTCTGCGGGCCGACGGTCTACGGAGAGGCTCACCTCGGACACGCGCGTCCGGGAGTGACCTACGATGTGCTTTTCAAACTGCTCAGGCATCTTGGCTACAAGGTCCGCTACGTGCGGAACATCACCGACGTGGGACACCTTGAGCACGACGCCGACGAGGGAGAGGACAAGATCTCCAAGAAGGCAAGGCTGGAACAGCTTGAGCCTATGGAGGTTGTGCAGACCTACACGTTCCGCTACCACGAGGCGATGCGCCTGCTGAACGTGGCGCCGCCATCCATCGAGCCGAGAGCCTCGGGACACATCATCGAGCAGATCGAGACCGTCAAGAAGATTCTGGACGCAGGCTACGCCTACATCTCCAACGGATCCGTGTACTTTGACGTGGAGAAATACAACAAGGATCACCACTACGGAATCCTTTCCGGGCGCACTCTGGACGACACCCGTGAAGGAACACGCACACTTGACGGACAGAGCGACAAGAAGGCTCCGTACGATTTCGCCCTTTGGAAGAAGGCCGAGCCGGAGCACATCATGCACTGGCCGAGTCCTTGGAGCGAGGGATTCCCGGGATGGCACCTGGAATGCTCCGTGATGGGTGAGAAATATCTCGGCAACGAGTTCGACATCCACGGCGGCGGAATGGATCTGATGTTCCCTCACCACGAGTGCGAGATCGCCCAGAATGTGGCCAGCCGCCACACACAAGGCGTGCACTACTGGGTTCACAACAACATGATCACGATCAACGGCCAGAAGATGGGCAAATCCCTGGGCAACTTCATCACCTTGCCGCAGCTGTTCAGCGGACAGCACGAGAAACTCACGCAGGCATATTCCCCGATGACCGTCCGCTTCTTCATCCTCCAGGCGCACTACCGCAGCACGCTGGATTTCAGCAACGAGGCACTGCAGGCTGCCGAGAAGGGTCTGAAGAGGGTTATGCAGGCGGCGAAGGATCTGCGTGCGTTGGCTTCGGCGGCAGGAATCACTGACACGGCCAAGGGCACGGAAGGCGATCCTGTGGACGCGATGCAGTACGGTGAGTTCATCACCGCCACGGCTCCCGACACCTGCACGGCCACTTCCGAGGAGGTCAAGGGAATATTCAATGCTGTCTATGAGGCGCTTTGCGACGACCTCAACACGCCGATAGCGCTGTCACACATCTTCGATGCGGTACGGCTTGTCAACTCCGCCAAGGCTGGAGAACTAAAATTGAGCAAGGGAGATTTGGAGACTCTGACGCAGCTTTTTGATGACATCGTGTTCGGTGTCCTCGGCCTGAAGGACGAGTCCGCCACCGAATCCGGCAAGGGTCAGGAGATCGTCTCCGGACTGATGGACATGGTGCTTGAGGAGCGCGCCAAGGCCAAGGCGGCAAAGGACTGGGCGGCCAGCGATGCCATCCGTGACCACCTCAAGGCCCTCGGCATCACCGTAAAGGACACCAAGGACGGAGCCGAGTGGAGTATTCAATAAAAACAGACAATATGAAACATAGGTATATTTCCGTCTCGGTGATGTGCTCCAACCTTATGAACCTGGGGCAGGATATCAAGACGTTGGAAGAGAACGGCGCGGACATGCTGCACATCGATGTGATGGACGCTCATTTTGTTCCTAATCTCACATTCGGGCCGGACTTCATAAAGGCTATGCAGGCAGTCACGACAATGCCGGTGGACGTTCACCTTATGGTCGATGATCCGGAGCTCATAATGAGCAAGTTCCCGGTCCGCAAAGGCGACATAGTGTCCCCACACATCGAGGTCAAGAAAGATTACCGCGCGCTGGCAGCCAAGGTTCATGAGGCAGGAGGGCTTTTCGGCCTTGCGGTCAACCCGGAGACCGATGTGGAAGCCATCAAGGAGTATCTTGACGTGCTTGACACGGTCACCCTGATGCTTGTGCACCCAGGAGCCGCAGGTGCTAAGATGGTGGACGGGATCATGGACAAAGTCGCCGGAATGCGCAGATTCCTCGACACCAACGGCCGCGAGGACATCCTCATCAGCGTTGACGGAAGCGTCAGCAATGAAAGGGCCAATCTCATGGCCGGAATGGGAGCCGACATATTCGTAGGCGGCACCGCGGGAATCTATAGAAAAGGGATGGCTCTTTCCGAGACCATCCCTGAAATGCGGGCCGCCATAGATTTCTAGAAGAGGGATATTCGCTGACCTTACTCCACGTTTCGGAATCCGGAATAGTCCGTCTGAAGCGTGGAGCATTTATATTCATTGACCACTCCGCCGCCCGGGATGGTCTGCGTGGCGCGCACCTCCCAGTTCTGAACCTTGGTCGGATCGCCACCCGGAGCCTCTATGTACCAATAGTACTGCGGCGTGCTGCGTGACCATGTCGCCGTCTTGCGTCCCAAGTCATTGTAGAAGAACGAGATGGCGCAGACATCCCCGATTTCGTAAGGAACCTGTTTGAAGTCTCCGACCTTTTTCCCGTCCTGGAAGAGTTCGACTTTCCAGTTGTCCTCGTCGCTGTTCCAGATGGATGCCACGAAGCAGCCCTTGAGTCCGGAGAAACCCGGCGCCTGGGCGCCTTTCGGGCCGATGCCGCCTTCCGTCCATGAATATTCATACTCACCGGAAGGATGACCTTCCGCTCCGCCGTAGATCTGGTTGCCGTCATAGACACGCATCTGGAGATCAGGCGACTCGCCTGTACCTTTCGCCAGCCAGTTTTTCATCGTCTTCCCGGAGACTTCGTAAACGCTGTAGCCGTTCGGAGAGCCGGCAAGGTTGAGGTTGCAGCTCCACCAAGCGCCGCAGGCCGCTCCATGAATATGCTCGTAAACGGGAGTGCCTCCCTTCGTGATATAGTCATGATGGATGAAATTCTGCGCGTAATGCGTGTGACCGATCATCACGTGCGCCTCGTGGAAGTCCGTAAGGCAGTCCATTGCTGCGGCCATGTTCTTGATATTTTCCGGGTTGTCCTTGTCGGCGTTGTGACGGAACTGGATGTGGGCGCAGAAGACAATCATCTTTTCCTCCTTGTCCTTCACAAGGGCAAGGTCTGACTTGAGCCATTCCAGCTGCCGGTCGGAAATGTTGTCGGCATATTTCCAGGTCTTGCCGTTGGTCGTCGTAACAGCCACGTCGTCCATAACCACAAAGTGAACGTCTCCTCTGTTGAACGAGTAGTCCGTGGGGCCGAAGAGGTCGACGTAGGTCTGTGTGGCCGTGTAGTCATCAACGCAGGCCGCGTCATGGTCGTGGTTGCCGACACAGTTGTAGATCGGGAGATAATCCCCAGACTCCAGCGCGAACCCCGAGAGGGCCTTGTGCATCGGCCCCCACTGCACCGTGTTGTCAAACGTCAGGTCGCCGAGGGTGACAGCGTAGGCATTCAAGTACTTTCCCTTGGCCTGTGACTCGGACATGAATCTATTGAGATCCGGAAGCGTCTCAGTCTCGAACCTGTGGACATCAGAGTCCGTCTTGCACTGAGGATCCCCGATCATCACCAGAGTAAAATCCTTCTCGGGAGCGTCAAGCGGCTCCAGCACGAAATCGTTCCTGTTCTGCCGGCTCCTGTCAATCGGGGTCGTGGAATAGAACAGAGGAAGTTTCGTGACTGGATCCAGCGCCGTCTTGTACTCCGCCGGAAGCGTGTAGTACACATTCCTGCACTTCTCGTCCGCCACAAACTGGTAAACCCCGTTCCTGTCCGTCACCGTGAAAGTGTACCCGTCCGTCACCGGCACCCCCGCGATGCCCTTCCCTGTCCGGGAGTCCTTGACCAAACCAAAGAGATTGTTTTTCTTGTCTATGCGAGTGCCGTTCAGTTTCATAGCATCGGCCACATACGCAGACATGAACGTCATCGCTACAATCAAGAATGCAATATTTCTGTATATTCTCATCATCTGTATTCTCGAAGCAAATAGTACTCAAAAAAGAACGGGGAAATCTCCCCGTTCCAAAACACCTATGTATGGATTCTAAAATCCGCTATAGTCCGTCTGCAAATCCGTGCAGGAATAGACATTGACTTCTCCGCTGGTCGGGATTGTCTGCGTGGCGCGCACTTCCCAATTCTTCACCTTGGTCGGATCACCGCCAGGAGCCTCAATGTACCAATAATGCTGAGCAGTCGTTGTGGTCCATGTCGTCGTGTTCTTACCCAAATTGTTGAAATAATATGAGACAACACATATATCAGGAACCTTGGACGGAACTCTCTTCATGTCACCGACTTTCTGACCGTTCTGGAAAAATTCCACTTTCCAGTTCTTGTCATCGTCATTCCATATAGCGGCGACAAAAGATCCTTTCAGATTTGAATTACCCTTGGCGGTAATATTGGCGGTTCCTCCTTTACCACCATCGTACCATGTGTACCGATATTTTCCTGAAGGTGTGCCATCCGTACCACCATAAATCTGGCTGCCGTTATAAACCCGCATTTGATACCCGACTTCATTCTTCGTGCCTTTGGTAACCCAGTTCTTGATGCTGTTCCCTTCGATCTCATAAAGGCTATAGCAATTAGGCGCGCCATTCACATTCATATTGCATGACCACCATGCACCGCAAGCGGCACCATGGACATGCTCGTAAACGGGTGTGCCACCCTTGGTTACATAAGAGGAGTGAATCCAGTTCTGAGGATAATGGGTGTGACCGACCATGATATGAGCCTCGTGGAATTCCGTAAGAAGTTTAAGGATCTCTGCATAATTCTTATCCTTGTTCACAGAGGCGCCGCCACTGTTTGCGCCTCCTCTGAAAGGAATATGGGCGCAGAACAGGATCATCTTGTTCTGTTTGTCTTTCACCAGATCCAAATCCGCCTTCAGCCATTTCAGCTGAGAACTCGTGACTCCAGCATCATAATCCCAGGTCTTGCCGCTTGTAGTAGTGACAAGGACATTGTCCATCACAACAATATGAACATCGCCTCTGTTAAAAGAATAATCCACCGGGCCGAAAAGATCGACATAGTTTTGCGTTGACTCATACCGCGTGTTTGTCGATGCGTCATGGTCATGATTGCCGACCATATTATAGAACGGAATGTAATCAGTGCCGTTGGCCGAGAACTTTGACATGACATTACGCATTGGCTTCCACTGAACGGTGTTGTCAAATGTGATGTCACCCATTGACATGATGTACACATTCTTATACTTACCATTCGCCTGTGAGGTCGAAATGAAATTCCTCATGTCCGGCAATGTCTCCGTACGGAATCTCTCTCTGTCGGAATCAGTTTTACACTGTGGATCCCCAATGGCCAGATAAGTGAAATTCTTCTCAGGAGAATCAAGCGGTTCCAAAACAAAGTCGTTCCGGTTCTGACGGTTGTAGGAAATAGTCGATGTGGAGTAAAACAAAGGCAGTTTGGTCTCTTTGTCCAACGCCACCTTATACTCTGACGGCAATGTATAGTACACATTGCGGCAATACCGGTTCGCCTTGAATTGGTAAACGCCATTGGCATCTGTCGTGGTAAAGGAATACCCGTCCGTGACTGGTACACCAGCGATGCCCTTTCCGGTCTTGGAATCTGTGATCAGTCCGACAAGAGTGTTTGTGGACTCAATCGAGGTGCCATTGATCACCGTCTCCGTTCCGGGAGTCGGCTTCGGATCCGGTTTGTCCGGAGTCGGATCATCGGCCCCATTCTTACCGCAAGCAACAACCCCCAGCATGAGGGCTGTTGCAGACATTAGACCGAATAAACTCTTTTTAAATCGTAATTTATTCATGTTTAATAGTTTAAGATTTTAATCCTCCCAACCATAATTCTGGCCAAGATTAGGATTCTTTGTCAAGGCTGTCGATGGAATAGGACGGACATAATCCCTGTCATTCCACTCAAGCTTGTAATTGTAAATAAGATATCCATGATCGCCCTCAGAGAGAGTCAAGTTCTGGTCTGCGGTTGAGGTACCTGTTTTATAAGCAAACTGAGAAACTTTAGATGCATTGAACTTATACGTTCCACCATTGAACTGGATGCCGTTCTTATACTCATCGGCGGTCACGTAGATACCCATCCAACCACTATTGTCTGTACCACGATCCACAATCAGATTCTGGCAAGCCCAACGGCTGAGATCCGAAGCGCGGAGGTTCTCACAGATCAACTCTGTAACCCTCTCTCTTCTTATCTCCAGCATGGTGTTTGAGAGAGCTGGATCACCATAGTATGACTTCAGCCAGGCATCCTCGACATAACCGGCGGATGCAGGATAAATATTCTTGACACCTGCGCGCTTGCGAAGCTCTCCGACGGTCTCATTCCAGATGGTCTCATCAATCTGACCGAGCTCAGCCTTGGCCTCGGCGTAGTTCAAAAGAACCTCCGCGTAACGCAGGATAGGAATATCATTATCATTCCTTCCTTTAGAATAATTCTCCTCCTTTTCCTGACTCCATTTCCTGAACTGATACCCGCTGAATGTATATGTAAAGTTCAGTTTCTTTGGGACGGATTCCCCTGCTAACGTCGTGTACAAGTGTCCCGGGCCGTGAACAGTGTTGAAAAGACGCCAATCCTTATTGTCAAACTCCTTCGTCACAGACACATCCGGCTTTGCCGGTGTTCCGTCAAGGTTAAGGAACATACGCACAAGGTTCTTGGTAGGGGCGGCCTTCTGATCGTACGTACTTGAGTTCACAACCCAAGTAAGCTCGTTATACACGTTAAGGTCACCACCTTCATATTCCGCGGTCCAGATGGCCTCTTGGGACTTGCCGAAATCAGTGCTCCTCCAAATGTTGTCATACAAGGAAGCGACCTCCTTACCATCGGCAACCGAGACAGGTGATCCGGTAACAAGAGAGAACTCCTTGGAATCAATCACAGACTTGGCGGCTGTGGCGGCGGCGTTGAAGAAATCATCAGAAGACTCATACTGTCCTGACCATGCGTTGTTTGTAGCCGGGTTCACCGTATGGTACTTACGGAAAGAGCCCTCATACAGGCAGACTCTTGACATGAATGCCAATGCGACATATTTGTTGATCACGCCACTGTAAGTCTTCAGATCGGCGGACATGTTCTCGCTTGCGAATTTCAAATCCTCCAGAACATTGTGCATTACAAGCTCACGGTCATCCCTGCCGGCGGTAAGGATAGGATCATCAACATTCACGACATGATCAATCCACGGAACATTGCTGAAAGTCTTCACTTTCGAGAAGTAGAAATAGGCTCTCCAGAACCGGGCGACACCAAGATAATGATTGGCGACCTCATCCTTAAAGAGACTTCTGTTCTTTTCAATGCCTTCGATCATCTTGTTGACCCTGCGGATGCCTTTCCAGTCCCCAACAGCCCAACCGGTCTGCTTTACAGAGTTCCAAATGCCGGGACGATAAAAATCCGTCGAGGTCTGGGTGCAGATGAGATCCGTATAATTATCACCCTTGCCGACAGTCTCTCCGCTTGGGCGATATTCCTCAATCAGTCCGTTGGAATATATCTCCAAATCACTTTCTGTCCTGAAGAAATTCTCGGCTGATATTTTATTGACCGGATCAGCTGTGAGAAAATCCTGACATGAAGACAACGCGAGAACAGACGCGGCTCCCAAAAGTAATTTAACTGCTATACTTGATTTCATATTAAAATTCATTAGAGTTTATCTTCCTTCAAATTAGAAAGTAATGTTCAGACCGAAGGTGTATGTCTTGAGCATAGGATAGGTATATCCCTGTCCCACACCGCTAAGACCTCCAACATTGTCACCGAAGTCAGAATCACCGAAACCAAGGGTCTCAGGGTCAAACATCTTGGTATGCTTGTAAATCGGAGAGAAAGTCAGCAGATTCTCACCGGAGAAGTAAACCTTAAGCTTCTCGACGCGGATCTTCTTGGTAAGCTTGCTTGGGAAAGTATAGTCCACAGTGAGGTTCTTAAGTCTTACATAAGCGGCATTCTGCATGTAGTAGTCATTCTCGAACGTAAGAGGGCCGTCATTTCTGTTCGCGGCGTATGCCACCTGACGTGTGAAGTAAGGCTTGCTTGCGGCGTTGGTGACCACCCAGTTGGAAGTAGAGTAATCAACTTCCACAGCGTCCTGAGTATGAATCTTCGGCAGATAGCCATAAGGACGGTTGTACATTCCCCAGAAGAATCCGGACTCGCAGCTTGGATACCAGTCACGCTTGCCTACGCCTTGCAGGAAGACACTGACGCCGATTCCGTTCCAGTTGGCGCCAAGGTTGATACCAAAATAATAGCGAGGGCTCTGATTGCCGATGCGCTCAAGGTCGCCATGGTCATCAAGAGTACCTTTGCCGTAGTCAATCTTTCCGTCACCGTTGATGTCTATGAATTTAAGGTCTCCGGCATACGCCCTGAAGTTGGATCCGTTCTTGTGGAATTTATCGGTCGCCCAGTTGTTGGCCTCCTCATTGCTGAGGAAGTACCCGTCGGTCCTGAATCCCCAGATCTCACCAAGTTCCTTACCCTCATAGTAGTTGAGGATGTCACCGTTGATGTTATAGTACGTCTTCACCCAAGTGCGTGAATCCCAGACACTGGCCTTGATGTTATAATTGAAATCCTTACCGGCGAGTTTGAACGAGTCTCTCCAGCCGATCGTGGCTTCCCAACCCTTTGTCTGGATAGCGCCGTAGTTACCCTTAGGGGTGGAATCACCAAGCACCTCAGGAAGATCCGGACCCTGAATGAACATATCCTTGACATCACGCACATAGTAGTCAGCCGAGATCGAGAGACGGCTCTTCAGGAAATCAGCGTCAAGTCCCACGTCATAAGTGGTGACAGTCTCCCAGGTAAGGTTGTCAGGAATGATCGCGGCGGCCGTTGTGTAAGGAACTTTTTCCCCGTTGATGAGTTTTGTGGATTTTGACACACCCATAAGCTCCAGGAATGAGTAAGGGTCGATGGTCGCGTTACCGAGGGAACCCACATTGGCGCGGAGTTTAAAGTTGTTCATCCAAGACTTGGCCCATTTCATCCAAGGCTCCTCGGACAGTCTCCAACCTACGGACGCTGAAGGGAAGAAACCCCATTGTGAATATGAAGGGAACAATGAGGAACCATCGTAACGTGCGGCCACCTCGACTATATACCTGTTGAGAAGAGTGTAGTTCACACGCCCGAAGAAACCGACCATGCTCTTGTCGTGACCACGATCCTCCACACCATACTCGTCAGACGCCATAAGTTCAAATGAAGGGATGGAAGGATACAGAAGGTCTTTTCTGGTAAGATAAAAACGGCGATAGTTCGTCTTCTCAAGATTCCATCCAGCCACGATATTCAAATCATGGTTGTCACCAAGTTTCGGAGTGTATGTCCCGACGATGTTTGAGGAGATGTAATCAGTGTTGAAACGCCAGTCTGACTTATAAGAGGAGCTATTGTAAGTCTCCAAAGCACCTGGGGCACTATAACCACTCTGGATGCAAGAGACTCTTGCCTGAGTGGAACGGATGGCTTTGTAAGTAAAGTCGCCTGTGAATTTCAGGACGTTCTTGATCGGCTCGAAATCAAGAGTGGTGGATGTTATAATATCCAGTTTGTTATTTTCCTGATAAGTATTACCGTCTTCAAACGCACCGTACATACAAGAAGCGCCATAGAACGTAAGCGTACCGTCTTCATTAAATGCCGGATAGATTGGCTGTCCTCTATGCTCGAACTGGCGGAGAAGCGGCTGTGAACCACCTGACACCATCGGCTGGTGATATTTACGCTTGAACACCGAGGTGTTATTGGTCAATTTCAACCAATCAGTAATCTTTATGGAACCCTTGGCGCGAAGATTGAACTGGTTGAAGTCCTCATTGCCAAGCTTATAGATACCGTCCTGTCCATAATAACGCCCACTGATGGCATAGCTAACCTTCTCTGACGCGCCATTGATGCTGAGGTTATGGTTCTGTGTCATGTTCATGTCCTTGTAGAACATGTCAAGCCAGTTGGTGCTTCCATAGTAAGCATAGTTGCCGCCGAAACCGACATCCTTTCCGTCACCATAAATCTTACCGTAATTCTCATAGGTAGGATCAGTTTTACGACGACGGAACTCCTCATGATAAGCCTCAGAATAGGTATTGGACCTGTTATTGACATTACCAGGCAAAGAACCGGAGGAAGTCGGAGTGCGTTTGTCGTTCCTGAAGAACTCAACAAAGGTATCAAGCCACTGAAGGCCATCTGTGACAAGCTCGTCCTCCCACATGATGTTTCTTCTGTTCAATGAAACAGAGCCGTTGTAGTTCACGGAAATCTTGTCGGTCTTCGGAGCCTTGGTTGTCACGAGGATGACACCGAAAGCACCTCTGGCACCGTATACGGCAGCGGAGGCAGCATCCTTAAGGACAGCGACAGTTTCGATGTCCTCTGGATTCACTGTAGTGAGGTCTCCCTCGACTCCGTCGATGAGGACAAGGGCGCTGCTGCCCTGGCCGATCGAGTGCTTCTGGTTGCCTGCGCCACCACCGACCTTTTTTCTGGACTGATATGAAGTGCCATTGCCACGGATGGTGATAGACCCTTGATGGGTAGGCTTACCGTCAGCCTGAACGATGTTCAACCCCGGGATCTGTCCCTGAAGAGACCTTGTCACATTGGAGTTGGTCCTGCCTTCAAGTTCCTCACCCGACAGGTTCTCGACGGCTCCCACCAACTGAGTCTTCTTGAGAGTACCATAACCGACCACAACAGTCGCGTCAAGCATCTGGGTGTCTTCCTGAAGAAGGATGTCCAATTTTGTTCTCTTGCTGACATTAACCTCTACAGTCTTATAACCGAAAAGCTGGCATACAAGGACAGCGTTGGCGTCAGCCTTGAGGGTGTACGCTCCGTTCGCATCAGTCGATGTACCCACAGATGTGCCCTTAACCATTACAACCGCCCCCGGAACAGGCTCATTGGTAGCGGCCTCTTTGACAAAACCTGATACAGTGAGTTTCTGAGCAAACACTTCAGATGGCACCAGAAACAAAAGAATCGCCATAACGGTCGTCATCAAACCTTTCGTAAGCAATAACAATTGTCTACTCTTCCCCTTTTCGGGAGAAGAACTGGTTATTATGTGATTCATTTCAATCGTAATAAATTTTCAATAAAAATAATTACCAGAACCTATAGCAAGGTTCAAGATTCTGCGGCAAACTGAAATCCTTGGTTATTATTTCTAATGGTTTACAAGGTTATTATGGTTCTTTATCCTCGCATCAATGTTTTTAAATAATGAATATTTAGTACTATTAAACTTCAATGATTTTGTTAAAGCGCCCCTTTAGCAAAAAAACTATTTGTATTTCACAAACGTGGCCTTTTCGTCCAAAAATTTCTTCACCTCGATGGCCCTGTCGCAGCACAGATACTCCGCACCGAGATACACGCCCAGCATGATGTCCTCAGGAGTCCTTGAAGGCCAAAGGGAAACGGCCAGACCGGCTTCCTTTGCCTTTTTCACCATGGAGCGCGTAGTACCATTCATGTTGCACCCGATCCGCTTGATTCCCATAGCCTCCGCCATCTGGATGGTCTCATCACAAACCGGCTTGCTGAAAATCATGAGCATGTCAGCGTCCGGATGAAGTTTTCTCATCATATTCAAGGCATCTCTGCTGCTGGACGTGAACAGATAAGTGGAATGCTCCGGCTTCTTGGACATGACCGCCTTGTAGAGTTTGTCGCAATACTCGCGAAGGCGATCCTCCGGATAACTTGATGTCGGACTGACCTTCATTTCAAACTCAACGTAGAGGCCATCCTTGTCCGAAAGGAAGCCCACAAGCTCATCAAGGAAAAGAATCTTGTTGCCCTGGAATGTTGTCAACTTGCGGATCTCATCAGATGTCATCGACTCGACCGCACCGGTGCACGGAGTCAATCTGGCGAACGTCTCATCGTGGTTCACAACAAGCTGTCCGTCCTTGCTCATTCTGATGTCGGTCTCAAAGCCCCTTATTCCTTGTTCATAGCAAGCCTTGAATGCCGGGAGCGTGTTCTCATCATACTCGAAACGGCTGGCGCGATGAGCGAAAAACTGTACGGTCTGAGACTGTGCGGACAAGTCCACCGCCCACACAGACAGCACAATAACAAATAAAAACCTTAATACCTTCCTCATAACTTGACATAAATAAGTTCGCATATACCATGATACCCTACCGGGTAACCTTCCACAGCGAATTTCAGACTTACGACTAAAAACGATTGAAAGGATTCACAAAAATACAAAAAAAATCGGTAGTTTGACACTTTAAAATCCGAAAATAGTTAAAAATATTTGATAGAGTTCG
>OIEN01000323.1_pt1 | contig 32371 bp, 28 predicted proteins | sample 1581741 | NCBI WGS metagenome assembly OIEN01 (sample SAMN01760944, study PRJEB22395) | human gut metagenome | reverse complement strand
CGAGCACAACTGCAAAAAGATAAGCCAAGCCACTAGCACAACTGCCAATACATAAGCAAACGTATCGGCACAGGAGCCGCTTTTTTTTATATTAAGTTGATCCTGCGCAATCAGCTCCATAACTCAAATCCACAAAACCGAAGCTACCACGACTCCGCCTGCCGCCTGCACGGACAAAGACGTTACGTCGCACCATCCGTCCAAAGTATCGCCGTCATGCGAAAAATTGTTTACCGAAAGGCAGACGTTTACCCAATTCATCTTTTCTCTTACCGCAATATTGTACTCGTATTCGTCTGCGCCGTCTCTTACCGAAAACTTAACGGTTTGGTTTTCGGGTGAATAAAACATAATCCTCAGCGATGCGTCCGCAGGTCCCTTAAACCTAATGTCTCCGATTTTGAAGGTCTCCATCCTGCCGGTAGTCGCTACGCCGTATATCCCATACGGTCCTTTTTTCATAACGATTTCGTCGCCGAACCAATCGTCTACGCCCATATCGCCACTGTAAACCAATCTACTGTCAAGAGCTTCCTCGGCAACTCCCATCTTTGCCGGAATACGTTTTACCATAGGAGACGAAAACTTGTAACCGTCTTTAAATTGTGTGACAAACGCCAACAACTTTTCGTCCGACCGATATACAGGCAATCTGCCGAAATACGAATTTCCGCTACGCTCTATATCCGCTTTTGACCAGTTCCTCACTCGGCAATTTTCGTTACCTGCGCTGACAAAAAGCGAAAGTTCGCCCTCGCCCGTTATCTCAAAATACAATTTACCTTCGGCAACGTATGGTTTTATCGTGGGCATGGAAGGGATATTTTCGCCTTCGCCCGAAAGATGTTTGTTAAGCCATTTTTCCGTCTCCGACAAGCCGACCTCGCCTATATCGTGACTGCTGCGTTCGTTGATAGTCAAGCGACAATCGTCTCTTTGTATAAGCGAAAAAAGTTCGCTCATATATTCGGTAGAATCGTTTTCTTCGTTAGAAGAAATTATCTCTAACACCGGGAAACGCAACATAGACGTGTACGCTTTGTTATACAAACACGCTTTGTAGTTTATATCGTCGGATTGCTCTTCGTAGCCGTATATGCTTACGCCTGCGTCCACTTGCACCGTTGCGGACAATTTCCACACTATGCCCGCTCCGTCGCCTATTCCGACTACGGCAACTTTGCCGTTGCCCTTTGTCTTGGCGTATAGCGCAGCGCACATACCAACAGCCGCCCATGCGTACCATCTGTGCTTAGCCGGGTCCAAGCCGTCTCCGGCAGACCGCTCCGTTGCGTCTCTGAGCGAATCCGGATACATCGTCCCCCTGCGCCCGGGAACCGCTCCTTTGTAATTTACCGTCATCAAGTTATAACCTTGATAATCCGTTATGTCGGTTTTGGAGTCCTCGTCAAATATTATTACGGTAGGTAAACTTCCCTTATCCAGATATTTTGCATAAATTCGCACTATGCCGTCATCGGTCTTTATGCCCGAAAAATAAAATTCGGTCAACGTACCGCCGTTAAAAGGCGCAGACTTAACAACCGTCTCGTTAAACGGAAGCGGTGTAAAATCTTTCCATAGTGTTTGCGGAGTCATTATATCCATACCAAGTTAGTATACCCGTTTATTAACTCAATGTCAAGTTATTCCGTCCTCAAGGCAACGACAGGATCCTTCTTTGCCGCACTTTTTGAGGGAATTATTCCGGCTACGAGGGTGAGTAGCGTGCTTATCGCTATAAGAATGATTGCTATATGCCAGGGCAGAATGGCTCTTAGCGTACTCAGTCCGGTAAGCGCCTTGAGAATCAAATTGATGGGGATGCACAATAAAAATGTAGCTATCACTCCCATAAGTCCCGCAGTAAGGCCGATAATTATAGTCTCTGCGTTAAACATTCCCGCAACGTTACGTTTGGAAGCGCCTATCGCTCTTAATATACCTATTTCTTTGGTACGCTCTTGAACGGATATCAACGTAATTACGCCTATCATTATCGACGAAACCACCAACGATATTGCGACAAACGCTATCAAAACATAGGTTATTGCGTCTATTATCGTAGTAACCGTGTCCATTATCAGCCCTACATAATCGGTGTATGTTATACGCTGGGCTTCGTCGACGGTAGCGTTGTATTCGGATATGGTCTTCGCTATCATGTCTTTTGCCGCAAATGTAGCCGCATAGAAGTTTACGCTGACAGGTTCGTCTTTATCGAAGCAACCGAATTTTACCAAATTCTTTTCATACGTTGACGATGAATAATCGGTAATAATAGCGTACATTTCCAATTTTTGTGCATCGTCCATAGCCGCTACTTCGTTATCGAACATTTCGGCAGCTTGCGCATCTGTGTAACCGGCAAATTCTTCTTTTACTTTTTGCGCATAATTTTGTTTTACGCTATCGGCTGCAAGCTGTTTTACATAGCCCATCACTTCTTCATACGTCATTGCGTCTATAAAGCCTTGTATCATAGACATGTTTATACCCATTCCGGCAGCGATGGGAGCAAGTTTTTTGACGAGATCCTCTTTCTTTTCTTCGTCTGTACCGTCTTCTATGAGTCCGAGCAAACTCAACTGCTTATTGACTTCTTCGTTGACCTGCTCGTCAGACGGAACGCTTTTGTACTTAAGCAAAGCTTCCTTCTTTTCGGTATCCGTAAGCAAAAGCACTTGCTGCTCGAATTCCGCAAGTTTTTCTGCGTCCGAAATATTGCTCTTGAATTTTTTGCCGCTTACGATATCGACTTCGGGATGCGCCTGCTGATATTTTACCACCTCGGAATTAAGCGCTTCGTCCAATGCGTATTCGGTAAGCGCCGAAGTATACGCAATGGCGCCTGTAAGCATGCCGGTCAAAGAACCGCCCTTTTGTCTTACGATGCCGCAGACCTTAATAGGAAGCGCTGCCGAATATATGGGACGAAGATCGCCGCCGTATTTCGTTTTTTTGCTAACGTAAACGTCGCCGTCCTTGTCGTAAAAATGATACGGAAATGCTACTCTGAGGTTTTTCGTATTTAATATTTCTTCGTACGTCCAACTCATCGGTTCGGTTTCGGCAAGTTCGTTACCGCTGATTGCGGCGTCGATAATGCGATCGATTTCGTCCTCGTCCTTAAGGCCCAATGCAAACAACGACAAATCGTTTATCTCGTTATTTTGATTAAGTACGACTACTACTTCGTTGTATGCGCTAGGCCATCTGCCGGTAACCGTCTCGTACTGCTGCTTTACTAACGGACTTATAAGTTCGCCGTCGTTGGAAGGCAAAATTTCCTGCCAAAGCGAAACGTTATATCCCGTGGACGCAAGCATGTTAAGCATGCTGGAGGTAGTAACGCCTCCCGTCTTTTCCTGAATTTTCTTTTTCAACAGGCTGTTAAGGTCAGACTCTACGATTTTACTTTCCTTGGAAACCGTATCGGTATATTTCGCATAAGCGGATATCTTTAGATTATATCCGTATCTTACGCCGGAAACGGATTTGGAAAATTCTTCGTCCGTAGCCATTTTTTTCTGAACGAATTTCTTAAATGCTCGCAAGTCGTTTTGCGAAACGTCGATTTTGCTCATCGACTTTGCGAGATTGTAGAGCACCTGCTGCTCGTACACCTTGTCTTTGTCATGCTTTGTTACAGACGTTGCGTCTTTTAAGAAATTATTTATAAAGGACGTCATGTCGGCATGCGTTTCGGTAATCGCTATGGGGTACGACGAAAGCGTGTCTTGCTGCAAAACGTCTATGTACGTCGTCATACCGTTTGACACGGCAAATATGAGAGCGATACCTATTATACCTATGCTACCTGCAAACGAAGTAAGCAAAGTACGACGAAACTTAGTAAACAAGTTGCGCAGCGACAACATAAACGACATGGCAAAAGACATGGACGGTTTCTTCCTGCCCTTTTCCTTTTCGTTTTTTGCCGTAGCCTCGTTACGACACTCGTTTGCCTCTTTTGCCGAAAGCGGTCTGGTGTCTCCCACTATCTCACCGTCGAGCATTCTTATTATTCTTGTCGAATAATGCTCTGCAAGTTCGGCGTTATGCGTTACCATTATAACCAATCGTTCTTTTGCTATTTCCCGCAGAATATCCATTACCTGGACGCTGGTTTCGCTGTCGAGGGCGCCGGTAGGCTCATCCGCAAGTATAATGTCGGGGTTATTGACTATCGCTCGGGCGATGGCAACTCGCTGCATCTGTCCGCCGGACATTTGATTAGGACGCTTGTTTAACTGATCGCCCAAACCTACTTTTTTCAACGCATCGATTGCTCTATACCTTCTTTCGGTCTTGTTTACGCCGGAAAGAGTAAGCGCAAGTTCTACGTTCTCAAGCACGGTTTGGTGGGAAATAAGATTGTAACTTTGGAATATGAAACCTATAGTATGATTTCGATACGAATCCCAATCTCTTTCGGTGTAATCTTTGGTGGACACGCCGTTTATTATAAGGTCGCCGTCGTCATAACCGTCAAGTCCGCCGATGACGTTAAGCATGGTCGTCTTACCACAGCCCGAGGGACCGAGTACGGAAACAAGGTCGCTTTCTCTAAACTTGAGGTTTATTCCTTTCAGCGCATGTACCGTGTTTTCGCCGGAAACGTAATCTTTCTTGATGTTTACAAGTTCAAGCATCCTTATCCTCCGTTATAGAAATAAATTTATTTGCAAGTCGTATAAATTCGTCGGCATCTCGCTCCCCCATCTCGGTCACCACTTTAAAAAAAGTCTCTTTGCGAATATTTTCCGCCTTTTGCAAGATGTCTGCCGCCTTTTTTGTAACCGAAACAAGCACTTTGCGCCTATCGCTTTTGTCCGTTTCTCGTTTTATCATCCCTTTACTTTCGAGCTTTGCCGCAACCTGACTCATGGCAGGTCTGCATAATCCGATTACTTCACCGACATCGCTCATCGTAAGTGAAGAATTTTTTTTCGATAGTCCGTAAATCGTAAGCAACACGCTAAGTTCGTTTACCGTAAGTCCGCTGACTTGTTCTACGTCAAATCGCGGCTTAAACCTCTTAATAAGCTCGCCTATAGCTTCCACTCGTTCTTCGTTATTCATATCTTGTACGCCGCCTTTAATAGTTTACTTAAATTCACTATTAATATAACTTATTTATTTTAAAACATTGTGTACACAAATGCCTCGAATAGTGAATATTAAGTGAGTTTTTTGTCATAAAACTACACTAGTATGGTTATATTTACGGTTGTAGTATGCATATTATAACGAAGGTTGTATCACTATCTTTTTATCTCTGGATACCTCAAAAGCAAAAGTCTCTCGCACGCAAAATTATTCACATACTTAAACAATTTTGGCTGACTCGTATAATATGACTTAAAAGCGGCAATCATCTCCGCTAAAGGAGATTTTTATGAACAAAGCAAATCCGTTTTACCAAAGCAATGCGATTTCAGTAGAAAAATTTATTTCCGTTGAGGATTACTCCGTCAAAGCGTACGACAAAAATTCGACTTCGCCGTACACTAAGACAAGGATAATTTTGACTAACGGCGCAGAATTCGAACAAACCTGGTTTTTGCACCAACTTCAGCGTAATTGCCTAAACAACGACCTGAGGCGAGAAATGGCGTTAATACGCAGACACGAGCAACAGCAACAAAAAATAATTTCCGCTCTTAAACCGATTAACGAGTCCGATCTCGAAACGGCAATTTCGTACGAGCAGCTCGCCGTAGACCTTACTGCGATTCTGGCTCGACACGTTAAAGACGATTACGTAAAAAATGCGCTAAATTTTGCCTTACTCGAAGACTTCGACCATTTGTATCGCTACGCAAACCTACTCGAAAGCGAGCTGGGTATAGACGCCAATACTCTTACGGGCGGCTATACGGAAATAACTCCGGGCAGACCTACCGTTGCCGAACCTCGCCATCCGTACGACGAAATAAACAGACGCATAGTAAAGGAACTTGCCGATCCTTTTACCAAGCTCGTTGTTTCCATTATTACGGCTGCCGAACAGCAAACCATGAACTACTATATGAATATCGGCGGCTTTCATCAGTCGGAGTTAGGCAAAAAACTTTACGCCGAAATCGCCATGATAGAAGAACAACACGTCACCGAATACGGAAGTCTTATCGACTCGTCGATGTCGCCGCTCGAAAACTGGTTAGTTCACGAGTACACCGAATGTTATCTTTATTATAGTTGCTTCGCAGACGAAACAGACGAATACGTAAAAGAAATTTTTCGTCAGCATTATCTCGAAGAATGCGGACACCTCAGGCACGTGGCAGATTTGCTTTATAAGTACGAAGGTAAACCATGGCAGGCCGTATATCCCTCCGGCGGCGACTTTCCCGAGCCGATTCGATTCGAAGGAAATATCGAATATATCAGAAGCGTACTCGCAAAAACAATAAACTATACGAGATCGTTTGAAGATTATGCCCTCATAGACGACGTTCCCGACAAAGGAAATTACTTTAAATACCAAAAAATGAATATACGTAAGACCGAAAACATTGCGTCGCACCAAGTTATCAAAAACCACATCAAAGATTTCGGACAAGATTACCGCTACGAAACAAAGAAGAATCCCGTACCGTCGCTTAACGACAGAAAAATCGATAACGTTACGGTTGCAAGGAGAAAAAGTTAACCGTAATCATATTGTTCGGGAACGCAACCTTTTCCGTCTAAAAAGCAGTCGAAAACTTTTTCGACTGCTTTTTGTTGCATTTTGAACTGTTTTTTGCGTACGTACTCGCTTTTTCGTTACACAAATCATATAACAATACTTTTAAAATTTCAAAAAATCTTCTATTGTAGATTGAAATAACGCCGCATAAACTAATCTGTACTTGCTTTTTTATCGGTTCGACGACATAAAGGACAGCCATTATTTTTTGTCTTTGCTGCAAATATTTCTCGACGGGACTTTCAATGTAACTTTTGCATATTCAAAAACACGCCTTAAACGAGTCTATTATACTTCGTTATTATTCGGTATACGTCTTACTGCGTCTATAACAAATGCTAAGCCGATTCCTTATTTTGCGTATCTGAAACGCAAAGCATCGACGATACAATAGACGATACAATATATATAACTTGCACTAGCGGCAAATCGATCTTAAAAAACATTAAAACTTCCTTGAATATTTTTCTTTCTTGTGATACAATTAAAGCGTTACACGTCGCCGTCATAAACGCACCGGCGGCAGTTGGATATTATGACTGCGAGGAAAATATGGAAATAGAAAAAATTTTGTCGGCAGTGGATCATACGCTGCTCTCCCAATGCGCTACCAAAAGCGATATCGCTCAAATTTGCGATGACGGCATTAAATACAAAACCGCCTCGGTATGCATCCCTCCTTCATACGTTTCTTTTGCCAAAGAGTACGTCGGAGACAAAATCCCGGTGTGTACGGTTATCGGGTTTCCTAACGGTTACTCCGCTACTAAGATAAAATGTCTGGAAGCCGAGGACGCAGTACTAAGCGGCGCAAACGAAATAGACATGGTTATAAATATAGGATATCTAAAAGATCGCCGCTATGATGACCTTTTGAATGAGATAAAGGTAGTAAAAGCGGCTTGCCGAGGCCGTATATTGAAGGTAATTATAGAAACTTGCCTGCTTACCGACGATGAAAAAATAAAAATGTGCGACATTGTAAGCGAATCAGGCGCAGATTTTATAAAGACATCCACGGGATTTTCTACCGGCGGAGCTACCGAACACGATGTCACTCTATTTGCCGACCGCCTGAAAAACAGCTCGGTAAAAATTAAAGCCGCCGGAGGTATTTCGTCCATAGCGGATGCCGAAAAGTTTATTTCACTCGGCGCTTCTCGCCTCGGAACAAGTAAAATAGTAAAAATCGTCAAATCTTCGCCGATATACTCGGCAAAATTTTAGGAGGACATTATGAAAAATTATCCCACCCCTCACATCGACGCTAAACCGGAGGACTTCGCAAAGACAGTACTTATGCCGGGCGATCCGCTCCGTGCAAAATTTGTTGCCGAAACTTTTTTTGATTCGCCCAAATTGATAAATAACGTTAGAGGCATACAAGGTTATACCGGATTGTACAAATCTGTACCCGTATCCGTAATGGCAAGCGGCATGGGCATGCCCTCCATAGGAATATACTCGTACGAGCTGTACAACTTTTTCGAAGTAGAAAATATAATAAGAGTAGGCTCGGCGGGCGGTATCGTCCCCACCGTACGGGTCAGAGACATTATCATCGGACAAGGCGCATGTACCGATTCCAACTATGCGTCCCAGTTTTGTCTGCCGGGAACGTTTGCGCCTATAGCAGACTATACTCTTTTGTCCAAGTGCGTAGATACGGCAAAAGCGCTCGGTATACGAAATTATCACGTCGGCAACGTTTTGTCCTCCGATTGTTTTTACGGGGATTCTGCGGCGCTGCCTACGCACATGCAACCCAAAAACGTCTGGGGGAAAATGGGCGTGCTTGCCGTAGAAATGGAAAGCGCAGCTCTCTACATGAATGCGGCAAGAGCAGGCAAAAAAGCGCTCGGCATATTTACAGTGTCCGATCATCTCATAACCGGCGAAAAAACAACCGCCCTCGAACGTCAAACTTCATTCGGCGAAATGATTAAATTAGCCCTGGAAACAGCCATATCGCTATAAAGACGACGGGGTTTTAACGCTTTGTATCATAATTCCGTTCGCTTAAATTTATAGTAAAGTAAGGGAAAACACATAACGCATATATCTAAAAAGACTAAGCCAAAATAAATCGCTTAGTCTTTTTTGTGTAGTTTAATTTTTATGCTTGAGATATTTGTGTACCCATCCGGTATCGATCCTGTTGCGGTCTCATTTTCTTTTAACGCCGTAGCAAAATCATTTCTTGGATAATTTGTTCTTGACCGACATTCCTGTGCCTCCGAACGATAATTTTAATCATCAAAAGTATTTATTGCATCACATTAAACTGCCATAAAAACGGCAATTTACTCTTGTTTTACATAGAAAAAGACACACGCAGCGGAGTTTGTACACTACCTTTGCGTGTGCCAAAGTGGCGCTCCCAGAAGGATTCGAACCCTCACACTAGGTTCCGAAGACCTATGCTCTATCCATTAAACTATGGGAGCCGATTTACTCGCATATTATAATACTTTATCGATTAAATGTCAAACAAAAATTTACGTAACTAATATTCAACGAACAAATACAAGAATATTGCTACGACTTTGGCATGTCGTTGAAACATATTTTGCATTTGCATGCACGTATGGACCCTAAAAAATCATATGTGCTTACCCGAACGGCAAATTACGTGAAATACAAAGACTCCGAAGAACTTTGTCCGCTGCTCCTAGCATATTATTGCCTGCCTTAGAAAAAATGCACAACGCATTGGCTACATAAACGCATATACGGGACGTTCTTTTGCCTACTTCCCGTATAGGCTTTTAACATGCAGATTGATACTAAAAACGCACAACGTACGGACTATATCAGCGCATATAGGAAATCTCTTGACGTTCTTTTGCCTACTTCCCGTATAGGCTTTTAATATTCCGATTGCTACTAAAAACGCACAACGTACAGACTATATCAGCGCATATAGGAAATCTCTTGACGTTCTTTTGCCTACTTTCCGTATAGGCTTTTTACATGCAGATTGCTACTAAAAACGCACAACGTACGGACTATATCAGCGCATATAGGAAATCTCTTGATGTTCTTTTGCCTACTTTCCGTATAGGCTTTTACATGCAGATTGCTACTAAAAACGCACAACGTATGGACTATATCAGAGCATATAGGAAACCTCTTGACGTTCTTTTGTCTACTTCCCGTATAGGCTTTTTACATGCAGATTGATACTAAAAACGCACAACGTACGGACTATATCAGCACATATAGGAAACCTCTTGACGTTCTTTTGCCTACTTCCCGTATAGGCTTTTTACATGCAGATTGCTACTAAAAACGCACAACGTACAGACTATATCAGCACATATAGGAAATCTCTTGACGTTCTTTTGCCTACTTTTCTTACAAGAAAAGTAGGTTATGACAACAGCGACTTAACAATAAAACCTGCCATAGCCAACCCGGCCGCACCGGGCACGAAAGCGGTACTTCCGGGCGTACGATCCGAGGTCTTTATCGGCAATTCCGTCGAATAAACAACCGTAAGCTTGTTTATTCCTTTTTTTCGCAACAGCAAACGCATAACTTTAGCGAGCGGACACCCTTGCGTTTTAAACACATCTCCAATCGCTACTGCCGTAGGATCGGTTCTGTTTCCCGTCCCCATACAACTTATGATGTTTTTACCGCCGAGTTTAGTTACCAGTTCGACTTTTGCGGCAACTGTATCGACAGCATCTGCGACAAAATCAAATTCGGAAAAATCAAAAACATCCGAATTCTCCGGCAAAAAAAACATATTATGCGCATGAACTATAACGTCCGGATTTATAGCTTTCAGCCTCAGAGAAATTGCGTCGACCTTGGGCTGCCCGATATTATCGCTTAGAGCAATAATCTGTCGATTTATATTAGACGCCTCTACAACATCACCGTCAACCACAGTAATTTTGCCCACTCCGCTTCGCACCAACGCTTCCGCAACGTATCCGCCGACTCCACCGAGCCCGAAAATCGCAACGTGCTTACTCTTAAGATTATCGATATTCGCAAAAACTTTTTTTGTTCTACTTAAATCCATATAAATCACCGACTTTGACCTTTATGCCCGATTATAATCCGACATTCCGGCTAACTATATTTTGCAGTCGAAAGCAAAAATAAGCTAAGCTATTATTTTTTTATCCCGAACAACGTAGGGAACGCCCACGCCAACAAAGCGACAATCAAAAATCCTACCGTCGCAAACCCTATACTTATAAGCAGTCTTAAGGGATAAGATTTAACGTACGGCATAATTTTGTAATTTAATACCGACAACACCGTGCCCAACGCAAACCCTATATAAGAACCGAATATCATGCACACCAAGACAGGCAAAACGCAAGCAACGTAATCGTACCATTTAAGCATAAAAATAAGACTCTTTTTCCCGCCCCTATACAGATACAATCCCGAAAATGGAGTGCCGGTAACCACTATTTTTTCTTTACCGAGTTCGTAAGTTTTTTTATCCACTTCGTTCAATTTGACGGTTTCGTACCAAACGTCGCACGTATTCTTCCAAAAATTTATTTCGACGGTAAATTGTCCGTCGTTTTCCACATAGTACCGCATGCTTATATTTTAGCATATCGCATTACTGTTGCGCAAGTAAAAAACTTCGACTGCCGCAAAAGCAATCGAAGTTTTATATTTAAAAATTTACAAACTACGAAAAAACGAATCGTATGCCTGTTTTCCGAACGATCAAGCGCTGTAGACACAATCGAAACTCGACTTGATTGTTTCTCTCGTCGAAAAATACCGACTTCCTATAAAATGCACTCTGCGCACTTTCGTACAAAGTCTGCGATAATCCGAACAGAAGAAACCTACTAAATATGCTTAAAGCCCTGTTCGAGATCCGCAATGATATCTTCAACGTTTTCGAGACCTACCGAAAGTCTGACAAGTCCGTCAGAAATTCCCGCAGCAGCTCTTTCTTCGGGCGAATAAGGCGAATGCGTCATCGAAGCCGGATGCTCGATGAGCGTCTCCGCATCGCCGAGACTTACTGCTATAGTAGCAAGCTTGAGACTGTTACAGAACTTGATGCCCGCCTGCATGCCTCCTTTTACTTCAAACGCTATTACTCCGCTGTATCCGCCGTGCATTTGTTTAGCGGCTATTTCGTGTCCCTCATGGCTCTTAAGTCCTGGATAGTAAACCTTCTCGACTTTGGGATGCTTTTCGAGATATTCGGCAATAGCCTGAGCCGACTCACAATGGCGTTTCATTCTTACTTCCATGGTCTTAAGACCTCTGAGAATAAGGAAAGCCGCAAACGGATCCATAACCGCACCGGTCATATCTTTGAGACCGAAGAATTTAACGGTAGTGATAAAGTCCTTGTTGCCGCAAACAAAGCCCGCAATGACATCGCCGTGTCCGTTAAGATACTTTGTCCCCGAATGAATTACTGCGTCGCAGCCGAGTTCGAGCGGACGCTGAAGATAAGGAGTAGCGAAGGTGTTATCGCAAACAACCATAATCTCGGGATTGTAATCGTGAGCGATTTTGCTTACCGCTTTAAGGTCGGTTATCTTAAGATTGGGATTTGCCGGAGTCTCGAGGTAAACGCAGCAAGTATTGGGTTTTAAAGCCTTTTTAACCTGCTCGAGATCCGCCGTATCTATAAACGAAACTTCTACGCCGTATCTCGTCATTCCGTGATTGAGATATGCGAAAGTGCATCCGTACAAAGCTTTGTCCGCAACGATATGCTTACCTGCGGCAGCGATAGACCAAAGGCACGAAGTTACGGCGCCTATACCCGAACCTACCGCACAACATGCTTCTGCGCCCTCGAGCGCAGCGACTTTTTCTTCCAAAACGGTAGTTGTGGGATTTCCGAGTCTGGTGTAAATATATCCGCCCTCTTCGCCGGCAAAACGCTTTCCGCCCTGCTCACAGCTATCGAAATAAAAGGTGGAACTTTGGTATATCGGCGTAGCTAATGCGCCGAAAGTTTCTTTTTCAAAATTGCCTGCGTGAATGGCAAGTGTACCGAAACCCTTAGGATAGAATTTCATAACAGTCTCCTTGTATTTGATGTGTTCTTGTGCTTTAATTGTATAACTTTAAGCGGCAAATGTCAACCGTTATATCGGTTTGAGGCATAAATTTTGTGCCAGGGCATAATTATCTTATATGAATATTTTGCAGTGCATAATATTAGGTATAGTCCAAGGCGCAACCGAATTTCTGCCCGTTTCGAGCAGCGGACATCTTTTGCTCGCATATCGAATAATGGGAATCCCGAACGACCTTTCGTACACTTTGAGTCTGCATATCGCAACGCTCGCCGCCGTATTCGTAGCCATGCGCAAAGAAATATTAGCTCTTATTAAGCACCCGATATGCAAGCAAACCGGCTTAATTCTGCTCACTTCGCTTCCTACCGCAATAATTGCTGCCATCGTATACTTTTTGGACGTGGATCTTAGTTCGCTATTGGGGATCGGCTTTGCCGTTACCGCTCTTATGCTGTTGTTTTCGGCGGATTTGAAAGGCAAAAAAGACATATCTGTCGGAAGCGCTCTTATTATCGGCTTAACTCAAGGCTTGGCCGTAACACCCGGACTTTCTCGCAGCGGTTCAACGATATCGATGTCTCGAATTTTAGGCATAGAACGAGAAAAGTCTATAACGTATTCGTTTTTGGTGTCCGTTCCGGTAATAATAGGTTCGTTTCTGACGGATGCGCTGAAGGGCGGTTTCTCCTTTTCTCCCTATATGCTCGCAGGCTGTGCCTCCGCTTTTTTTACGGGTTTGCTCGCTTTGAAATTTATGTTAAAGCTGTACGATAATCCAAAGGCTTTCGTAATTTATCTCACGTCTTTATCTGCGCTGGTAACGCTTAACGATTTGTTTTTTAAAATGTTTTAAGTATATTTCTTTCGACTGTAAGACATAATAACAACATGCAAAAGGTGTTTTACGGCTCAAAAGCTAAAATATGGCAGTTTTTAGGATGTGAACTGCTGACAATAGGATTAGGATTTTTAAGCGGACTGCTTAGCGGATCGATGAACGGTTATGACGGCATAAACATGCCTTCCTTTTCGCCTCCGTCGCAAATTTTCGCTCCCGTATGGACAACAATGTTCTTTTTAATGGGTTGGTCGCTTTTCCTTACGATTTCGCATCCGAAAACTGTACTACAAAAAGCTTCTCTCGTTTTGTGGTGCGTCCAATTTGCGCTTGCGCTTATTTGGCCGTTCATATTTTTCAACGTCGATAAGACGGTGGCTTTCGTTATAAACTGTTTTTTAACCGCTACGGTAGTAGCTCTTATAACGTTAAATTTTGCCGTCAATAAAACTTCGGCGTGGCTGCTTGTACCGTATGTCTTATGGCTGATATTCGCATCGTTGCAAACGCTGGCGATAATTATTCTTAATGCATAAAACCAAAAAGAAAAATATCATTGTCGACGTTTCGGGTAGTTATACCGGCAAATATTTGTCTGCGGACGGAAAAACGCTGGATGCTAAACCCGAACAAGACGTTGACGATTTGTAACAATAACTTAGCGACGGCTTTTAAGCAACGCTTTTTTGCAAGCGCACGGAGAGAATGCGCAAAAGCGACGGAATATTCCGTCGCTTTTTTCTCTCTAAATGTTACACTCGGTTTGACAATTCATCCCGTAGTTTACTTTTTCTATAAAAATATTAAACTTCCAGATAAGCGCAAATTAACTTTGAGGTCTCGATAAGAGCCGTAACGTGCGTACGCTCCATACCGTGCGACGCATGTATTCCCGGCCCTATCAACGCACCCTTTACGTCATGGCCTGCCCTGAGCATTGCCCCTACGTCACTGCCATAAAAAGGATAAATATCGACACAATGCTTGATGCCGTCTCTTTCCGCATAACTTATAAGTCTGCTTACCATCTCGTAGTTGTACGGTCCGCCGCCGTCCTTAGCGCAAATGGAAACATCGTACTCGGTACAGTTAAGGTCAAGTCCTATACATCCCATGTCAACCGCAAGCATTTCGTCGAGTCCGTCTCCCATGGGAGCTCCGCCATGACCGACTTCTTCGAATACCGTCACGTAAATTTCGGTATCGTATCTCGGCTTGATTCCGTTGTCGCTCATGTACTTCAGCGATGCGAGAATGCAAGCGACGCTTGCCTTATCGTCAAGGAATCTGGACTTAACGAATCCGCTCGGCGTAATAACGGTTTTGGGTTCATACGCTATAATATCGCCGGTACGTATACCTAATTTTTTAACATCGTCGGCACAATTGACAACTTCGTCGAGTCGGATGTACATATTCTCCTCGTCTCGTTCTTTCTTTTGCGCATCGGGATATACGTGGCTGGACGGGCTTAAACTAAGCACCGTTCCCGTATACAATCTGCCGTCTCGTGTATGTATTCGGCAATATTCGCCGTCCAAGGTAGGAAGCTGCGGACCTCCTATCTTTGTGAATTTGATTTTGCCGTCCGCACAAATCGACCTGACCATAAGTCCGAGCGTATCGGTATGAGCAGCGAGCCCTACCTTTTTGCCCTTTTCCCTTCCGTCGACATAAATTACGCCGCATCCTTTGTTAGTAACGCCGAATCTGTATCCGAGCGAAGCGGCTATCTCTCCGACATACGCAATAGCCTTATCGCAATACCCGGACGGGCTGTCGATACCGGTAAGTCCCACCAACGTTTTCTTTAAAAATTCGCTGTCTATATTCATAAAAACCTCCGTTTTCTTATTTGTAAAATTCTTTTATAACCGCTCCGCCTAAACATCTGTTACCGTAGTAAAGTACGGCATATTGTCCGGGCGTAATCGCTCTTTGAGGCTCGTCAAATTCTATAAAAGTCGTTCCGTCTCGATTTATAGTAGCTTTTACCTTTTGCTCGGGCTGACGATATCTGAATTTTGCCGTGCACTCGAAAGAGTCCGGAAGATTCGCTTTACCGATAAAATTCATCTTATCGGTAACCAACGAATTACTCATAAGCTCCTCGCCCTCGCCGCACGAAACGACAAGCACGTTGTCTTGCATACGTTTTTCGACAACGTACCATCTATCTTGCGCCTCGCCTTTAACGCCGCCTATTCCCAAGCCTCTACGCTGCCCGAGCGTATAGTACATAAGCCCGCAATGTTCGCCCACTTTTCTGCCGGAAGTATCCACTATTTTTCCCGGTTTAGCCGGCAAATACTCTGACAAAAATTCTCGGAATTTTCGTTCGCCTATAAAGCATATACCCGTTGAATCTTTCTTTTTGGATGTTGCCAATCCATACCTGTCCGCTATTTCTCTCACCTGCGGCTTTAGCATTTTGCCGAGCGGGAACATTACGTTACGCAAATTATCCGTCGCCGTATCGCACAAAAAGTAAGTCTGGTCCTTGTTTGAGTCGGCTGCTTTAAGAAGTTGTACGTCGTCGCCGTCATAACCGATGTCGCAATAATGTCCGGTTGCAACATAATCTCCGAGCTTAAGAGCATACGAACGAAATACCCCGAACTTTATTTCTCTGTTACATAACACGTCCGGATTCGGCGTTCGACCGGCTTTATATTCGCTGAGAAAATAGTCAAAAACCCTATCTTGATATTCTTTTGCAAAGTTTACCGAATAATGTTTTATGCCCAATTTTCCGCAAACCGCTTGCACGTCTGCCCAATCTTCCGCCGAAGTACATTGACCGCCTTCTTGCTCTTCCCAATTGTGCATAAACAAGCCTACTACGTCATATCCTTGCTCTTTAAGCAGCAAAGCCGCTACCGACGAATCCACGCCGCCGCTCATTCCTATAACCACGCTTTTGCTCATAGATTCGGCCTCGCATTAAGAGTCATATCTGCGTAATCGCATCCTTCCGTCGCCGAATAATACGCCCGCATTGCAATCATCATTCCGTTATCCGTGCAAAGAATCGGCGACGGATAAATAACTTTGAATCCGCACTTCTCGCCCTCAGTCAAAAGACGTTGACGAAGATAAGAATTTGCTGCTACGCCGCCCGCTAAGGCAATCGTCTTACGGCATTGTCTTTTCGCAGCCTCTATTGCCGTGTCCACCAAAATATCTACCGCCTCTTTTGTAAACGAAGCGCATACATTCGCTTTGTTTATGCTTTCGCACTTTTGATTGCTGTTATGAATAAAATTAACTACAGCCGTTTTCAGTCCGGAATAGCTCAGCGACAAGTCTCTGCTGACGCCTTTAGCGTGCTTATAAAACTTAATACACGGAGTCCCTTGCTTTGCCAGCTTATCTACCTCGGGACCACCGGGGTATGGCAATCCTAACATTCTCGCAACTTTGTCGAATGCCTCGCCTATGGCGTCGTCCTTGGTTTCTCCTACCGTTATGTATTTATTGTAACCTACTACGTCTATTATCGACGTATGTCCGCCGCTTGCGACCAACGCCAAAAAAGGCGGCTTTATATCATGTTCTATATAATTTGCGCAAATGTGTCCTTCGATATGATTAACTTTAATTAAAGGAATACTTTTTGCCATGGCAAGCGCTTTCGCTGATGAAACGCCGACAAGCAATGCGCCTATAAGTCCGGCTCCGTAAGTAACGCCTATGCAGTCTATATCGTCGAGCGTAACGGCAGCATCTTGCAACGCATGGTCTATACACGGTAAAATAGCGTCGGTATGATTTCTCGACGCTACTTCGGGAACGACGCCCCCGTAAATTCTATGAATAGGCACTTGTGACGCAATTACCGACGACAAAACTTTACGTCCTCTGAGTACGGCAACCGCAGTTTCGTCACACGAACTTTCTATGCCCAATACGAGCGGATTTCCGCCCTTAAGCGAATCGAATTTTGCTTTTGTTCCGCTATACATATCACGCCTTTCTCAGATAGTCGAAAATAAACTCGTCGATGTTGCCGTTCATTACCGAACCGATGTCCGGATCCTCGTAGGAAGTACGATGATCTTTTACAAGAGTATACGGCTGAAAAACATACGAGCGTATCTGACTTCCCCATTCTATTTTCTTTATTTCGCCCTTAATGCCTGCCGCCTTTTCCATGTTTTCACGCTCTTTTAATTCTACGAGTTTGCTCGTAAGCATGCGAAAAGCCGTTTCTTTGTTTTGGATTTGGCTGCGTTCGTTCTGACAAGACACGACTATTCCTGTCGGAATATGAGTTATTCGTACGGCGCTATCCGTCTTATTAATGTGCTGACCGCCTGCGCCGCTACTTCGATAGGTGTCTATCCTGATATCCTCCGGTCTGATTACAACCGAAGTATCGTTTTCTATTTCCGGCATAACTTCCAAGCTCGCAAACGACGTGTGCCTTCGCGCATTGGAATCAAACGGCGATATTCGTACCAATCTGTGAACGCCTTTTTCTGCCTTAAGATATCCGTACGCATTGCGGCCTTTTACCAAAAACGTTATGCTTTTAAGTCCTGCCTCATCGCCGTCGAGAACGTCCAAAACCTCTACCGTAAAACCGTTTTTTTCGGCGTACATGCGATACATACGATAAAGCATTTCCGTCCAGTCCTGCGCTTCGGTGCCGCCTGCGCCTGCATGCAGAGTAAGTATGGCGTTATTTGCGTCGTATTCTCCCCTGAGCAACGTAGTAAGGTGCATTGTCTCTATATCTTTTTCCAGACTTTCGACAAGCTCTTCGAGTTCGGGTACCAGACTTTCGTCATTTTCGGCTTCGATGAGTTCTACGTAACCGTCCGCATCTTTTATCAGCGCTTCTTTGCGCTTTATATCTTCGAGTTTGTCGTTTACCGCCTTGGCTTCGGCATTAATGTTTTGCGCTCGTTTTACATCCTTAAACAACTCCGGATCTTCTTGCAATAAAGCAAGTTCTTTTTTTCGCTGCGTCAACTTGTTCGGATCGAAAAACTCCAAACATCCGTCGAATTTGGTCTTTAACGCCTTGATTCTTGCTTTTATATCGTCTAATACTACCATCGAATTCTCACTTCTTCATGCAGCAATGTTTGTACTTTTTACCGCTTCCGCAAGGACACGGATCGTTAGGTCCTACCTTTTTGTCATTTACAACGGGGGTGCGAGCGGTTCTCGAACCGTTGCTGCTTGCTATCAAGCCCACATTTTGTTCTTCTCGTCTGGTGGGCGCCTTTTCTACGCTTACTCTCATAAGATAGGCAACAGTCTGCTCTCTTATATTGTCGTTCATCTCTTCGAACAAATCAAATCCTTCTTTTTTGTACATCATTACTGGATTCTGTTGTCCGTATGCCTGAAGTCCGATATCTCTGCGCAGTCCGTCCATAATATCTATATGGTCAGTCCATTTGTTGTCCACTATTTTAAGAAGAATAATTCTTTCAACTTCTTCGAAATCGCATCCTATTTCGGCAGCCGCAGTAATCTTTGCATTATATACCTGCTGCATACTTTCGTAAAGCATATCCTTTAACTCCGAAATATCTTTGTCTTTCATATTTTCGGGAGTAAAATACTCTTCTTCGTCGGGAAGTAACATTCTGTTTACTTCCTTATTCATCTCTTCGACGTCCCATTCTTCCCAATCTAGTTTCGGATTGGTGTAACGAGAGACGATGATGTCTATTTGGGTACGCATCATTTCCAGAATAGTTTCGTGGACGGATTCTCCCCTAAGCACTCGATTACGTTCTTCGTAAACGGTATGACGCTGAACGTTCATTACGTCGTCGTACTCGAGTACGGTTTTTCTTGCCCGGAAATTTCTGCCCTCAAGTTCTTTTTGCGCATTCTCTATGCCTCTTGAAAGCATTCTTACCTGCAGAGCCTCGTCCTCGCTAAGCTTAAACATGTCGGCAATTCTCTTCATTCTGTCACCGCCGAAAAGTCGAATCATGTCGTCTTCCATGGACAAGTAAAATTTCGTGCTGCCTTCATCGCCCTGTCTGCCGGCACGACCTCTGAGCTGATTGTCGATACGTCGGGATTCGTGACGCTCCGTACCTATAATGCGCAAACCGCCGAGCTTCTTTACTTCTTCTTTCTCTTGCGAGATTTCGCCCTTATATTTGTCGTACAAGTCCTGATATGTTTTTCTCGCCTGCAAAATCTCCGGATCGTCGGTATTAAAGTAAGAGGTGGCATTATAAATGGTTTCCTCACTCATTCCGTCCGCACGCATTCGCTGCATCGCAAGATATTCGGCGTTACCGCCGAGCATAATATCCGTACCTCTGCCCGCCATATTGGTGGCTATGGTTACCTGCCCTTTTTTGCCTGCCTGCGCTATTATTTCCGCTTCCTTGAGATGGTTCTTTGCATTAAGAACGTTATGCGGAATTTTGTGCTGACGCAGCATTTTGCTCAAATCTTCGCTCTTATCTACCGTCGTAGTACCAACCAATACAGGCTGACCGCGCTTATAACAATCTTCTACGTCCTTTATTATCGCATTAAACTTGCCCTTAAGCGTGCTGTAAACCGCATCTTCTTCGTCTATACGAATACTGGGACGATTGGTGGGAATGGTAACTACGTCCAATCCGTAAATACCCCTGAACTCTGTTTCTTCGGTTTTAGCTGTACCGGTCATGCCGCTAAGCTTGGTATAAAGCTTAAAATAATTTTGGAAAGTAATCGTGGCTCTCGTACGATTTTCGTTCTGAATGCGTACGTTTTCCTTAGCCTCGATTGCCTGATGCAAACCGTCGCTGTATCTTCTGCCCACCATCACTCGTCCGGTAAACTCGTCTACTATGAGAACTTCGCCGCCGTCTACGATATAATTCTCGTCCTTTTTCATAAGGTAAACGGCTTTTAACGCATTATTGATATAGTGGTTCAACTCGGAATGTTCCACATTTGTTATATCGTCTATATTAAAGAATTTTTCTGCCTTGCGGTTGCCTCTTTCGGTAAGGTTTACGGCTTTCTTCTTTTTGTCTATTTCATAATCGCCGTTGGCTTCTTCGTCGTCTTGTGTTTTACCTTCGTCGTCGATGTTGGTGGACGCCTTAAGAGTGCGAACGAATTTGTTTGCGATAGCGTACATGTCGCTGGACCTTCCGCCCGCCGAGCTTATTATAAGCGGAGTACGAGCTTCGTCGATAAGTATGCTGTCGACCTCGTCTATAATTGCGTAATTGAGTCCTCTTTGTACCAAATCTTTTTCGTAAACTACCATATTGTCTCTGAGGTAGTCGAATCCGAACTCGTTATTCGTGCCGTACGTTATATCGCACGCATACGCCGCCTTCTTTTGCTCGTGACTCATGCCGGCGATTATAACTCCTACGGTAAGTCCGAGGAATCTATGCACCTTGCCCATCCACTCGGAGTCACGCTTTGCAAGATAATCGTTTACGGTAACGACATGCACTCCTTTTCCGGTAAGCGCATTAAGATAAGCGGGCAAAGTCGCAACCAAAGTTTTACCTTCGCCGGTACGCATCTCCGCTATACGTCCCTGATGATGAACGATACCGCCCATAAGCTGCACTCGGAAATGACGCATACCCAAGACTCTCTTTGCCGCTTCTCTTACGACGGCGAACGCCTCGGGCAGAATATCGTCCAACGTTTCGTAATTTTCATTAAGTCTGCGTTTAAATTCCGCAGTCATTTCTCTAAGCTGCTCGTCCGAATAAGCTTCGAAGCGAGGTTCAAGCGCCTCTATCTTATCTACGATTCTTTCTAATTTTTCTATCTGCCTGCGGTTGTTACCGCCTTTAAGAAATGAAATAAGTCCCATCTAGTTCCCCTTAAACAATGCGCGTAGCAGCCTTTGCGTAAGCTCCGTTTTCTTTTTCTTTGTCTTCGTCGGCTATCACCGTTATGCTGCCGTAATTGAAATTTCTTCCGACTCCGAACACTGCCCTTTCGGCATCTCTGTCACCGAGTAAGCTTAACCCGCTCGCTACGATTACCACATCTTTGCCTTCTTCGCACAATCTTTTTGCTCTCGAAACAGCGGTCAGCACCGTCTTTGTCGAGTCCTCGGCAGACATATCGAACGGTACGGCAAACTGCTCGTCGTTAAACTTGCTTTCGGGCAACACTCCGATGGGGATAAACAGACAATTTTCAAACCATTCGGAAATTTTTTTGCCTTCCTCTGCGGTAAACGAACTCATAAGCACTCTTTCGCCCTTTTTAAGACCGGGGAACTTCGCTTTCGCTGCGTTGCAAAGTATCATTTTCTCGCCTGCCTGCGCCTGTAACTGTTCAAATCGAGGTCGGTCTGCGGAAATGTCATGCTCGGTTTTGTTTATACCTATCATCACGTATCCGCAACTCTCGGATTTTGCGTATGTTCCGGTTATAACGTCACCGTCCCGAAGTTTCCATCGTTCGATAAGCGCTTTCGGCACAACGATATCATCGAGATATCCATTGAAATATATGCCCTTAACCTCATTTTCGACCTGAGTCATGTCCTCCGGCACGTAATCGGACACGAGCTTGTCCGCCATACGTCTTACCAGTTCTGCCTTTTGCAGCCTGGTGGGTGCGCCGATTGACAACTCCTGCGCTTCCTGTCTGAGTTCGAATATATTTTTCTTTTTCAAAGTCAAATATATTTCGTCGTACATCTTCTTTAACTCGTCGGAAAGCATGTCGTATTCTATCCTAACGGAAGGTTTGCTTTTTTTTCTTGCCATAATTTTTCTCCTAATCTTTGTAACGGTAAACTGATTTTCTTCCTATGCCGCCGTATTTTTCCCTTAAAACTCAGTCCGTAAAGTTATCCATAATCAGTATAACACAGTTTCTTTTACAAATCAATCTTTTTCATAGACTTTTCAATTCTTTAGTATTACGGCTTCGCCCGAAAACACCTTAATTCTCCCTTTTTCAGTTTTTACTACCAAGCATCCGTCTTCTATATCTTCCGCAACTCCCTCGCCGTTGCAGGTGCTAACATATTTGCCGATAGTAAAACAATGCGATTTATAGTAATCGTAATCGCAAGCAGACAATTCGCAATAAAGTTTTCGATAAAGTTCGGCTGCAAATAAATTTATGCCGTCGGCTTCGGAAAACAGCGGGGCGGCTATATCCTTGAGCGAATCGGGAAGCTCGGACGCATAATCGATGCCTATACCTATAACCACCCTGTCGCCTCGCCTTTCCGCCAAAATTCCGCATACTTTTTTACCGGCGACAAAAACATCGTTTACCCACTTAATGGAAGCATCAAATCCGTATTCTATCAAAAGTTTACAAACGGCGCAACCTGCCGAAACAGTGAGCGACGCAGGCGAAAAAGGAATAAGGCTGCCTTGCACGTTGATTTTTTCATCGATTACGTCAAAAGCAATCGAAGTATAAATACCGCCTTCTCCCGAATAAAAATTACGTCCGTTACGACCTCTGCCGCAGCTTTGCGTTCGGGCAAAAACCACGCCTCCGTTGATAAGAGCATGCTCGTTCGTGCTTTCGCAAGCGTCGAGCACCGTCGCCGTTATTCCGTAACTTTTCAAAATCTCTTCATTTATCGATTCCATAGGTAAATAATATCACTACTATCGCAAATTTGCAACCTTTTTTGTCGGAAATGACTTTACAAACGATTAAAATTGTAATATAATTGAATCAGGGAGGAAATATTTAACGTGTTTTTGTTATTTAATGCGGCGCAGCCGTATGTATACGTAATAATCGGAGCGACTGTTGTCGTATTTGCGATAGTCGTTATAGTATTTGCACGCTTGCAAAAACGACTTAACAATTACGTACCGGATAATATCGACGAATCGGTGGATAAGGCAGCCGAAAAAATTAAAGAAACACAGCCCAAAACCGTACCGCCCGCCGCCACGGCCGAAGCCGACGAGCATATTCCCGGCGAAAAGCCCAAAGAAACGGTTGTTCATGTCTTGTACAACCACACTCTTAAAACATGGGAAGTGGATTTTTATACCGAAGACGAGATCGTTCCCCATTGTACCGAACAAACTAAAGCGGAAGCGATTATATCGGCAAGGAAAGTTTGCGACTCCACGCTTTGGCCGCTAGTCATCCACAACAAATTCGAATAAACAAAATCAATTGCGATTTTAGCAACAATATTGGCAACGATATCTGATTTTAGTAAACACTTACATCGTCCTACCGAAAGGTACGGGCGATTTTTTTATGAACTGAAGCTAATCGTTTTTTGTGATTTCCGTATCGAAATATCTCGACTATGCCTCCGAACATGAGTTTTAACGTTGTCGATTTCAGTATCCGAATACGCAAGGTTGCAGTATCGTTATCGCAAGACGTTATAGAATACACAAGCACACACAATTCATATTGCGCATCCGTTTTTCGCCGGTCAATTGATAGAGCCGATCACACGGCATATAGCTTCAAACGACAATTATAGAGTTAGCATCGTAAGCCTTATTTTCTTGTTAGTTGCGCCACATAAAAATCGTCCGACGCTTACGAGTCGGACGACAAAAAACATTTAAAATATTATAACGTATTATCTTTTTAACGCCTCTTCTACCGCAACGGCGCAGGCAACGGAAGCGCCTACCATGGGGTTGTTGCCCATGCCTATAAGTCCCATCATTTCCACGTGTGCCGGTACCGACGAAGAGCCTGCAAACTGAGCGTCCGAGTGCATTCTGCCCATAGTGTCGGTCATGCCGTACGATGCCGGACCTGCAGCCATATTGTCCGGGTGCAAAGTTCTGCCCGTACCGCCTCCGGAAGCTACCGAAAAATACTTTTTGCCGCTATCGTAGCAAAGTTTTTTGTACGTACCGGCTACCGGATGCTGAAATCTGGTGGGGTTGGTCGAATTGCCGGTTATGGAAACATCAACGTCTTCTGCTTGCATAATGGCAACGCCTTCTCTGACGTCATCGGCACCGTAACATCTTACCTTTGCCCTTTCTCCGTCAGAATAAGCGATTTCTCTCACCACCTTAAGTTCGCCGCTGAAATAGTCATACTCGGTCTGAACGTAAGTAAATCCGTTAATACGAGATATAATCATAGCTGCGTCCTTACCCAATCCGTTAAGAATTACTCTGAGCGGATTCTTGCGAACTTTGTTTGCCGTGCGAGCTATGCCGATTGCACCTTCCGCCGCAGCAAAGCTTTCGTGTCCTGCCAAGAAACAAAAGCACGAGGTCTTTTCGTCCAAAAGCATGGACGCAAGGTTACCATGTCCTAAACCCACTTTACGAAGTTCGGCTACCGAACCGGGTACGCAAAACGCCTGCAAGCCTTCGCCTATGGCTTTTGCCGCTTCGCTAGCCACCTTGCAATTCTTCTTTATTGCGATTGCGCAACCGAGAGTATACGCCCAACTTGCGTTATCAAACGCTATCGGCTGAATCCCTTTAACTATACCGTCAACGTCTATATCCTTGTCGAGACAGATCTGTTTAGCCTGTTCGAGGCCTTTTATCCCGTACTTAACCAAAGTCTCGTTGATTTTGTCTATTCTTTTTTCATATCCTTCAAATCGTACCATAATCTGTCTCCTACTCCTTTCTCGGATCGATATAACGAGCCGCTCCGTCAAATCTTCCGTATCTGCCGGTAGACGACTTTAACGCTTCGTTAGCATCCATGCCTGCTTTTATCTTGTCCATCATCACGCCGAGTCTTACGAATTCGTAACCTATAACCAAATTATCTTCGCTCAACGCAAGTCTGGTTATATAACCTTCGGTCAAATCGAGATATCTGACGCCCTTAGCCTCGGTGCTGTAAATAGTACCTATCTGACTGCGATGCCCCTTGCCCAAATCTTCGAGTCCTGCGCCTATTTCCAGACCGTCCTCCGAGAATGCCGATTGGCTGCGACCGTAAACAATCTGCAAAAACAACTCTCTCATTGCCGTATTGATTGCATCGCAAACCAAATCGGTGTTAAGCGCCTCCAGTATGGTTTTGCCGGGCAGTATTTCTCCTGCCATGGCGGCAGAATGAGTCATACCGGTGCATCCGATGGTTTCCACCAACGCTTCTTTTATGACTCCGTTTTTAACATTGAGCGAGAGCTTGCAAGCTCCCTGTTGCGGAGCGCACCAGCCTACGCCGTGAGTAAATCCGCTTATATCCTTTATCTCTCTTGCCTTTATCCATTTTCCTTCTTCCGGAATGGGTGCGGCACCGTGATTGGGCCCCTTGGCTACGCAAATCATATTTTCTACTTCTTTAGAAAAACGCATAAAAACCTCCATTATCGTGTATGAGCTTATTTTATCACATTTCATTGTTTTTTACAAGAAAAATAACGGTTTATAAGACGCTTAAAAAAATTTTTGCTTTTTACTTTACTTTAGACTTATCCGTGTGTTAGTATAATATGTGATGTTCTTTTAGGAGGCAAAAAAAATGGAAGTAGGAATTAAAGGCAAAAGAGAACGTATCGTCCCCTACGAGCAAACAGCGGAATACATATCCAGCGGATTGCTGCCGGTGTTTGCTACGCCGTGCATGATTCAATTTATGGAAGAAACTGCACGATTGTCGGTGGAACCGTACCTTGCGGAAGGTCAAAGTACCGTAGGCACCTTGGTAAACGTCAAGCACTTGGCTTCGACTTTCGTGGGCAGCAAGGTTACTTGCGAAACCGAACTTATCGAAGTTGACAGGAGAAAACTTGTGTTTAGCGTAAAGGTTTACGACGAAACCGAACTTGTAGGCGAAGGAATTCACGAAAGGTTTATTATCGACAACCGGAAATTTATCGATAAACTCGAAGCCAAAAAGCAGTCTCTTAATAAATAATAATGGATTGGAATATTTTATTTTTCCTTAACAGCGCCTTGCTCGGCGTAGGTTTGGCAATGGACGCCTTTTCTGTTTCGATTGTCAGCGGTCTTAACGAATCCAATATGAAAAAAAGCAAAGCAATGGAAATCGCCGGCGTCTTTGCTTTCTTTCAAGCCCTTATGCCTATGTTAGGTTGGATGTTGGTGTCGTTTTTGGCAGAAAAGTTTACTGCTTTTCAAATATATATTCCGTGGGTAGCATTCGCTTTGCTTGCTTTTTTGGGCGGAAAAATGATAATCGAATCCCTCAAAAAGAAGACCGACGAAGATCAAAACAAAAAAACCGTTCTCGGCTTCGGAACATTGTTAGTTCAAGGCGTAGCTACCTCTATAGACGCCCTATCCGTAGGTTTTACTATCGAACAATACCCGCCTATAATGGCATTGGTTTGCGCACTGATTATAGCGGCGATAACTTTCATAATCTGTCTGTCAGGCGTACTACTCGGTAAAAAATTCGGATCGCTGTTAAAAAAAGCCGACCTAATAGGCGGAATAATCTTAATCGGTATCGGCGTGGAAATATTGCTTACGTCACTGCTGTAAAAGACAAAACGAATATTCAAACGACGGCAAATTCGATCGGATTGAATCAACGGTTTCAGTAAAATTAAAGTGAATTATTTGAATGCGCATTCAAAAGCCGACTTAAACGAAAATTAAATATTAAATCAAAACAAATGAGTTCGAAGATTCTTCGAACTCGTTTTGTTTCAGCTTGATTAAGTACAAAAAATATATTTTTACAATAATAACTCGTCCGTCTAATTAAATTATGCGATTTGCCGATATGCTTAAAAAAGCATCGAAATTCATCCGATTTTGCGATATATCGAGCGATAACGCCTTAGCAAATCAGCCGACCGTATCACCGCCCTTTATATAACCTAAACTCAAATAGTCTGTAAATTCGTTGATATGGTGCTTTTAATCGTATATGTCCGTATAAGCCTCATGTTCGTGCAATTAATAATTTCGTCTCGTCAAAAAAGGTAGAACCAATCTGCCAATTACGCTATAATGATTCTTAACAACAAAATCTTATTTCCGCTACCGAAGTCAAAATGTCTATCCGCTATCTTGGAGCTACCGGCAGGATTCGAACCGGCGACCTGCTGCTTTGCCGAGCGAGCCTTGCGAGCGAACGCCACGGAGCGCAGCGAAGTATTACGAATACTTTCGTAAGCAGCGTGGAGCCGACTTCGGCCGTAAAAAAAGCTCGCCTATATTGCGAGCCTCTTGGAGCTACTGGCCGGATTCGAACCGGCGACCTGCTGATTACGAATCAGCTGCTCTACCAGCTGAGCCACAGTAGCATGTGCGCCGTTCCCCATCCTACAAAGACGGGAAACGTTTTGTCTTTTGAATTTCTTTGGTTCTTCTTTACGTATATTACCGTCGGCAGTTGCCGAATGGCATCGTTATTACATCCTTACCGGCAAAATAAGGTACATGAATTCTTCACTATCGCCTGTAGGCACTACCACACACGGTGTTACGGCGTTAGTAAACTTAATCACTATATTATCGCAAGTAACGAACTTAAGCATCTCAATAAAGTATTTCGCATTAAATCCAATCGAAAGATCCGTTCCGTCTATACGAGCTACGATGCGTTCGTTTACATTACCGATTTCGCTGCCTGCCGAAATCTCCAACATATCTCCGCCTATATCGAACTTTACGATTTTTACAAGGTTATTCCTATCCGAACGAGCTAACAGCACGGCCCTCTCCAACGAATCTTCGAACTGTTCTTTCGGAAGCGTTACTACCGTATTGAAGTTAGTGGGAATGATATGCTTATAATTCATGAAATCCCCGTCTAACAAGCTCGCATAAATTTTGGTATGAATCAAATCAACCATTACATAGCGTTTTTGGATATAAACGGTAACATCGTCATCCACGTCCTCAAGGAGCTTAGATATCTCGCTTATACTGCGTGACGGCACTACTGCAGACATCATTGCCGTAGTCTTGCGAAGCGGCTTAACACACTTAGCCAAACGATAGCCATCCAAAGCCACACCGACAAGCGAATCCTCTCCGACTTCGAGATTTACGCCCTTAAGCATAGGACGAGCATCATCCAGGCTTACCGAAAAAACAATCTTTGCAATCAAATCTCTGAAATCGTTTTGCGCAATAACGAAGTACTGAGCATTGCCTAAATCCGGCATTACGGGGAACTCCTCCGCATCACGACAGGAAAGTGCGCCTTCGTTACCGTGGTATCTTATAAACAATCTACCGTCATTAAGAGAGAGTTCTATTTGCTCGCGTGTAAGTTTTCGCACAAAATCCGCAAAGAATCTGCCGGGAACAAGCGTTTCTCCCTCTATTTTTACATCGGCGTTAACGACTTTTTCAATATAAAGCTCCTGATCGGTTGCCGAAAGCGCCAAAACACCGTCCCCTGCCTTAAGTTTGATACACTCCAACACGGGATTGGTCGTCTTTGCGCTAATCGCTTTATAGACTTTGCCGACAGCTTCGGCAAGGTCGTTTCCGTTACAAACGAGCTTCATAAAAAACCACCTACCGCATAAGTATACACTTTTCAAAAGATAATGTCAATAATTTTTCTGTATTTTTTAATGAAAGAAGTTGTCATATTCTACTGCGGTAATCGTATAGTTGTTACGCTCTGCAATCTGCCGCCGATGCATATAATTTTGTACAACGCCAAAATAACGTATTGGTAAATTGTTTTTACGACGCACTTTATTCAAGATTCAAATCCATAGACATTTAAAACTTTTTTATTGTTCATACATACGGGCTGAGAAATCGAAAATAAATATAACCTACATTGTATTTTAGTTAACACTTACAAAGACTGTTAATATAAAAATAATTATTTTAATCCCGGAAGATAAATTGAATGGTGTACGTGACAAAAAAACCTTATTAAAATAATTATTTGGATTTGAATAAACAAATTGAATAGTTGCAAAAACAATACAGCAACCTGTTAAAATAATTTATTTAAATTTTGACAAACAATTTAAATAGGGTTATCTTTTTGTGTTAAAAAAAGAGTGCAACTACCTATTAAAATAGTTACACCCTTGCAAGTTTGTGTTAAATAAAATTATTTTATTATTTTATTTTGCGAATATATTTCTATCGCTTTAACAATTTGTTTTCTTTTATCTAAATGAATTTCACTTCCATCAAATGCTTTAATTCTTAGTGCTGGATTTCTCATTATATTTGCTTCTTCTATTGTATCTATTTCTTCCCATTTAAGTTGCTTAACAATTTTACTTTTGAATAATATTTTAATTCCATGTTCATCAATAAATGTTATTTGGAAAATCCAATAAAACCCTATTAGAAAGAATAATGCAATTAAAGATAACGATATTATCAATAGTATCCAACCAAAATTTTATCCATAACTTAAACTAGCAAAAAAACCAATAAGTAAAAACACCTCTAAAATCATTATTACAGCAAAATATGACATCGTTTGAAATAAATTTTTATAAAATTTTTGTTTCAAAATAATCAATCCTCCTAATGACTAAAACGCTGAAATTAATTTTCCAATTAAATATGATGTTAAATCATAGGTAGCTTCTGTTCCACCAGCAATTAGTGCTGCCAAGAATCTTAAAGCAAATTTAGAATTAACATCTGTGGCTACTCTACCCATAGATCCGGCAATTGAAAACATCGCAGAACCCATGCCAGCCAAAATATTTAATGAACCCATAATTGCAGATGTTGCCAATGTCCCCCCCCCCCAATCAACATCTACGCTTTTGAATCCCGAATTATGCCAGCTAGTATAAACTGTTCCTGCTAAATTTCCAGCAAAACCTCCTGCAAACGAAGCGGTAGCTCCTAAAGCCATATAACCTATACATGCTAAATTAGCAACCTCAGATGCGGCGGCAAAAGCCATTCCACCTAGTCCTGCACCTACTCCACATAAAGCCCCTGAAATAGCACCACCAATATACTCGGCAGTAAAATCGCCTCCATTAGCTTCTGTAACATAACCATTAATTAGAGAGCCAGCTCCTGCACCAATTAATACACCACCAAGAATACCGCCAACACCAGCAGCACATAAAACAATACCACCTACTATAGCTACTCCACTGATTAACCATGCAGCCCATTTAGGCATATGACCATTAGGATCGACATACATTACGGGGTTATTGTTACAGTAGGCGTAGAGATTTAGACCGTGGATGCTTTCGGGTTCGAGGTAGTTTATGTTATCTCGGTTAAGAAATCTGCATAACGTTGCGTCGTAATATCTACTTTGCAAGTAGTACAGTCCCGTTTCTTCGTCGATAACGCACTATCCACGTAATGATACTAAGTCTATCTGTGGCAAAACCCGAAAATTTGCAGGCAGGACAAGGAGATTGCCACAATGGGCAATCTCGCAAACCTTACAAGTGGGACACCCACTTGGAAATATATTCGTTTAATTAATCTGCAAATTTGGTTACAGTTGAAGCTTGTCAAGCTCATTAAGCACATACTTAGCTAGTTTTCGCTGATGTTCCCAAAACGGATGATGAGCAAATCCTTCTGTTGTCCAAATTGTTTGATCAAATTGAACTCCATTTAATGAAACTTCATCGAAATTATTACAGATTGTTTTTATACTTTCTTCAATATCGATTGATATAAGATTGCACTCCAATAAATTTTTAACAAAAAACTTGATATTTTCATAATCCCACTCATTGGCTATATCGGATGATATATTCCACATTAGCTCTTTAGGAACCATTTGTTGTTGTGTGTAACTATCACATGAGAGAGATTTTAATAATTCTCTCAAATAATTCAAACAGTATTTTTTATCCACCATTTTGCCCTCCTTTCTATGGGTAAAATCTTAAACCAGTAATGTAATCAAACCACATTTTACCTAATGTACCCGAGCTAATCTTCCAATAAGGATTTTGATTAATATGCCAGGTGAAACCGGCTGGATGGCATTGTATATATCTTCCATCATATGTTTGACGGAGAACATACCCTTTACCTGCCGCATTTCCTTTATTCAATGTTCCTACACTCCATTGGGTAGTGTATCTGCCATAAGTTTTAATTTGCCATAACTTATAATTCGTTATTTGAGATGGATTTTGAATAATATTATTTAAAATCCTGTTTGACGCACACTTCATACCTAAATTACTGGCAATAGAACCAATGGAAGAAGCTATATTTAATCCAATATTCAAGCCGTTATATAATCCATCGCTCATACCACTCCAACTTTGAATGTAGTTTGTCCCCGTAATGCCAGCAGCAATTTCGTTAGTGCCGAATACTGCCGTTGCTGTACCTACTGCTATCAATGCTGCTCCCGCAACAATTCCCCAAGGACCAAATGCCATAAGACTTATGCCGGTGGAAATGGCTGCACCACCACTGGCAATTGAACCGATACCACCAGCAATTTGTGCACCAAATATTTTCGATAACCCCCAACTTACAAGCGAAGTAACTGCTAATCCTATTAAGAAAGTGCTAATAGCAAAGTTCCCTGAAGGATCATACTTGTTAACGGGGTCATTTCCACAGTACGCATATAGATTCAATCCATCGATACTTTGCGGGTCTAAATACTCAATGCTATCTGGACTTATAAATCTACAAATTTCAGGCGAATAATATCTAGAGCTGCAATAGAATAACTGAGTTTCGGTATCGTAGTAATATCCTCTATAGCGGATAGGATTTAGTATAGCTATATGGTTTTCGTAACCGGTGGCAATTACGCCTGTTGCCGAGTCGTAGATTAGCTCGTTCCTTGCGTTTCCTACTCTATGGTTGCCCCATGCGTCGTAGTTATACTTACACTGCAAGTCTCCTTCGGTATTGTATATTGCTATTACGTCGCCTAATATGTTTGTCCTGCATACATATTTCTGCGTGTCTTCGCCTTTCTTTACTACTTTCGAACTTAGTC
>OIEN01000309.1_pt1 | contig 33040 bp, 34 predicted proteins | sample 1581741 | NCBI WGS metagenome assembly OIEN01 (sample SAMN01760944, study PRJEB22395) | human gut metagenome | reverse complement strand
ACCAAAATGGCAGGAAGATTATATGCAAATAGTATAGGAGATAAATATAAAGATGATATAACTGAAACATATACACCAAACAGCGGTTTAAGGGAGCCAGATGTAGTAACTAAAAGTGATGGAAAAAGCTATGATGCAGATCCTACTTATTTAGGATGCATAGCAACAGTAACAGGAGATGGTACAAGTTATGCAAGTACAGATGAATTCAAAAAAACATTACAAACAGAATACAATGAAATAGTAAAAAGTATATATAATGCAGAAGGCTTTTGGGTAGGAAGATATGAAACAAGTAATATGACTCAAAATCCAAATACAGCAGTAAAAGTAGTAGCTGGAACAAATACAGGAATAAGCAATATAAATTGGTACTATATGTATGGACAACAAAAAGCATATTCAGCAAATAAAAAACTAAACGGAGTAAAAAGTAGCATGATACTAGGAGCATGCCATGACCAAGTATTAGAGTTTGTGAATACTGAAAACTATAATGTAAAACAAGCTGTAAATGTAGGACACAAATCCTCAGAATTTACAACAAAACCATATTTAACAGGAGGAATAGGATATAGCGAAAATTATTCCGGGACAATAGCTTATAATGATGTTTCAAAAAATGTATATGACTTAGAAGGCAATGTTTTTGAATGGACTACGGAGTCCCGCTCTTCAGATTATCGAGTTTACAGGGGCCGGCTATTACAGTAACAGTTTTTCAGCGAGTTATCGTGGCAACAACGATCCTAACGGCAGTAACCCCGACCGTCGGTAGTCGTTCCGCACTTTATGTAAATCTGTAAGCTTGCAGGCGATTTGGTAATTGAATAAACGATAGTAGGGAGTGTTAAAATATAACTGTGTAAATTCAAAATTGAATTTTGATATGCACAGTTTTTTCTTGTGCATGGAAAGAAACAAGAAAATCAGAAAAAAAGCAACTTGCATATTTGCAGAAAATGTAATATATTATTACAAAAGAAAGGAAGTGCTTTATATGAAAATTGGTGTTGATGTTGGGGGAAGCCATATTGGGATTGGGCTTATTAATGATAATGGTAAGATTGTTGCTAAAGAGGAGTTGGATATAGATAATAGGGATAAAAACGAAGATTATGGGATGAGGTTGGTTAAATGTATTATTGAGCTGATAACTAGAATTTTGGAGAAAGAGAAGATTAAGATTCAAGATATAAGTTTAATTGGAATTGCTATTCCTGGTACAGTTTCTGAAACACACATAATTAAAGCAGATAATTTGCACATTAAAAACTTTAATATAGTTTCTGAAATTAATAAATACTTTAACATACCTATTTCACTTAGGAATGATGCTAAATGTGCAGCAATTGCTGAAAAGGAGTATGGTGGATTGAAGAAGTATGATGATGCTTTGTTTTTAGTAATTGGAACAGGTATAGGTGGAGCAGTTTTTTTAAACGGAAAGCTTTTAAAACCTAAAAAATATGAAGGCTTTGAAATAGGCCATATGGTAATCGAAAAAGATGGGATAATGTGTAACTGTGGAAGAAAAGGCTGCTTTGAAAAATATGCCTCAATGAGTGCATTTAAAAACAATATTCAAAATGTATTTGGTGTTCAAAATTTAAGCGGTATAGAAATAAAAAAATTACTTGAAAACAATTTAGACAAAGCTCAAAGCATAATAGATGAATATATTGATAATCTAAGCATAGGCCTAGCAAATCTTATAAATATCTTCGAGCCAGAAACAATATCAATAGGAGGAGGCTTTGTTTATTTTAAAGATTTGCTACTAGATAAACTTGTGAAAAAGTTAAATGAAAAGAATTTTTTATTCAACAATCAAGTAGCTCCAAAAATAATCACGGCAAAATTAAAAAATGATGCAGGAATAATTGGGTCAGTTATAGAATATAAAGAATAAAATCGTTCATAATCTATTTAAAAGATATTTGCAAAAAAACAGGAGGTTATTATGACATATAAATTTACAAAAAAGGCTGAGAAAGCAATTCAATTTGCTGAAACAGCAGCAAAAGAGCTAGGACATAACTATGTAGGAACAGAACATATTTTATATGGATTGGTAAAAGAAGAAAATGGAATTGCAAGCAAAGTACTTGAAAACCAAAACATTACACCAGAAGCGGTACACGAAAAAATCGAAGAACTAATAGGAGTTGGAACGAACCAAGAAAAACATACACTTGGCTTAACTCCAAGGACTAAAAGAATAATAGAAAACGCCTTTAGAGAAGCTCGCAGACTAGGCTCAGAATATATAGGCACAGAGCACATTTTGATAGGTATAATGAGGGAACCAGATAGTGTTGCAGTAAGAATATTAAGTGAACTAAAACTAGATACACAAAAGTTATATAATGAAATTGTAAAAGTAATAAATGAATATGAAACAAAAGATAATGGAAATGGTGAACTAGAAAAAACAAGCAAAAATAGTTTTCAAAATACTCCTACATTAAATCAATTTGGAAGCGATTTAACAAAGCTTGCAAAGGAAGGAAAACTAGACCCAGTAATAGGTAGAAAAGTTGAAATTGAAAGGATTATAGAAATTCTTTCAAGAAGAACAAAAAATAACCCATGTTTACTAGGCGAACCAGGTGTTGGAAAAACAGCAATAATTGAAGGTCTGGCTGAGAAAATAATTGCAGGAGAAGTTCCAGAAAATTTAAAAGGAAAAAGAGTAGTTTCTCTTGATATATCAGGAATGGTAGCTGGTGCAAAATACAGAGGAGACTTTGAAGAAAGAATAAAAAAAGCCTTAAAAGAAGTAAAAAAATCTGGTGATATAATAATTTTCATAGATGAATTTCACACAATTATAGGAGCTGGTGCTGCAGAAGGAGCAATAGATGCAGCCAATATTTTAAAGCCACTTTTAGCAAGGGGAGAAATTCAAATAATAGGTGCAACAACTTTAAATGAATATAGAAAATATATAGAAAAAGATAGTGCATTTGAAAGAAGATTTGGCCCAATAATGGTAAACGAGCCAAGCATTGAAGACACAATTCAAATTCTAAAAGGAATAAGAGATAAATATGAGGCTCACCACAATGTAGAAATCACAGATGAAGCAATAAATGCAGCTACAAATCTTTCAAACAGATATATTAATGACAGATTCCTACCAGATAAGGCTATAGACTTAATAGATGAAGCAGCTTCAAAAGCAAAATTAAAAAGCTTTACAGAACCAACAACAATAAAAGTTTTAGAGGAAAAAATACAAAACATAACCCAAGAAAAAGAAGAAGCAATAAAAGCACAAAACTTTGAAAAGGCAGCAGAATTAAGAGATTTAGAAAAAAAGGAAAAAGAAAAATTAGAAAAGCAGAAGCAAAAATGGAAAAACAAAACAAATAACAGCATAAACCAAATAGGTGAAGAAGAAATTGCAGAAGTAATAAGTAATTGGACAGGAATTCCAGTAAAAAAAGTATCTCAAGATGAAAATGAAAAATTAAAAAATTTAGAAAACCTAATTCAAAAAAGAGTTGTAGGACAAAGTGAGGCAGTAAAAGCAGTTTCAAAAGCTATAAAAAGAAGCAGAATAGGACTTCAAGATCCAAACAAACCAATAGGTTCATTTATGTTCTTAGGACCAACAGGTGTTGGGAAAACAGAACTCTCAAAAGCATTAGCTGAAAGTTTATTTGGCGATGAAAATTCAATGATAAGAATAGATATGTCTGAATACATGGAATCACATTCAACATCTAAACTAATAGGCACACCACCAGGATATGTAGGGTTTGATGAAGCAGGAGGACTAACTGAAAAAGTTAGAAGAAAACCATATTCTGTGATTTTGTTTGATGAAATAGAAAAAGCACACCCAGATGTACTAAATATATTACTTCAAATTTTAGATGATGGAAGGCTTACAGATTCACATGGAAGAACTGTAAATTTTAAAAATACAGTAATAATAATGACATCAAATATAGGAGCAAGGCTAATTACAGAGAAGAAAACATTTGGTTTTGCAAGCTCTATAGACAATCAAGAGATAAAAGAATATGAAAAAATAAAAAAGGAAGTATTATCAGAATTAAAAAAAGGGTTTAGACCAGAATTTATAAATCGTATAGATGAAATAATTGTATTCCATAAATTAACAGCAGAAGAAATAAAGAAAATTGCAGATATAATGTTGGAAAAAATAAAACAAAGATTGGAAAAACAGAATATAGAAGTAGAAGTAGATGAAAAAGCAAAAGAATTAATAACTAAAAAAGGCACAGATGAAACATATGGAGCACGACCTTTGAAAAGAGCGATACAAACACTAGTAGAGGACAAAATTGCAGAAGAAATAATAGATGGCAATATTCACAAAGGGGATAAAATTGTAATAACAGAAAAAGAAGGAAACATAATTGTGGAAAAAACAGTGTAAAATGTGGATAAAAATCCACATTTTAGTAATTTCTACAGAAAAAGGAGAAAAAAATTATGAAAAGTAGACCAACTGAATTAATAATTAATATTAAAGCATTACAGAATAATTATGAGAAAATAAAAAAATGCCAACCAGAGAAGCAAATACTACCAGTATTAAAAGCAGGAGGATATGGAATAGGGCTAGAAGCGGTAAATGAATTTATTAAGAGAGAAAAAATAGACATTATAGGAACAGCTATTGTAGATGAAGGAATAATTGCAAGAGAAAAGTTAAATTTTAAAGGGGATATAGTAGTAATAAACCAACCTGCAATTGAGGAAATCCCCAATATTGTTGAATATGAGTTAACATCAAGCTGTTGCTATATAGAGTTTCTAAAAGAATTAAACAATAAATCTTTTCAAGAAGGCAAAATTTCCAAAGTGCATGTGGAAATAGAAACAGGAATGGGAAGAACAGGAATTCAAATTCAAAATTTGGAATCATTTATTTTGGAATCATTAAAACTAAAAAATATTGAGATTGAAGGTGTATTTACACACTTTGCAACAAGCGATTCAGATTTAGAGTACACTAAAAAACAAATTGAAATATTTGAAAAAGCAGTAGAATTAATAAAGACAAAAATTCCAAATATAAAATATATACACTGTGGCAATAGTGCAGCAATAATTCAGATGAAAGATTTGCCAGGAAATATGGTAAGACCTGGTATAATCCTATATGGACATTTTCCAAGTGAAAACTTAAAAAATACAATAGAGATTGAGCCAGTAAGCATTTTAAAAAGTAAAATAACTTTTTTAAAAGAAGTGGAAAAAGGAACAAGTATTAGCTATAACAGAACTTATATAACAACACAAAAAACAAAAATAGCAAATGTTCCAATAGGGTATGCAGATGGAATACCAAGAAGTTTGAGCAATAAAGGCCATGTTATAATCAAAGGAAAAAAGGCCCCAATTGTAGGAACAATTTGTATGGATAGTTTTATGGTAGATGTAACAGATATACCAAATGTAAAAATAGGTGATGAAGTATTTATATGGGATAACAAAATAATAACACTTGAGGAAATTGCAAAAGAATGTGGAACAATAAATTATGAGATTTTATCAACAATATCAGACAGAGTGGTTAGAAAAGCAATTAATTAATAACACTTTGTTTTAAAAACCAATGTAATAGCCCCTTTTAGTTTATAATCAGTTAGAAAATGATTATAGATGAAAGGGTGTTTTATTATGATAATGAAAACAAGAATAAGAGACTTAAGAGAAGATAGGGACCTTAGCCAAATAGAAATAAGCAAATTGTTAAAAATATCACAAGTTGCATATTCATATTATGAATGTAATAAGAGAAATATATCATTAGAGTCATTATGCAAACTTGCAGACTATTATAATGTATCCTTAGATTATTTACTATATAGAACGGATAATAAAAAAAGAGCATAAGATGCTAAAAACAAATATCAATGAAAGGGACTGTGGCAACATGGTCCTTTTTTGCAATGTTTTAGGAATATATAGTTTTTCTTATAATATTAATTATAAGAAAGGAGAATATTTATGGAAGATAATAATGAAGAAATAATTTTATCTGAAGAACAAGAAAAAGAATTTAGTGAAGGGAAGGGGGAGGAAAATGAGTAATTCTAAATTAGCAGAAAAATTTATTAAAGCAACACATTTTTCGAGTGGCAGAAGCGGAAGAAAAATAGAAACAATAACTATACACCACATGGCAGGGGTTTTAACAGCTGAACAGTGTGGCAGAATTTTTCAAGGTAATAGGCAAGCTAGTGCTCACTACGGAGTTGGCAGTGATGGCAGAATAGCACAATATGTAGATGAAGCAGATACAGCATGGTCTAACTCAAATTGGGATAGTAATTGCAAATCAGTAACAATAGAAACATCTAATAGTTCAGCAGGCGGAAACTGGCCAATAAGTGATACAGTTTTAAATAGCTTAATAAGATTAGTAGCAGATGTAGCAAAGAGAAATAATATAACTTTAGTAAAAGGAAAAACAGTAGTATGGCATCAAATGTATATAGCAACAACATGCCCTGGTGAATATTTATTATCTAAAATGGATTACATAATAGATGAAGCAAATAAAATAAATGCAGTTCCAGAACAGCCTGAACAAACTAAACCAAGTCAAAATAAAACAAATGAAGAAATTGCAAACGAGGTAATAGCAGGAAAATGGGGCAATGGAACAGATAGGAAAACAAAACTTACAAATTCAGGATATGATTATAGTGAAATACAAAATATAGTAAACAAAAAATTATTAGGAAATAAAACAGAACCAAAACCTTCAAAAAACATTGATGAGTTAGCAAAGGAAGTAATAAGAGGGGATTGGGGCAATGGAGCAGATAGAAAAACTAGGTTAATAAATGCTGGGTATGATTATAATGCGATACAAAACAGAGTAAATGAAATTTTAAGTTGAGCAAATTTACTACTGCATTAGTTTTGCATTAAAATAGCAAGAAAAAAGTTCTGTAAGTATATAAATATACATACTTACAGAACTTTTACAATTGGAGCGGGTAGAGGGAATCGAACCCTCGCTACCAGGTCGGAAGCATGGAATTCTACCACTAAATTATACCCGCAACATAATAATATTTTACCACATAATATAAAAAAGTCAATAAAAATTATTGAAAAAGAAAAGCCAATATGATAGAATAAATGCGAAGTGAAAACAAAAGGAGAAGCTTATGAAAAATAATAAAGGTATAACCTTAATAATTTTATTATGTACAGTTATTGTGCTATTAATAATTACAGGATTAGTGCTTTACAACGGTATGGAAACATATAAAAGATCAATAGTTGTAAAATTTGAAACATATATGAAAGTGATACAAAAGAAAGTGGATTTGATGATTGAAGAAAACTATGATATTGCAACATTAGGTAGTGAACTTACACAATCACAAAGGAATACTTTGCAAGAAATCATAAACAATGATACATCAAATTATATTCAGACAGATGATGTTAACAACAGTAAAATAAGATATTTTTCATCAAGCGATATTAACTCTATATTTGATATTCCAGATGTAAATGATGACATTGCTGTTAATTTTTCTAACAGAGAGGTTATAAGTTTAAATGGAGTAGAAAAAGATGGTGTAATGCACTATGTTGAATATGGATTACACTAATTTTAGGAAGGAATAATTATGGGAAAAATAGTTTTATTAGATGATTTAACAATAAACCAGATAGCAGCAGGTGAAGTTATTGAAAGACCTGCATCTGTCGTAAAAGAGTTAGTTGAAAACTCAATTGATGCTGGAGCAACAAGTATAGCAGTTGAAGTAAAAAATGGTGGTATTAAGCAAATAAAAATAATAGATAATGGCTCAGGAATTGCAAAAGATGATGTGAAATTTGCATTTGAAAGACATGCAACTAGTAAAATAAGAACAGCTGAAGATTTAGAGACTGTAAGGTCAATGGGGTTCAGAGGAGAAGCTTTAGCAAGTATAGCAGCTATTTCTCATGTAGAAGTAGTTACTAAAACTGAAAGTGATTTTATGGGAAGTAAAGTTATTGTTGAAGGTGGAGAAGTAGTTGAACAAGAGGAAACAGGTGCTCAAAATGGTACTACAATTACAGTAAGCAATTTATTTTACAATACTCCAGTAAGATACAAATTTTTGAAAAAGGATTACACAGAACTTCGGATATATAGAAGATACTATAATAAGAATTGCTTTAGCAAATCCAGGTGTTGCTATTCGTTTGTCAAATGAAACCAAAACCCTAGTAAAAACAAATGGAAATGGAGATATAAAAACAGTTGTATATAACATCTATGGAAAAGAAACAACAGAAGGATTAATAGATGTAGAATATCAATATGAAGATATAAAAGTTACAGGAGTAATTGGAAAACCAGAAATTGCTAGAAATAATAGAAGCTATCAATTATTTTTTGTAAATAAAAGATTCATTAAAGATAAAACTTTATCAGCAGGGGCAGAACAAGCATATAAAGGATTATTACCAATTGGAAAATTTGGATTTATAATACTAAATTTAGATATGGACCCAAGGAAAATTGATGTAAATGTTCATCCAACCAAATTGGAAATTAGATTTCAAGAGGAACAAAAAGTTTTCAAAGCTGTATATCATGCAATAAAAGAAGCACTATTAAAAGGAGATTTAGTAAAAAATCCTGACAAGGAATCTGAAGAAGAAAGAAGAGAAGAAAAAGATACACAAGAGGAAATGAAAATTTCTAATCCAGAAAATTTAATTTCTAATACACCAAGTGTTAATATGCAAGCAACTCAAAGGTTTGAAACAATAAAAGAAGATGAAGCGGAAACACCTAAAAAAGTAGGACTTTTTGGAATTTTTAAAAAGAAAAATAATGAGATAGAAGAACAAGTTGAAAAAAATGCAATAGAAGAGATATTTGCCTACAAAAATAATGAAACACCAAACTTTACACCAGCTACATCTATTGAAGAAACAGAGCAGCCAGCTACAAATGTTGACTTTGAAAAGATGTATAGCCAAACATTTGGAATTAAAAAGGATGAAAATAAAGATGATGCTGAAAAAGTAACGAACTATTCATTAGAAGATGGAAAAAATCTTTCAGTGTTTGAAGACAATGAAGATTATAGTAAAGTGCCTTCTTACAAGTATTGTGGCTCAGTATTCTCAACATACTTGATAATTGAGATGGGCAATGAAATGTACATAATAGACCAACATGCAGCACATGAACGAGTAATGTATGAAGAAATTAAAAAGAATTATTATAAAAATGCTGAAAAAGACTCTCAAATAATGCTATTACCAGACATAATAACTCTATCACATAAAGAAAAAGCAATAGTAAAAGAAAATGTTGATTTATTTAGAAAAGCAGGATTTATGCTAGAAGAATTTGGAGACAACACAATTAGACTAGTAGGTGTTCCATCAATCTGTATGGATATGGATACAAAAGAGCTATTTTTAGAAATTTTAGACACAATTGATACTGTAGCAATTACAGCTAAACAAGAAAAAGAAGATAAATTTATAGCAACAATTGCCTGCAAAGCAGCAGTAAAGGCAAACATGGCACTTACAAAAGAAGAAGTAGATAACTTAATGAAAAAATTATTAATTTTACCAAATCCATTTACTTGCCCACATGGTAGACCAACAGCAATTAAAATGGAGAAAGCAGATTTAGAAAGAAAATTCAATAGGAGAAAATAATGAAACCAACGGTATATGTAATAGGTGGACCAACTGCATCTGGAAAATCCAATCTTGCAGTTGAGCTTGCCAAAAGAATAAATGGAGAAATAATCTCAGCTGATTCCATGCAAATATATAAAGATATGAATATTGGAACAGCAAAAATCACACCAGAGGAAATGCAAGGGATTAATCATTATTTAATCGATTTTGTTTCTCCAGATGAAAGATATAGTGTATCAAGTTTCAAAAAAGATGCTGAAAAAGCAATTGAAGCTATACTAGCAAAAGGAAAAGTGCCAATAATTGTAGGAGGGACAGGACTTTATATAGACAGCCTAATTCTAGGAATAGAATTTCAAGATGAAAAAATCGATACAAAATATAGAGAGAGTTTAAATAAAATAGCTGAAGAACAGGGACTTCAAAAACTATATAATATGGCACAAGCAATAGACCCAGTTGCAATGAAAAAAATTAGCGAGAATGATAAAAAAAGAATAATAAGGGTTTTAGAAATATACCATAAAACAGGAAAAACAAAAACAGAGCAAGAACTAGAGTCACGAAAGAGCGAAATTAAATATAATTACAAATTATTTGCAATAACAATGGATAGACAAGTATTATATGAAAAAATTGAAAAAAGGGTAGACAAAATGATAGAACAAGGCTTGATTGATGAAGTGCAAGGAATTTTAAATAAATATCAAAAATTTCCAACAGCAATGCAAGGCCTTGGCTATAAAGAAGTAGTTGAATACCTAGAAAATAAAACAACAAAAGAAGAAATGGTAGAAAAAATAAAAAAAGAAACAAGACATTATGCAAAAAGACAATTAACCTGGTTTAGAAAAAACAAAAACATAATATGGCTAAATGGAGAAAACAGCATAGAGGATAATATTGATATTATGATAAAAAACTAAAGGAGGGAAATGTTAATGGTAACAAAGACTAAGAAAAGTACGAAAAAAGAAAATAAAAAAATTGCCAAGAAAAAAAACAAAGTAGTAGACCATATACTACAAGTCTTTTTGTTATCCTTAATAATATGTATAATAATTTTTTGTGCTTATAAAATAATATTATTAGCAGTAAAACCAACAGATTCCTTTTTAGTAGAACAAGGAAAAGTATCTCAGGAAGAAACTTTAACAGGGTATGTAATTAGAAATGAGTATGTAATTAAAAATTCAGAGGAACAAAAAAAATTAGTTCAAATAAAGAATGAAGGAGAAAGAACCTCTGTTGGAGAAGCAATCTTCAGGTATGAGGTTTCAAATGAGCAAGAACTGAATACGAAAATAACAGAGCTGAACAATCAAATTCAGAAGGCAATGGAAGGGCAAACAGAATTACCTTCAAGTGATATTAAAGCACTTGAAAATCAAATTGAAAATAAAATAAACGGAATACAAAATAAGAATAATTTACAAGAGATAAAAGAGTATAAAGTGGAAATCAACAAGTATATTACTAAAAAAGCCAAAATTTCAGGGGAACTTAGCCCATCAGGTGCATACATAAATAACTTAATTAATGAGCGAGCTTCAATAGAAAAACAATTAAGTAGTAGTTCGAAATATGAAACTTCGAAAATTGGAGGAATAGTGTCATATAGGGTAGATGGGCTAGAAGAAAAACTAACACCGAATAGTTTTCAAGAGCTAAGCATAAAATCCTTAGAAGACTTAAATTTAACAACAGGACAAATAGTATCATCAAGTGATACTTCAGCAAAAATAATAAATAATTTTGAATGTTATATAGCAGTAGTAACAGATACTAAAGAAGCAAAAAGGGCGGAAGTAGGAACAAAGTTAAAGATAAGATTATCAGCAAACCAAGAAATTCCGGCTGAAGTTGTATATGTAAGTGATGAGAAAAATGAGAGGCTTTTGGTGTTAAAAATAACACAAGGAGTAGAATATCTAACAAGTTATAGAAAAATATCACTTGACTTAATATGGTGGGAGCAAGAAGGCTTAAGAGTGCCAAATTCTAGTATCATATATGAAAATGGTTTAAGCTATTGCATAAGAACAAAAGGTGGAATATTAAGTAAAATACTTGTGAAGATAGTAAAAGAAAATGATAAGTACAGTATAATAACAAACTATAAAGCCGATGAGTTGAAAAGTATGGGATACAATGCAAGCCAAATAAATGGCATGAGGAAAATAAGCATATATGATGAAATCCTAGCAGACCCAGACTTAGATAAAATAAGCAAAGAATTAAACTAAAAACAAAGTAATTCCTTTATTTAAAGGGATTACTTTTTGCTTAATCCTAGGATGCTTAAACTCTTTACGCACCATATTAAGCAAAACTTGCCCTTTACGATAGCCATGAATAACCACAACTTCCATAATATCATCTGGCAATGTTTCAAACAATTTATCTAAATAATAACGAGCCTCTAAAAGCTCCATATCATGCAAATCAATAGTAACTCGCTTATCTTCTGGAATCAACAAATCATCTAACATAAAACCCTCCATAAAACTAAAATTATTATAACACTGGTGTCAAGAGAAAATGTAACCCAAAAAATGTTTTGTAAATTATTATAACATAATTAGTTGAAAAAAGTTCCATTTTAATGTATAATAGTAAAGTATGAAAAAGAGGTGCTTATATGGGCAAGAGTGATAAGAGTTATAAAGAGGAATGGAAAAAGTTAAAGGAATTATTTCAGTATAAAGATATAAAAGATGAAGATTTTGAATGTGTGAAAAAGGTAAATGCTAAAAAGAAATTGCATAAGTGTGATAAGTTTTCTAATTTGAAGGAAATGATTGAACTTTCTGCAAAGAAGTATGGAACAAAACCTGCTTTTAAGTATAAAACAGATGTAGCAGGAGAGTTTAAGTTTATTACATATAACCAGTTTTTACAGGATATTAATAGTTTAGGAACAAAACTTATTAATATGGGATTATCAGGAAAGAGAATAGCAATTATTGGAGATAATCGCTATGAATGGAGCTTGGCATATATGGCAATTGCTTGCGGAACAGGGATTGTGGTTCCTTTAGATAAAATGCTTCCTGCAAATGAACTAGAAACGCTTATAGTTCGTTCAGGAGTTGAAGCAATTTTCTATTCAAATAAATATGATGATGTAATGCAAGATATAAGAAAAAGACAAACAACAGATTTGAGATATTATATTTCAATGGATCTTGAAAAAAGAGAAAATGGTGTTTATTCACAAAAAGAATTAGTTAAAAATGGTAAGGAACTAATGGAAAAGGGAAACAAAAAATTCCTAGATGCAAAAATAAATAATGAAACAATGGGATTTATGCTATTTACATCAGGAACAACTGCAATGTCTAAGGCAGTAATGCTTTCACACAAAAATATTGCAACAAATTTAATGGACATAGCAAAAGTTCTTTACTTAGATGAAAAAGATACACTGCTATCTTTTCTACCATTACACCATACATTCGAATGTACAGTAGGATTTTTATACCCAATATCAAGGGGATCAAGTATAGCTTATTGTGCAGGAATAAGACATATAGCAAGTGATATAAAAGATTATCAAATAACTGCAATGATATCAGTGCCAGCACTTTATGAAAATATATATAAACGCTTAATGAAAAATATTGAGAAAAAAGGCAAACTTCCAGAAGTTGAAAAAATGATAAAACTTACAAATATTATTTCAAAAGTTGGAATAAATTTCAGAAGAGTTATTTTTAAAGACATAATAGATGGATTTGGTGGAAAACTAAGACTATTGGTAAATGGTGCAGCAGCACTTTCACCAGAAGTTGAGAAAGGATTTAATGACCTAGGAATAACAACAGTTCAAGGATATGGGCTAACAGAAACTTCACCTGTAATATCAGCAGGTACAGATTTTGAACAAAAAATTGGATCTGTTGGAAAAGTATTTCCAAGTGTAAAGCTAAAAATTGTAAATAAAGATGAAAATGGAATAGGCGAAATTTTTGTAAAAGGTCCAACAGTAATGCTTGGATATTACCAAAATGAAGAAGCAACAAAAGCAGTTCTTGATAAGGGTTGGTTCAATACAGGAGACCTAGGTTATGTTGACAAAAAAGGATTCTTATTCTTATGTGGAAGAAAAAAGAGCGTAATAGTATTGAAAAATGGCAAAAATGTTTTCCCAGAAGAAATTGAAACTGTTATTAATAAAATAGAAGGCGTTAAGGAAAGCTTTGTATATGGAAGACCAGAAGAAGATGATGAAATAGACTTAAAGATATGTGCAAAAATTGTTTATGATAAAGATATTATGAAAGAGGTATATGGAGCTTGCTCTGAGGAAGAAATAAAAGAAACATTATGGGAAAAAATAAAAGAGATAAACAAAACAATGCCAGCATATAAGTATGTAAAAGAAATAATCGTAACAGAAGAGGAACTTATTAAAACAACTACTCAAAAAATAAAAAGACATGAAGAAATGAAAAAAATACAAAAAAAAGTATAAAATTTTACAAAAAGTCTTGATTTTTTTACAGAAATATAGTATAAATATAAGAGTAGTATTAATAATATAATATAAGGAGAGATAATATGAGTTTAGGAAAGAGAGAATTAATAATTAGTATAGTAGCTCTAGTGGTTTTTGTAGTAATAAGCATTAATGTAGTAGCATTAGCAACAAATACAGGAAATATTCAATTTAATGAATGGACAAGTGGAAGTACAAATACAAATACTAATCAAACCATAGATATAACAAATAGCATTAAAGATGGAGAAACAAATATTAATGTTAGTATTCCTACAAACACAAATACTAATTCTAATACTAATGCTTCAGGGAATTTAGCAAATACAGGTTTGGAAGATGAATTACCATGGTTAGTAATTGTTCTATGTGGTGTATCTGCAATATTTGCTTACAAGAAAATTAAAGATTATAATAATATTGATTAATTTAAGATTTAAAGATAGGCGATGGCCTATCTTTTTTTATATAAACAAAAATGTAAAAAATGCTGCTAAAATTGATTGGAGTAGTTTCCCCCAAAAATATGGTTTAATTGAAATTTTAGCTTTAGAGGTAATACTTAAAACTTGTAAAAGTACAGAAAAACCACCAAATCCCAAAATTAGAGAGGCAAAAACTAACTTGAAGTTTAAAGACTCAGCGGGTAAGGTTGTAATAAAAGATAAACCATTAGTAATTTCTATAGCACCCATAAAAAATCCTAAACTAATGTTTTCAGGAATTCCAAGCAAATTAAAAAGTTGTGATGAAAGAATATGTAAAAAGCCACTTGTATTTAGTATAGAAATTATAATTGAAAACAAAACTACAAACCCACCAATTAACAAAACTGTACTAATAGAATTCACAATACTCTTAGATAGCAATTCTCCTAAGTTATAAAAAGAAAGAGTAGAAGACTGATTAGAATAAGTAGAATCTCTTAATTTTTTTTCTTTCGAAGACTTCCACCATCTAAATAAAAAGCCAACTGTCAAAGAGCTAAGTAAGTGGCAAAGAAATAAAAGCATTCCCAAAGAAACACTTGAAAACATACTTACACCAACAGTACCTATGATAAATAAAGGACCAGAATTGTTAGTAAAAGCAATTAATCTTTCAGCTTCAATATCACTACATAAATGTTGTTCCTTTAAATTAGCTACAATTTTAGCACCTACAGGGTAACCACTAATAATTCCCATAATCAATGCAAAAGCACCTTCTCCAGGAACATTGAAAATTGGGCGCATTAGCTTATTTAGTATTTTTCCACAATAAGATATAACCGTTGTATAACCTAGAAGTTCTGTAGCAATGAAAAAAGGGAGAAGAGAAGGTAATACAGAATTGGCCCATAAACTTAGACCAGTTTTTGCTGCAACTAAGTTGGTGTTTGAGAATACTAGCAAAAATATAATAAAACTACAAATGATACAAGGCCAGAATAAAGACTTTAGTTTGATTATTATACATTTAAACATAAACAAGCTCCTTTATTTAAAATATATTAAATAAAGAATGAAATATGATGAAAAAAGAAAACGCATTTTGAAATTATATTTCTAAAATGCGTTTTGCTCTTGCTACATCATCGGCATTTGCAGGTCTAACACCTTCTAAAGGATATTTGAAACCTAACTCACCCCATTTATAAACACCTAATGTATGGTAAGCGTTTAATTCAACCTTTTGAACAGTCTTTAATGTTTTTAAGAAATTTTTTAAATCGATTAAATCTTTCTCATCATCAGTATATCCAGGAATTAAAACTTGCCTTATCCACATTGGAATATTGTTATCACTTAAATATCTTGCAAATTCTAATTCTAGTTTGTTTGAAAAACCAACTAAATCTTTACATTTTTCATCGTTAATATGTTTTATATCTAATAAAACTAAATCAGTTAAACTTAAAACTTGTTTTATTTCATCTGTTAGTGGAAACATACCAGAAGTATCAAGTGCTGTATGAAATCCTAGCTTTTTTAATTCTGTAAATAGTGAAATTAAAAATTTAGGCTGTAATAAAGGTTCACCACCGGATGCAGTAACACCACCTTTTGAAAGCTTTATATATTCTTCATATTTTTTTATTCTATCTATTAATTCTGAAACTTTTACAGGATTTCCGGGTATTAGGGTTCCAAGTGTCTCTATTATGACAATATTTACACTTTAGAGCACAACCTTGAAAGAAAATTACAAATCTAATTCCTGGACCATCAACTGTTCCAAATGTTTCAACTGAATGAATTCTACCTGTTAAATCTTCCATTTTTAAAAAACTCCTTTCTTGAAAATAAATATGTAGGGGAAAATAACCCCTACATATATTATACCACATTATATAAAAAGCTTACAAATTAAATACTTTCTTGTATTGTACGATTGATAACATCTAATTGTTGCTCTCTTGTTAATTTTACGAAATTTACAGCATATCCTGAAACTCTTATTGTAAGTTGAGGATATTTTTCAGGGTGTTCCATAGCATCAATTAATAATGCTCTATCGAAAACATTAACATTTACATGGTGGCTACGTTTTGCAAAGTATCCATCTAGTAAGGCTGTTAAGTTTGCGATTCTTGAATCTTCATCTTTTCCTAATGCTTTTGGTGTTATGGCAAATGTGTAAGAAATACCATCTTCTGCATAAGTATAAGGTAACTTAGCAATTGTATTTAATACAGCTAAAGCACCGTGTGTATCTCTACCATGTAGAGGGTTTGCACCTGGTCCAAATGGAGCTCCTGATTTTCTGCCATCTGGTGTATTACCTGTTTTCTTACCATAAACAACATTTGATGTTATTGTAAGAATTGATAGAGTTGGTTTTGAATTTCTATATGTTTTTTGTTTTCTTAATTTATATATAAATCTCTTAACTACTTCAATTGCAATATTATCAACTCTGTCATCATCATTACCGTATTTTGGGAAATCTCCTTCAACTTGGTAATCAACAGCTAAACCTGTTTCATCTCTGATTACTTTTACTTTAGCATATTTGATAGCTGAAAGTGAATCTGCAACAACTGATAAACCAGCGATACCACAAGCCATAGTTCTTAAAATATTTTGGTCATGTAAAGCCATTTCTAGTTTTTCATAAGAATATCTATCGTGCATGAAGTGGATGATATTTAATGCATTTATATAAACTCTTGCAACCCAATCCATCATGTTATCAAATTTTTCCATAACTTCATCATAATCTAGATATTCAGAACGAATAGGTTCAAATTTTGAAGCAACTTGTTTTCCTGTTAATTCATCTCTACCACCATTTATAGCGTATAGTAATGTTTTTGCTAAGTTACATCTAGCACCAAAGAATTGCATTTGTTTACCTGTTCTCATAGCTGAAACGCAACATGCAATTGAATAATCATCTCCCCAGAATTCTCTCATTAAATCATCATTTTCATATTGAATTGAAGATGTTTCAATAGATAATTTTGTACAATATTTTTTAAATCCTTCTGGTAATCTTGTAGACCATAGAACTGTCATATTTGGTTCTGGAGCAGGGCCTAAGTTTACAAGTGAATGTAACATTCTGAAAGAGTTTTTTGTAACTAAAGTTCTTCCATCAATTCCCATACCACCAATACCTTCAGTAACCCAAACTGGGTCTCCACTGAATAATTCATTGTATTCAGGTGTTCTTAAGAATCTAATTAATCTTAATTTCATAACGAAATGATCCATTAATTCTTGAGCTTCTTCTTCAGTTAAGATACCTTTTTTGATATCTCTTTCAATATAGATATCTAAGAAGGTAGATGTTCTACCTAAGCTCATTGCAGCACCATTTTGTTCTTTTGTTGAACCTAAGTAACCAAAATATACCCATTGAATAGCTTCTTTAGCATTTGCAGCTGGACGAGATATATCAAATCCATAAGAAGCAGCCATTTCTTTTAATTCATTTAATGCTTCAATTTGGTCATGAACTTCTTCTCTGTCTCTTACTGTTTCTGTGTAAATAGAAGGTACTTCTAGAGATTGCATAACTTCTTGTTTGTCTTTAATTAAAGCATCAATACCATATAAAGCAATTCTTCTATAATCACCTATAATTCTTCCTCTACCATAACCATCTGGAAGTCCTGTTATAATATGAGAACTTCTAGCAGCTCTTATCTCTGGAGTATAAGCTGCGAAAACTCCATCATTATGAGTTCTTCTATAATTTTTGAATATAGTTTCAACTTCTGGTGAAAGTTTTACATCAATTGCTTCACAAGATTTTTCAACTATACGAATACCACCATTAGGCATAATGGCTCTTTTTAAAGGTTTATCTGTTTGTAAACCAACGATTTGCTCTAAGTCTTTATTAATATATCCAGCAGGATGGCTAGTAATTGTTGAAACAGTAGTAGCATCAACATCTAAAACACCGCCCTTAGAATCTTTTTCTTTCTTATACAAATCTAAAACTGTATCCCATAACTTTTTAGTTCTTTCTGTAGGACCAGCTAAAAATTCTGAACTACCTTCATAAGGTGTGTAGTTCTTTTGAATGAAGTTTCTAACATTAATTTCGTGTCTCCATTCTCCACCATTGAAATCTTCCCATTCATCGAATTTCATAAAAATAAATCACTCCTTTTCACAATTAATTATAATACCATAAAATAGCGCAAATATCAACATTTTACCATTATTTTGTGCAAAAAATGATAAAAATATTACAGAAAAATCTTGTCAAATGTTTAGAAAGAGTGTATAATAAAATAGTAACTTATTTTTCAAAAAAAGGGGTAGTATTAATGGAAGATTTAAAGAATGTTAAAGTTTTAATAAGCGAGGAGAAAATTCAACAAAGATTAGAAGAACTTGCAAAACAAATTTACAATGATTACAAAGGACAAGAAATTACTTTTATTTGTATTTTAAAAGGTTCAATATTTTTTACTGTTGAGCTAGCTAAAAAAATGCCTTGTGATATTAATTTTGAATTTATTAGAGTATCTAGTTATCATGGCCAAAATAGCACAGGAGTAATTGAAATGAAAGTAGACCTACAAGGTGATATAAAAGGTAAAGATGTTATTATTATTGAAGATATTGTTGATACAGGAAGAACTCTATCATACTTAAAAGAATATCTAAAAAGCAAAGAACCAAAAAGTATTAAAATATGTTCAATGCTAGATAAAAAAGAAAGAAGAGTTTGCAAACTAGATGCAGATTATGTTGGTTTTGACATTCCAGATAAATTTGTTGTAGGTTATGGCTTAGATGTAGATGAAAAATACAGAAATCTTCCATATATAGGATATTTTGAAAATGTTTAATATAAACGCAGAACTTAAAAAACTCCCATCAAAACCGGGAGTTTATATTATGAGGGATAAAAACGACACTATTATTTATGTAGGAAAAGCAGTATCCCTAAAAAATAGAGTGACTCGGGTACTTTAGAAAAACAAATAAAACAGCCAGAATTCAAAAAATGGTTTCATTAATAGACCACTTTGAATATATAGTTGTGGATAATGAAGCAGAAGCGTTGATTTTAGAGTGTAATCTTATTAAAAAGAATATGCCCAAATTCAATGTGCTTTTAAAAGATGATAAAGCATACCCATATATTAAAATAGATGTAAAATCAGATTATCCAAATGTTTTTTATACAAGGAGCATAAAAAATGATGGTTCAAGATATTTTGGCCCTTATGCTAATCCTTATGCAGCAAAGGAAATGATTAACTTTATAAAGGAAAGGTTCCAAATTAGGCAGTGCAAAACTTTTAAATCAAATAAAAGAGCATGCTTAAATTACCATATTAAGAGATGTTTAGCACCATGTGTTAATTATGTTTCAAAAGAAGATTATAAAAAACAAATAGACCAGATTATAATGCTTTTAGAGGGAAAAACAGAAAGTATAGTAAAACAAATAAAGCAAGAAATGAAAGATGCTTCAGATAAGCAAGATTATGAAACAGCAGCAAGACTGAGAGATAGGGCATCTGCAATAGAAAGATTTTCACAAGAACAAAAGGTTTCAAATATAAACGAAAAGGCAATAGATGTTATAGGTGTTTATAAAAATGAAATTGACTGTGTTGTAGAAATATTCTTTGTTAGAAATAGCAAAATGATAGGAAGAGAACATTATTTTTTAGACAACATGCAAGGTGAAGAAACAAAAACAATACTTTCTGATTTTGTAAAGCAATACTACATGAACAAACTAGAATTCCCAAGCAAAATAATGCTTCAAGAAGAGATTAAAGATAGCGAAATTTTAGAAAAATTGTTCACAGATAAAGCCGGAAAAAAAGTAGAGTTTAAAACACCTCAAAAAGGCGAAAAATTAAGGTTTGTGGAGATGTGCGTAAATAATGCAAAAATCACTTTAGAAAACAAAACGAAAGAAAAACAAGACATGGTTTTGGGACTAAAAAAAGCATTAAAAATTGAAAAACTTCCAAGAAAAATAGAGTGTTTTGATATTTCAAACCTATCAGGAGACTATATGGTAGCAGGAATGTGTGTAGCAATAGATGGAGTTATAAAGAGAAATTTAAGCCGTAGATTCAAAATAAAAACAGTATTTACACAAGATGACCCAAGGTGTACAGAAGAGGTTGTAACAAGAAGGTTAAAACACTCAATAGATAACCCAAAAGGCGGATTTGGAAATTTGCCAGATGTAATTTTCGCAGATGGTGGAATAACACAAATAAGAGCAATTAAGAAGGCTATTCAAAAATACAACCTTGAAATTCCGGTTTTCGGAATGGTAAAAAACGATAAACATCAAACAAAAAACTTAATAGATGAGAACAGACAAGTTATAACTTTATCAGAAGAACAGCTAAATTTTGTAACTAGAATGCAAGATGAAGTGCATAATGTAGCAATAGAATATAACAGAAAATTAAGAGAGCAGGAAGCGACTAAATCTAAATTAGATGATATTCCAGGTGTAGGAGAAAAGAAAAAACAAGAACTCTTAAAACATTTTGGAAGCGTAGAAAATATTAAAAAGGCAGATATAGAAGAATTAACAAAAATAAAAGGAATAAATCCCGATTTAGCTAGAAATATCAAAGAATTTTTGGATTAAAAATTATCATATATGAACACTTACTTGAATATAAATAAAAGTAAGGGGGAATATGTATGATGGATGTTTCAGATACAAAATGCTGGAGTGATAATTTTGAAGAGGTACCAGAAAAGCCAAGCTTCACAAGTAAAATTATAATGATAGGTTTAATTTTATTTGGAATATGCACAACAGTAAATACAGTTTTAATATATTCGTTTGTAAATTTATTAAAAAAGATATAAAGGAGAGAGAAAATTGAACATAGCAACAAATTGGAAAGATTATGAAATAATAGACATGGCAAGTGGAGAAAAATTAGAAAGATGGGGAAAATATGTGCTTATAAGACCAGATCCACAAATTATATGGAAAAACAAAAGCTTTCCTGAAAAATGGAAAAAAGCTGATGCAAAATATAATAGAAGCAAAACAGGTGGAGGAGCATGGGACTACAAAGTAAGGCTTCCAGAGGCATGGCAAGTAAGATACAAAAACTTAACATTTAACATTAAACCAATGGGGTTTAAACATACAGGCCTTTTCCCAGAACAAGCAGTAAACTGGGATTGGATGATGGACAAGATAAAGAAGGAAAAAAGAAATATAAAAGTACTAAACTTATTTGCATACACAGGTGGAGCAACAGTTGCATGCACAGCAGCCGGAGCAACTGTATGCCATGTAGATAGCTCAAAAGGCATGGTAGCATGGGCTAAAGAGAACATAGCTTCATCAGGTTTAAAGGATAAACCAATTCGTTACATAGTTGATGATGTTATTAAATTCGTTCAAAGAGAGATTAGAAGAGGAAATACTTATGATGCAATTATAATGGATCCACCATCTTATGGAAGGGGAACATCAGGCGAAGTATGGCAATTTGAAAATAATATATCAGAGCTAGTTGAATTATGTGCAAAAGTTCTAAGCAAAGAACCATTATTTTTTCTAATTAATTCATACACAACTGGTATATCTGCAGAAGTTTTAAGCAATATTTTAAAACTTAATCTATCTCAATTTAAAGGGAAAATAACATCAGGTGAAATAGGTTTACCAATGGCAAATTCAAATCTAGTGCTACCTTGCGGAATATATGGAAGATGGGAAGCATAATAATTATGTAAATTTTACCAAATACTCAAAATCCTATATGAAAACAAATTTAAAAGTTTTCATATAGGATTTTTGCATATTTCATATAATAAATATGCAACATGTAAAAATATATTATAAAATAAGACCATCAAAGAGAAAGAAAAACAGAGGTGAGGATAATGGTAGAAACACTCTGTAACAAATTGACATTAAGAATACGAAAAAAAATGCCGGAGATAGATGATGAAAGAGCAGAGGTTATAAATTATGGTTTACAACTAGCAATTGGTGAAGTTCCAAAAACATTTATAGTATTATTTTTGGCTTGGGTTTCAGGAGTATTGGATTTAGTACTATTGACTATATTACTAATAACACCATACAGAGCTGTAGTTGGAGGGGCACACTTTAAAACACATGTAAAATGCGTTTTAGCTACATCAATTTTCTATATAAGCATAGCATTAATTGGAAAATATGTATTAATTGAAAAAAAAGTTACATATTTATTAGCGATCTTAATATGGGGATTTTCAATGCTTATGATTACTTGGTATGCACCAGCAGATACTGAAGATGTACCAATTTTAAGGAAGAAAGAAAGGAAAATAAAAAAGGTATTATCATATATAATAATGTCAATAATGATTATTGTAGCAGTAACTATTAGTAGCAGGATAATAGCAAATATACTTTTGTTTGGAGTACTTTTTCAAACCATTTCAACAACAAAAGTTATGTACAGAATAGCTGGAAACAAGTATGGATATGAAGAAGCATATAGAATGAACAACAAACCTTAATTTGTACTTTATAAGGATACATATATAAAAATAATGAAAAAAGGAGGGATTTCAATGTTAAAATTATTAGCAAAAATAGCTGAAAAATATGCAAGAAGCACAAACACAGCATCTTTTGTACTAATTAATTGGCACCAACCAAAAATGCCAGCATCACTAATAAAAAAAGATTAGCATAAAAATGTAGTCTAGGGAGTGTACAACCTAGACTACATAAATTAATTATATATTTCAAATTGTTGCGAAAAAAATTCATCATTTTTTGTGGTATATAAATCCAAGTTTTTGCTTTTACTTAAATATTTTCTTACTTCCCATAAACCTAGACCATGGCTATGTTTATTATCGACTTCATCTTTAGAAGTAAAACCTTTTTCAAAAATTCTATCTATATTAACATTTTTGTTTGCATAAGTGTTTTGAATAATAATTAAGTTAGCATTATTTTTCTTATCTTTTTTGAATGTGATATTTACAATCTTTTTCTCACAATGAGAAGCGGCATCAATGGCATTATCACAAAGGATTCCAAGTATTCTTGAAAGTTCATACATTTTTATGTTTAAATTACTTAGGTCACACAAGATATCAAGGTTAAGGTTTATATGTAATTCTTGGCATTTACAATGTTTATCACATAATAAACTATATATTGCAGAGTTATTTATTAGTTCAGGGTTTAGAACAGATAAGTTATTATTTAGATGACATTCTTCAAGTAAATCTTTGTAATATGATTTTAATCCTTCAATATTATTTGTTCCAAGGTAACCACCAATGGCTTGAACAATATTGTTGAAGTCATGCTTAAAACCTCTAATGTTATCATGTAATGTGTTTAAAGTTTGGTTTACTAATTTCTGTTCTTCTAGGCTTTGAGTAGTTGCTTCTAATTTTTTAGTTCTAAACAAACTTAATATGTTTAGTGAAAAATATACAAGAAGTATAAATAAGCCCATAAATACCAAGAAGTTTGGAATATAGTCAATGTAATTGAAAAGTATAAAATATTCAAACCCAATAGCGAGTGAACCAACTATAAAATTAAGTATGAGTACTATTTCATTTTTCCCTTTTATTTTATCAAAATCAGATATATTTATATCAAAATGTTTGCAAAATTTGTAAATAAAAAATAAGAAACTATAAAATGCAAGTGAAAAACCCAATTTATATACCGGAATAGTTGTAGTTGCAGAAGTAGCTATATTCAATGTTTTTGTATAAAGTGGCAATAATGATACACTTATTAATATTACAACAAAGTAAGTAATGATTTCACCTAGGAAAGCTTTTAAAATAGTTGTTTTAAATATTATCAAAATAAACAGAGGCAATGCAATAGCATTAATAAATGTATTAAATGGCATAACTCCAAAGTAAGTATTTAATAAAGCCACAATGGAATATAAAACAACAAATATAAGTTTTTTCTTTTTGTCTGTTTCTATTTTCAGAATTGTAGTAAAAATTTGCATATATAGATAAACCTCTAAGAAAGTACAAGGTATGCTAATAATACTCATAATCAATTGATTTTCACTTGTTAACGCATTCCAGAACATGTGCATAGTTTCCATAATTCAAGACCTCCAAAAATTTGCTTTTATATTTAGCACCTATATAACAGGTTGTGTTATGTTCAAACAAAATTAAATTTTCGCTTGTCGTTAAGTTAGCTACTTTATTGATGTTTACGATATAACTTTTGTGACATCTTACAAAATTGTCTGGTAGGCAATCTTGAATCTTTAAAAAAGAACTATATATCTCATATTCTTTACTAGCTGTACAAAAGATTAACTTCATACCATCTTTTTTAATATAGTTAATATCATCTAACTTAATAACAGTGCTATTATTTATCTTAATAAACTTCGAAACAGTTTTTTTTCTGTCTTCAATTAAACGAAGCACAGTTTCTTCGAGGCGTTCATCACACACTGGTTTAGAAATATAGTCAAAAGTCTTATACCTATATGCAACCAAGGCATATTCTAAATGACCAGTTAAAAAAATTATATAAGCATCTTTATTTTTCTTTCGAACACTATCTGCAATATCAAAACCACTAATTGTTGACTTTAAATTAATATCTAAAACTAGGACATCAACAGAATTGCTACTTACATAATTTAAAACATCATAGGCATTGGAAGATTTGAATGATATTTTAGCAGGAATATCATTTTTAACAAATATTCCTTCAAAAGATTTTTCTAATCTATTTAAAAATTGAAGACTATCATCACATAAAACAAAATGTATCATATGAAAACACTCCTTAATTTGAAATAAAATACTATAAAATCAATTGACATAATTTTGAAAAAATTCAAATTACCTAATATACTATAAAACAAAATATTCAAAATGTCAACAAAAAATGCACAAAATAAAACACAGGAGTAAAAATTAACCCAAACCCGCAAAAGCCTTTATTTGGTAAGCAAACAAATACTTTGCAATTCGACAAAAAACGACAAAACAAGACAGAAAGCGCCTAAAAGACAAAAACATAACTATAAAATAATATTGACTAATCCATTAGAATATTGTAAAATAATAAAGGTGATTTTATGGAAAAATTTACAGGAATAATTGTAGCAACAAATGAGGAAAAACAAGCAATTGAAGAAATTATGAATAATAAAGCAAAAAAAATAGTTAATGGACTAGAATTTTTTCAAGGAGATATAGAATCAAAACACTATTGCTTAGTTCAGTGTGGAGTGGGCAAAGTGAATGCTGCAAGGACAACACAAGTCTTAATAGATTATTTTGACATTCAAATGATTATTAACATAGGCGTAGCAGGTGGATTGAGTGGTAGTTTAAATATTGGGGATATTGTTATAGGAAAAGAACTTGTTCAGCATGATTTTGACATAACAGCTTTTGGACATGAAAAAGGCTATATTAGCCAAACAGGAAAAATTTTTAAAAGTGATAAAAATTTAATTGAAAAATGTGAAAAAATTAAAATAAAGGGAATAAATATTATTGTAGGCAATATCGCCTCAGGAGATATTTTTTGCACAGATAAAAAGATGAAAGAAAAAATACATTCAAAATTCCAAGCAGATTGCGTAGAAATGGAAGGAGCTGCAATTGCTCAGGTATGTTTTTTAAATAACATACCATTTGTAGTAATAAGAGCAATATCAGACATTCCAAATGGAAACAATCAAATGGATTATAATATATTTGTGAAAAAAGCAGCTCAAAATTGTGCAGAATTTATTAAGAAACTATAAGAATTTAGGAGATATAAATAATGAAAAACTTTTTAAAAGGTATAATCGTTGGAATAGGCGGAATAGCACCAGGTTTAAGTGGAAGTGTTTTACTAGTTATTTTTGGATTATACCAAAAAACAATTGATGCAATTGGGACTCTATTTAAAAACTTCAAAAAAAATATTTTATTTCTAGTTCCATTGTTTTTAGGATTTGGAGTTGGAATATTATTATTTAGTAAAGTAATAGATTTTTTCTTGAGTAATTTTGAAATGCAAACGCGTTTTACTTTTTTAGGACTTGTAATAGGAACAATCCCATTATTTTATAATGAAGTAAAAAAAGAATGGTTTTCAAATAAGTATTATGCCATAATAATAATTTCGGCAATACTTGGAATTTATTTATTTACTGTAAATAAAGGATCCTTTCCTCAAATTGAAAATCCAAACTTACTACAATCAATTTTGTTAGGAGTTGCTGTTGCAGCATCTTCAATAATACCAGGGGTCGATAGTGCAGTTATTTTATCAACACTAGGATTGTATGAACTCTATGTAACATCACTTGCAAATTTTAATTTAGGAATATTAATCCCAGCAGGAATTGGTTTAGTTTTTGGAGCATTAATAATATCTTTTATAATTAGTAAGTTAATAAAAAATTACTATACAATAACATTTTCAATAATTTTTGGATTGTTCATATCTATAATACCAAATGTGCTAAATGAAAACTGCATTCTTATGTTAAATGCAAAATCATTTATTTCAATATTACTTATGATTATAGGCTTTGGAGTTTCATACTATTTAGGAGATATTGAGGAAAATAATATCAAGCTACAAAAAACATTTACTTATATTAAGAAATTGTTAAAACTACAATCACAAGAAAAACAGGTAAAAGGAAATTAGCAAAAAGTTATGCAGTATTGCATAGCTTTTTTAATATAATGTATAAATACAATACTTCCCTCATACTTATAATATAGAAAACTTTAAAAGGAGGAAAGTATGAAAACAAAAACTATTATAATAATTGCAAGCCTTGTTACCATAATAATTGTTGTTTTGGCTATTATTGGAAGTAAAAATCCAGATAAAACAATAGAAACCAGCAGTGGCGAAACACTAAGCAATAAGAAAATTGGTTGGGGCATAAAAAGAAATGATAACCACAATCAACCAGACTTAGGGACAGTCAACAAGAAACTTATTGATGAAAACGAAGATATTGCTATGGGAAATGCAAATGATAAGTTTGTATATTTAACATTTGATGAAGGCTATGAGGCAGGATATACAGCTAAAATTTTAGATATACTAAAGGAAAACCAAGTAAAGGCAGCTTTTTTCATAACAGGGCATTACTTAAATACACGGAGAAGAGCTGGTAAAAAGAATGATTGATGAAGGTCACATTGTAGGAAATCATACAGTAAACCATCATTCTATGCCAGACATTGATAACAATAAATTAAAAGAAGAAATTACAAAACTGCATACAGCAGTCTTCGAAAAATTTAATTATGAAATGAAATTTTTAAGACCACCAAAAGGGGAATTTAGCCAAAGAACATTATACATAACAAAGAGCCTTGGATATACCACAGTAATGTGGAGTTTTGCATATGATGATTGGGATGAAAACAAACAAGGAAGGGAAACATATGCAAAAGAAAAAATTTTATCAAACCTTCACAATGGAGCAGTAATTCTTTTACATGCAAATTCTAAAGATAATTGCAATGTTTTAGATGAAGTGATAAAGACAATAAGAAATCAAGGTTATGAATTTAAAACATTAAATGAATTTAAAAGATAAAAAAATATAAAATTTTTAAGCAAATCTATTGATTATTAAACCTGTTTTTGATAGAATGTTACCATTAGAAATATAATTTTTATCCGTTTGGGAGGTAAAAAAATGAAAGAAATAGTCGAAGCAAAGTTTAAGGAAATATTTGGAACTGAGGGGAGATTTAAAACATATTTTGCTCCAGGAAGAGTAAATTTAATTGGGGAGCATACAGATTATAACGGTGGCCATGTTTTTCCATGCGCATTAACAATGGGAACATATGCAACAGTAAGAGAAAGAGAAGATAAGATATTGAACTTTTATTCAATAAATTTTGATGAATTAGGAATTTTATCATCTTCAATTGAGAATTTGACATATAATGAAAATGAAAACTGGATTAATTATCCAAAGGGAGTAATTTGGGCATTGAAATCAGAAGGATATAATATAGACCATGGCTTCGATATTGTATTTTATGGAACAATTCCAAATGGAGCTGGACTATCATCTTCAGCTTCACTAGAAGTATTAACAGGATTTATTTTAAATGATATGTTCAAACTAAATATTGATAATACTAAAATTGCTCTAATAGGCCAAAAGGCTGAGAATCAATATGTTGGAGTAAACTGTGGAATTATGGACCAATTTGTAATTGCAAATGGAAAAAAAGATAATGCAGTTTTCTTAGATACAGCAACACTAAAATATCAATATGCACCAATAAAATTGGAGAATGCAAAAATAGTAATAATAAATACAAACAAAAAAAGAGGTTTAGGAGATTCAAAATATAATGTAAGAAGAGCAGAATGTGAAAAAGCATTAGAAGAATTACAACAAGCTGGGTTAAAAATAAAATCATTAGGTGAACTTACAGAAGAAGAATTTGAAGAAAATAAATCAGCAATAAAAGATGAAATAAGACAAAAACGAGCAAAACATGCTGTGTATGAAAATCAAAGAACAATAAAGGCAGTAAAAGCTTTAGAGGATAACAATTTAAAACTATTTGGTGAACTAATGGTAGAATCACATAATTCTTTAAGAGATGACTATGAAGTAACAGGAATAGAGCTTGATACAGCAGTTGAAGAGGCTCTTAAACAAAAAGGTGTTATTGGAGCAAGAATGACAGGAGCAGGCTTTGGTGGCTGTGCTGTAAGCATAGTTGAAACAGATAAAGTGGAAAACTTTATTAAAAATGTTGAAAAAGGTTATAGAGAAAAAATTGGATACAATCCAGATTTCTATGTAGTAGAAATAGGAGATGGCCCAAGAACTCTGTAAGTAGTGAGGAAAAATGGACATTATAGGAATTGATTCGGGAAGTTCAACAGTAAAAATTGTTGAACTAAACGAAAATAAACAAGTAGTACATAAAATGGTATTGAAAAAAATGCCAGTAATGCAGGCTGTAGATGTATTTATAAATAAGGAAAAAATAGATAAAGAAAACATTGAAAAATATATATTAACAGGTGTAGGAAAAGATGAAGTAAAGAACAAAATATACGAAAAACCTGTAATTAAAGTTAATGAGTTTACAGCAATAGGTACTGGAGGATTAAGTTTAACAAAACAAAAAAAAGCACTAGTAGTTAGCATAGGTACAGGAACAGCTTTTGTAAAAGCCAATAGGAATAAACATACACACATTGGTGGAACAGGAGTTGGCCGGAGGGACAATACTAAATTTATGTAAAAAACTTGGAAATATAAATACAATAAGTGAATTAAATGAGTTAATTGCAAGAGGAAATTTAAAAAATATAGATTTAACAATTGAAGACATTACAAACCAGAAAATAGACACATTACCTAAAAATACCACCTCTGCGAATTTTGGAAAACTAAGTGAAAATGCTACAAGAGAGGATTTATGTTTAGGAATTTTAAATATGGTTTTTGAAGCGGTTGGAGTTATGGCTATATTTGGAGCACAAAATATAAAATACAAGAATATAATTGTTGTAGGAAATGTTGCTTGTATGCCATACATAAATACCGTTTTAAACAAAATAGAAAAATTACATATGGATAGTGGTATAAAATTCATGATACCACAAAATGCAGAATTTGCAACTGTTCTAGGTGCAATCGAAGCTGCAAATTAAGCAACATAAGAATTAGAAAAACTAAGGAGGTACATATAATGTACATATTTAACAAAATAACAGTAAACCCACAATTACCAAAATCAATTGAAAGACTTGGAGAAATATCTGAGAATCTTTGGTGGTCTTGGAATACAGAATTTTTGAAAATTTTTAAAGAAATAGACATAGATTTGTGGGAAAGATGTGGAAAGAACCCAGTAAAGTTTTTAAAACAAGTAGATCAGGAAAAACTAGAAATAGCTTCTCAAAATCCAGAAATTTTGAAACAATATAAAAATAATGTGGAAAATTTCGATGATTATATGAAAAGCAAAAACACTTGGTTTAGTAGACAATATCCAGAGAACAAACAGGATATAATATCATATTTTTCAGCAGAATATGGTTTAGATGAAACAATACCAATTTATTCTGGCGGATTAGGAATCTTATCAGGAGACCATTTGAAATCAGCAAGTGATTTAGGTATTCCATTAGTTGCTATAGGGTTACTATATAAAAATGGTTACTTTAATCAAATTTTAGATAAAAACGGATATCAATTAACAGAATATAAAAACATAGAATTAGAAAATATGCCAATAAAACCTGTAAAAGATATAAATGGAGAAGACCTAATTTTCAATATTAAAATGTTGAAAGATAAGTTATATATCAAAGTTTGGAAAATATCTGTAGGTAGGGTAAATCTATATTTACTAGATACAGATATTGAAGAAAACAAAGAAGAATATAGAGATATAACACTAAGACTATATGGTGGAAATCAAGAAATGAGAATAAGACAAGAAATGGTACTAGGAATTGGTGGAGTAAAACTATTAGAAGAGCTAAACATAAAACCAACAATATATCATATGAATGAAGGACATTCATCATTCCTTGTTTTAGAGGCAATAAAAAACACAATAAAAGAAAAAGAACTTGCATTTCCAATTGCAAAAGATATAGTAACAGCAAAAACAGTATTTACAACACATACACCAGTACCAGCAGGAAACGATATTTTCCCAACATCTTTAGTTGAAAAATATTTTGATGGATATTGGAAAGACTTAGGAATTTCAAAAGAAGAATTTATGGAATTGGGGATGAAACCAAGAGAAACAAACAAAACAACATTCAACATGGGAATATTAGCACTAAAAGTTGCAGGTAAGAAAAATGGAGTAAGTAAATTACATGGAGAAGTTTCAAGAGAATTATTCTCAGAAGTATGGCCAGATATAGCGCCACAGGAATCACCAATAACTTATGTAACAAACGGCATACATACTTGTTCATGGCTTGCACCAAATTTAAAGGATTTATATAACAAATATTTAGAACCATATTGGCAAGATAAAATATATTCAGATGAAACATGGACTAAGATTGAAAAAATTCCAGACAAAGAATTATGGGAAGAACATCAAGCAAGAAAAACAAAATTATTCAAACTAGTAAAAGATAATATAACAGCAAGATTTAAAGCAAATGGAATACATTATGAAAGAATTAAAGAAGTAGTATCAGAACTAAATCCAGAAGCTCTAACAATAGGTTTTGCACGAAGATTTGCAACATATAAAAGAGCAACATTAATATTTAAAGACTTAGAAAGATTGACTCAAATTTTAAATGATAAAGATAAACCAGTACAATTAATATTTGCGGGGAAAGCACATCCAGCAGATAAAGAAGGTCAAGATTTAATTAAATATATACATGAGGTATCTTTAATGCCACAGTTTAAGGGTAAAATCTTCCTATTAGAAAATTACAACATAAATGTTGCAAGGCATTTAGTATCAGGTGTAGATGTTTGGTTAAATAATCCAAGGAGACCAATGGAAGCATCTGGAACAAGTGGAGAAAAAGCATCAGTAAATGGAGTAGTAAATTTCAGCATACTAGATGGTTGGTGGGCAGAAGGATATAATACAAAAAATGGTTGGGCAATAGGAACAAATGAAGAATATTGCTCATATGAAGAACAGGACTTGGCAGATAGCGAAAGTATTTACAGAATACTTGAAGATAAAATAATTCCAGCATATTACAAAAAAGATGAAAATGGAATTTCTAAAACTTGGATGCAATATATGAAAAATTCAATAATGTCAACAGGTGGAAAATATAGCACATCAAGAATGTTGGTAGATTATGCAAACAAACTATATATGCCATTATGTAATTTAACAGACAAGTATTATAGCAAACTAGAATTAGTAACTGAGTATAACAAAATAAAACAAAACCTATATGCTAATTGGAATGATATAAAAATAACACAAGAAAACAACTTAGATAATATAACAATAGATGCAGGAAACAAAATAAAAGTAACCTGCCAAGTGGAACTTCCAAACATAGAAAAAGAGTACATTCAAACTGAATGTTACTATGGAAAAATATTAGACAATGGAATAGTAGAAGATGTAAGCATACAACCAATGAAACTAATAGAAGAGGACCCAGAAAACAAAACCTATACTTATGAAGCAGAAATAGAAATGAAAACAGGAGGAAACTTCGGCTACACCTTCAGAGTAATGCCAAAACACCCAATGCTACCAGAACCAGCAAATTTGAATCTAGTAAAATGGATAACAAAATAAAACCAAAGGAGAAAAAAATGAACAAAAACGCTGAAACCATTGAAAGAGTAAAGAGAGAGAGAGAGAGAGCTGTAATTTAGAAAACCAAATAAGCATGGTACACTATGCTTTATTAAACATACACGCAAGAGATGGATGAGCCACC